>Ga0310786_10002234_pt1 | contig 29938 bp, 42 predicted proteins | sample AusTroGonzalo_MG_FD_203881 | JGI IMG/M metagenome (GOLD analysis project Ga0310786, IMG submission 203881) | Bovine rumen microbial communities from tropical cattle in Woodstock, Queensland, Australia - Gonzalo_03 (v2) (version 2) | ecosystem: Host-associated > Mammals > Digestive system >...
TGTGGAATCAAGTATTGATACAGATAATAATATCGTATTTAAGGATTTCTTTTATTTTTATGTATATTAAAAAAGCGGGGTTTTTGCCCCGCCTTCTTATTACTTAAACTTCTTATGGGATAACCTTTCTTTATCAACCTTTGCGCTTTCTTCGCCGTTGTCAATTAACTGTTTTTTCAAATTATCAAACTCTTTCTGATAATCACCAAGTTCGATTTCTCCCTTCTTTGCTTTTTTGTTCAAGTCATCAACTTTTGAGTAAAGTCCTTTTACATACTTCTTGTTTACATCTTCGTCTGTGAGAATGTAGTTAGTATCCATGTGTGCGAAATCTTCATCAAAGTTTTCTGTGTCCGGGTGATTAGCTTTGTAAGTGTCTTTAATTTCTGCAACTGCGTCTTTATAAGCCTGTACGCTTATTTCACCGTTATTGACTTTGTCATTCAATTCTTTAATTGAAGTTCTAAAGGTTTCATCAAAGTTTACACTTAATCTTGCGTCCTTGTTAGATGCTTTGTTTGTATCGGTTTCTCCGTCTTTTACTCCACCGCTTGCAATTTTATTGACAACAGCACCAACACCTTCTTTTCCGAACTTCATAACGGCAAGGGTTGCTGCTTCTTCCGCTTTGAAGTTCGGGTCAGACGCTGCAAGTCCAACCATATAATTAATAAATTGCTCGTTACTAAAATCGCCAATTCTATCGCCTATCTTCTGGACTACTTCAAGCATATAAGCCTTCTGGCTTGCAGATGCCATATTAAATGCAGTTTGTAAGCGCTGATTACTTGCAATCTTTCTTCTTGAATCGTCAATTTCTTCTTCTGTCAATCCACGATTTCTTAGAAGTTCAATAGCGTTATTTGTTTCAGCTTTGTACTTGTTCCAGCGGTTTTCAAGTCCCTGCGAAAGGTTTGTTGCCTGGTATTTCTCATAATCGCTTTCTTCCTGTTGGCCGTCATTCTTGATTGTGTGCGACATATTAGAAAGGGCAGTTCCTAAACTGTTTATCATAAAATGAGCTAAACGCAGCTTTGCTTCTTTCTTTCCTTCTGGTGTCGAAATATCACCAAATTCGTTATTATGAAAGCGCCTAAACATGAAAGTTGGTAACTGTTCCACCATGTGATCGTCAATAGCTTTGTAACTTTCACCGGCTTTCATTATACGATTGAAAGTTTCATTATAAGCATCTTCAGATAATTTTTTCTGTTGTTCTGCATCTTGTTTTTCTGCTTCATTAATAATAGCATTTGTTTTTTCAAGATATTCTTTATCTCCGTCATCTATTCCAGAATCTATTGTCTTTACTTCTTCTACTTCTTTTGCCATTTTATACCACCTTAATTCCAAGAACCTTTTCTATAATTAAAATACGCTTGCATATCTCCGATATGATAGCAGTATTTGCCATTGTCAATTCTTTTGTGTCTACCTGCAAATAATCTGAAATAGGGTCTTTGCTAACCGCTGTTTCAGTCAATGGATTTTGAGCAAGTTCCTGCGCCTTTACTCCGTAATGCGGGTCATCGTCTACACCATGACTTCCAGAAGGGTCTACTTCTTTTGCCTTGTCATTGTATGTAAACTTAATAGCATTGATGTTTGCAAAACATTTTATAGCGTCTTCGTTATCTCCAAAAATACGCTTTAATCTTTCATCGCTTGCCGCGTCCCCAGCGTCTGCCATGTCCCCCATGTCTGCCATATCACCCATATCACCCATATCGCCCGCGCCGCTTGCCATATCTCCGCCGGCTTCACCGCCGCCACCGCCGAATCCCTTAATCATACTCATCATGCCACCCATACCGCCACCGCCGCCGGAAGAACCGCCGCCGCTTTGCGACATAGGATTTAAATCAAGATTTTTAAGCATTCCTGCAAGTGGTTTGCTTTCAAGCCTTCTATAGCTGTTATAATCTCCGCCCTGTACTTCAACAGTTTTTAATTTAACATCACTCATAATTGTATCGTCTGTTTCCATGTCAGAAGCAGGTGTTTCTGTTTCTGTTTCAGTTGTTACAGCTTCTTTCATTGGTGTTTCGCCGTCTGTCGTTTTCTCTGTTTCTTCGCCCTGAACTTCTGTTCCTGCGGTTTCTTCTTCATTCATAATAGGGTTATTGTTTCCGCCACCACCCATTATTTTATCAGAAATAGCATTTCCGGAACTTCCGCGAAACATATTACTGCTAGAATCAATACTACCGCCCGCGTTTTCAAGTCTTCCGCCGGCTTCTTTTAATATCATCTTAATTACATTCATTTTCGTTATTCCTCTTTTGCTATATATTTTAATGCTTTAATGCTCGAAGGTGATTTTACAACAACCTTCTTTGAACATTCGCGATAGTGTTTTAATTTTTCATCTGAAAAAGGCTTAATAACAGAACCGATAATTCCCAGAGTATTTCCAACATTTCCCCATTTGTTTTCGTATTCCTGTTGTCCTGCCTGTTGAGCTGCCGCCAATTTCTGCCCCTGTGCATTAATTGCCGTATTGCCCATATTCGCCATAGTAGCCTGCTGATTATTCATGTTGTTACTGTAGTTTGCTATGCTGTTCTGTGTGTTTGCGTTAGAAAGTCCTAACTGCTGATTATAAGCATTTGCATAAGCATTTTGATAGGCGTTTGAGTTTTGCTGTGATCCCAACATAGCGGCCTGTGCTTTGTTCATTCCCGCACTTCTTGCCGCTGTTGTTGCCTGGCTCTGTGTACGGGAAGCGGTAGCATCTGCCTGTGATTTAGCATATTTTCGCGCTTCTTCATTTGATAATTTTGTTTGTTCTTTGGACTGTTCCATACCTTTAGCATTTGCGGTATCTGTCAATCCTACGCCATTTTGAGCAGCATTTAAAGAATTATTATAACCTGCTGATCCTGAATATTGTTCTGCAGCTTCGTCATAGGCTTTAGAAGCTGTTTCATACATCGCATTAACGGGTTTAGCCATTTTGAAAACTCCTTTTCTTATTAGTTATAAACATTACCCATTCTTGGGAACTGGAAAGCATCACTTCCTAGAGTTTCCTCAAAGGTCTGTTCTATCATTTCAAGTTCATTCTGTAATAATGAAATATCCGCGCCCTGTTTGCTCTTGAAAGCAATAGCAAGAATGTAAGAGATGATCTGGAAGTATGTCGAATTAGGATAGTTTAATTCTGTATCTTCACAATAAGGAATAACAAAATATTTACCGTACTTTTTAGAACAGTATCCGAACCCTGTTCTTTCATCAATTCCGATAAATCCGATATTATCGCCCTTAGTCTGTTCAATAACTCTGTTTAATTCGTTCTCAATATATCCATATTCAGAATCATTTAGGTAATAACATTTTTTGTCTGCATAAATAATCTTGTCTGCTGTTACTCCTGTATCAACAGTTCCGAACCATATTGTATTGTCTTTAAGATAATAAAAATCATTCATTGAATTATTGCAAACGTAAAACAATCCGCCGTCTATTAATTCAAAATCACCTAAGTCTTTTACATCAACAATATATTCTTGTAACAGAGAATTATATTTTATGCTGAATGAACTAATAATACCGTCTTCCATTAAAAAAACTTCGCCATTTTCAGCAACAACCGGGTATGCGTCAATATCACTTTCTGCATTTTTTGCTATGTCGTGAATGTAAAGTGTCTGATCCGTTCTAACAAGAATATAATTATCTGTAAGCCATGCGCCCAAAACGTCAGAAGGGTCAATTCCGATTAATGCCTTATCAACATTTTTAATTCCGTCTAAATCAACAACAGAATAGCAAGGTTCTGAAAGTTCCGTAGTATCTGAAAACAAGAAAGAATGTTTGCAGCAATCAAGGTATGTTTTTTCAAGGTCTAAGTCTACCATTACAGAATTAGGCTTGAAAAATAACTTCTTTGGTTTCGGGTAATACTCCACAAGTATGTCATTAGGATTGCCATACAGATAAATTGAACCGTTGCGCAGTTCATAACTTAAATGATGTATTCCGTCAGCGTCTGCCCTTCGGTTAATTACCTGCAGATTTCCATTATTCCAAAGATAAACGCCTTTAAGCTGCCAGAAGTCTTCCGGAAGAAGTTTTTCCTTTGCCGCCATTCTGAAAGATGACACAAAGGAATTATCACCCATGTTTATTAATTTTTCATATAAGGCAACATTACTTTCGTTTATGCAGTTTACAGCTTCATTCCAGGTAATAAAGTCCGAACCTTCAAAATCTGCCAACTGCTTAGAACGTTTGAATAAATCGCTAGTTTTCATATTAAACATTTTACACACTCCTACCACTCGACATTATTCGATGTCATTTGTGGTTTGTTTATTGCTTTCTTTGATACCTTGTCTATAAGTATTGCGTCAGCCTGTGAACCTATACCAATAGCAGAAATATTGAAAGGCGAATCAATACTAAAAGACACACCCAAACCGCGCTGTTCCTTTGGCTGGTAACGTAAATAAATTGTATGTGTTAAATTATCCCAGTCTGAACGTTTAATTTTAAATACTGTTTTTTCTGTCTTTCTTCCTTCGTTTGAAATAGTCGAAGCTGATATAATCAATTCGCCTTCTTCATGATCTATATTGAATATGCGTAAATAAAGGCAGTCGTTTATTGTTACAGTCTGATTATTTATTCCGTAGAAACAAGTATCAAGTTTAATATTCTGTTTTGTATATTCGTCATCAACTTCTTTGTAATACTTGATATATTTATAATTTCCGTTGTTGTCAGAAAGAATAATTCCTTTATTGATAATAAAAATACTTTCTGTATCTGGATAATCTAAAGCATAAGCACCAAACAGAGAAGAAAACAAAACACCTATGTCAGTTAATAATATCATTGACTGTGTCTGCGCATTATAAACGTAAGCCTTAATAACTGATACTTTATCAATCATCTGGCGAACCTGCAGGACGTTAGAACCTATGAAAGAATAAAGTGTCCTGTTTACCTTACTGAAAAATAATGCTTCGTATGGAGTACAACCGCAATATTGCAAACCTTCAACAGAACAAACCGCCTGAACATTAGAAACAACTCCTTCGCTATAATAAAGTGAATAAATCCAGTTACCCATAATTCCAAAGTATTGCCCTTGAATGATAAATAATTCACTCATGTTTTCTATACCAGAACCAAGAAAATAAGACATCAAGATATTATTATTGTTTCCGATTGCAAGCGGATAGGAATTAAGCTGCGAAGTAATAACCGCAATATTTCCAAAGATTGATTTAATCTTAGAAAATAGATTTACGTTATATTCAACGTTTCCGCTTGTGTCCTGTGGGTAAGTTAAATCAATAAGTTTATCACTATACTTTGCTTTATAGTTTCCGTTATTATCTTTGAAAATTGAATACTGATACTTTACAGAAACTGCATCTGCATTTTCTGTAGAACCGTCAAAATTAGCATAAATGTTTACAATGTCCGAAACATTAGGCGTAAATGGCGGAACACCAATATTAAAACGTTTGTAACTATCTAAGTCCATTACATAAATAGAAATAGGATTTAATATAATCGAACTATTATTTTCCTGTTCATACTCATTTACCGCACCTGCTACATAACAGTTATTTTTAATGTCCTTTAAATCATAAAAATCAGTAGTAACATAATTCATTCCTTTTTCGTCATTTAATGAATTATAAGGCACTGCAAAATGTAAAACTTTCTGTCGTTTAATGTCATAAGAGTTTTTCATGCTATCGACATTAATAACAATCTGTTTGTCAAATATTCTTATTTCCGGATTTTCAACAAGTCTGATCTCGTACCAGTCATTACCACATTTATACGTTATTCTTTCGTCATACTGTTCGTTTATCCTGTTTGCATTATTTATGTAATAGGAAACTGTTGAAGCGTCTATTGCGTTCCATTCAGTAAGTAAAACATTTTTGCCGCATATTGCAGATAACTGATTATTATTCATCGCAAGGTAAAAATTATTTCCAAGTTTTACAAAATCACCTAATACGTGTTTAGCTTTGCTGAAAGTTCCGACACTGATTATACTACTTTCTTTGTCTGTAAACTGAAAACCAGTACAAGAAGGAATGCTGTAAAAATCACCCGGTTTAAAGTGAATACACATAGATTTATAATCAGTAGAATTCTGTTCTTCCGTTACAACCGCCTGATAATCATAACAGTTTATCAAAGATGTAATTGTACCTAAGTCCAGATTATCTAATTGTCTTAAACCAAAATTATCCGCTAAGACTGTTTTCATTGTAGGATAATACGAAGGGAAAGAACTTCTAAACAATAATTGTGTTCCGTCCAGAGTATAAGGAACAGCCATTTTTATTAATACATTAAAAGCTGTACTTGAACTAACTTGTGAAATAGGGATTTTTGATAATGTAGCAGTGTTATACGGATAATTTGAAATTATATAACTCGACAAATTTGAATCCGCAAGTTTTACACCGGTAACTTCCATATCGTTAGAAACAGAAGTTATTACACTGTTCTGTGGGGTTACTCTTGTAATATTTCCCTGCGTCCATTGAACGCTAAAAAAGTTTACTGATTTAAAATGATCCCCACTTGTTGCAGAATAGAAAACAGATAAATGATTATTTACATCATCATAACAAATATTTATAGGTTCGTTTTCAATTACATTTGAATTTCCGAAAGGTAATTCAAAATTTTTCATAAAGTAATCTTTTGTACTTTCATTAACAATTAAGAACTGAATAATATTATCCCAAACGCAGGCGAAAACAAAATAACAAACGCCGCCCCTGTTTACGCAGATACTTGTCATGTTATTCTTAATAATTGCTTCTGCTACGTTTTCGGAAGGTTCTTCCGTTGCAAGTATTACAACTCTTTTTGCGTGTCCTGCATCGTTAAAAGTTCCTGTTCTTTTGCAAAATTTAAATACTCGATAATTCCCAAAAGATAAAACGCTTTCGTCTATGTAGTAGTCATTAGATAAAACTTTTTTGACTTTTGCATCTTTGTCAAATTCAAGTTTGTTATTCTGGAAAAATACCTGATTACCATATTCAAGAACTACATTACCATTCTTTTTCAAGTCTGTTTTAGACGCAATATATACATTTTCTTCTTCGTCAATAAAAGTGTTGCTGTCATTTGAATCTTCAAGATTTACGTCTTTTGTGAAAATATTAGATAAACAGCCGCCGACAAAAGGCGCATTATTTTTATTAAATCCTGCGTATGGTTTTATTTCTGCATCAAACTTGTTTAAATTTAATTCTGAATTCTGTAATTGAACCGAATATATATTACTTTTAGGGTTAGCCATTTAAACACCTCTTTGTTTATTAGTAATGGCTAATCGGTGGTTTTGGTGTATTCAAGTGTTGCATATTTTAAAGTTCCAGTAACGTGAAACGAATGAATCATTACATCATCAGATGCGTTAGTAGCAAACATACCTGGAACTGAACTTCTAATAAGTTTTGTTGGATAAGAAGAATCGTTAACAAAATTAGAACAACTAATTGAAGTATCAACATTCGGTATTTTTACATTTGTATTATACCACTGTCCTGCACTACCTAAAGATATATTCACTGATATAGTTTTGCTATAAATCGGTTTACCGTCTATCCATTTTTTATTTGTCTTTACTTCTGTTGTTGAATAGGTATCATCTGCTTCAACCTTTTCTTCTAACTCTTGGATTTTGGCATCATAATCTTTACCGATAATGTTAGTTATATTTGTTTCGGTAATTCCTGCATTGTTCAGAAGTTTACGAATTGCAATCAGAGATGTATTTATTTCGTTTACGTCTAAGTTCTTAATTAAAGGAATCATTCTATAACCTCAATATCACCATTAATTAAATCGTGTACTTCCTGCTTATGATATGTTTTAAGCAAAAGTTTTGTTCCGTCTGCAAGTCTAACTTCTATTCGTAAATCCGGATTTTCGTTTACTTTCTGTATCAACTGTTCCAAAAGGTGAAAGTCTGTCCTTGTTCGTATCAGCTTTTTTTTCTGCTTTTCTTCCGCTTTGAGCATTTTGTAATATGCTCTTGTTTCCGCCCATATTCCCATAATTATAATACTCCTTTCATAGTTCCGGCCTTCATTCCTTTTTCATAACTCTTGCGCATTTTCTTGTAGTAGTTGCGAATGTTCTTGTTTGCAATCTTGTTGTTTTGTGGGTTATGGTTTCCATGAAGCTGATAATTAACGCTATATTGATCGTGTATATTTTTCATAAAATATTCGCCTTTACTTGGCGCTTCCATAAGTTCCTCAACCTTTTCCTTTGGAACTCTTGGATACCAGTAACGTTTATTTGAACCTTGAAACGTAACATATAATTCTTTTGTCTGTGGATCATATTTAATCTTTTTAATTGCTGTACTTGGTATATCCTGCGTTATTAAGGCTTCCTGTTGTGCCTGTTTTGTTGCAAGTGCTTCCTGTCCCTTTGTCAGCTTCTTCCTTCCCAAATCTGCAGCAGCCTTATTTATATGTTCTGCAATTTTCTTTTGTCGCTGTTCGTCAATTTCACCCTGTCTGAAAAAGCCTGTAGGTGATAATGTATCTTTTTCTTCCTGCGTCTGTGGCTTAAACTTTTCCAACCACTTGCCCGCAGTTCCAGGAAGATATGTATATCTTTCAGACTTTGGAGAATTAATCGTAATAGTTTTGTCATTATTCAAAGCTGTTTTAATTTCGTCTTGCTGTAGAATGTTCTGCGGGGAAGTTCCGTTAAACTTTGTTTTTAATTTGTCAAAAATACCACTTAAAATGTTAGCCATAATTATACCGCCTTTTGCTGTTCTTCCTCTGTCTTTTCAGTCAAAGGATATATTTTCCCGCATCTTAAAGTTCTTGAATAATAGCCGTCTTCGCGCAAAGGAAGTATTTCTTTTTTGCCTTCCTCAACCTCAATATATGGGCATACAAGTGCGTTAAACTCACTCTGTACAAAAGCTGCGCACTCAATAGGAAACATCTCAACTTCAAAGGCCTTGCAGATTTTCTGTATATATTCTGTATCTTCAAAACCAAAATCAAAGCCATGTTTTGAATAATATTTCCACTTCTTACGGATATTTAATAAATCCGGTTTATCGTTATTCAGAATGTAGGACGTTACAATAATAGAACCTGGTAAACTTGTGTACATTTCCAAAGGAAACAGAAAACTGTTTACTGCTACATTCTTTTTTAATTTTCTCAAACCCATATATACAACCTCTTGATTTATTAGTAAAAAAAAATCCCTTTGCTTTGGAGAGGAAAAGCAAAGGGAAAAACTATGGAGAAAGTATTACAAAAGCAACTATGCTTTATTTATTAGTTTACTACGAATATTTTTCATTCGTTCTCTTGCAGCTTGTTTTTGTTCGTCTGTCATATTCCTTGATCTTGGAAGTTTGAAAGACAAGTATTTTGCAGGAACCAAAGCAAGCATAAAACCGCCATTGTTTATACTTGGTTCTGCATCAATAATCACTTCTTCACTTTTAGATGCAATACGCCTTATTTTTGACATAAGGGTTTTGTCTGCTGTTGTGATTTCCATTTTCTCATCATTCTTGAAATAATGAATACCGGTTGCGCCTTCTTCAACTTTACTAGATAAACATTGTTTTGTGTCTGCTACCATTCTTTATACCTCTAAAGTATTAGTAAAAATGGCTTTATTTAAAAAAATGCTCTGTTTATTAATCTAGTATAAAAAGGTACTCCGCTTAAATTGACAAATTACTCAACCGATAAAAAGAAAGTGTTAAAACTAGATAATTTAACTAGTAGAACGTTAGAATTCACCTGTCTGTTTATTCTTGCTTTCTCCGCCTGCATCAAGGCCGCAGTCAAAGAAGAATTGACGCGCTGCATACAATAAAGCCATTGTTATATCCGGGTGAAATACGTCATCAATTTCGCTTGTAATATTGTCTAAGTCATCACGCTTGTATAACGTCTGTTCAAACTCGTTTGCTATTTCACCGTCTTTAATATTCATTATCCGCCCGGTTCTGCAATACTCCGCAAGGGTTTCTATTGCTAAGGCGCGGTCATACTTATATGCACAATAAGCGGGTAGGCCGTATGTCTGGCTAAGTTCGTATGTTATAGACTTCTCGTTTGTATCTGTGAAAATAGCGCAGTTAGACAAGTCCGAGCCATTGTTACGTTCAAGTAAAAACTTTTTACCGAACTCAAAGCCTTCACGCACTGCATCTATAATCATTGTAACCGTTGCTTTGTTAAACTTACGTTCAAAAATGATGTAAGCCTTTTTATTGTTTACATCTGCAGCAAGTGTAACAATTCCGTTATAGTCCGCATAACCAAAATCCACACCGATATAGATATGACTAGGGATAAAATCAAGAGGAACATTCCCGCTATAAGTTTTATAATCTTTGAAAACCTGTGCTTCTGTATCATAGGCAATTTCCCCCATGTACTCACGCCTTATAAATGCGCTGTCTGGTGTAACTCCCTTTTCTTCGCAAACCCTTTGTATTTCTGCTTCGGGATTTTTAATATATGGATTTTTTGACATATCCCATGAATAACAAGTCCATGCAGGGTTATTTCTTGCTGCTTCAAAGTAAGTGCCTTTTCTTCTTGGTGGTGTTCCAGTCAGATATAAAACGCTGTCTTCATAATCTAAAAGCATAGGTGAAATAATAGTGTCGATAAGATAAGACATATTGCACTGGCTCTGCGCTTCGTCAATGATAACTAAGCGATAACCAAAACCTTGAAGTTTTTCAGCTTGCGCCCTGTCTTTATTACCTTTGAAGAAAACAACAGAACCGTTTGCAAAATGAATTATTCCGCTGTTCTTGTTATCGTCTTCAATCATTATTTCGCAGCGTTTTGCTTCTTCGATTACTTTGTCATACATCTGTTCTATAGCGTTATCGAAAGTAAGGTTAATGTATAACACCCTTGAATTAGGCATTGCAGCAACTTTTAATATTTCGTCTACGTTGCCCTCTGTTTTTCCTGCTCGTCTGGAACACATAGAAAGTTTGCGTCTTGATATAAAATCATTAAAGACTTGTTTCTGTTCTCTGAATAAACGTTTTTGAAGTCTGAATTGTGTAAAATCAATATCTTTGTTCAAGTGCTTTTCTGTCTGTTCATCAAGCATTGAAATAATATCCTGTTGTAGTAACTGTTCAGCCCACAATCTGCCAATAGGTGAGTTAGGATCGCGTAAACCTTCTTTGCATAACTTTTGTATATACTCTTGATAAAAAGGTTTTTTATTTCCTTCACTGTCAATAATAGCCTTGCGAAGTTCGTTGTATATTTCGCCCTTAATGAGTTTATGAACCTTTTGTGTCTTCTGCTTTTTAGCCTGTGTTTCTGGTGTACCCATTTTTGCACCGGCTTTTCTAGCAGTTTCTGTGTTAAATTCTGTTGATGAGTTCGGCATAATTTATTAGTTGTAAAACCGTTACAAAAACCGTTAAAAAAAAAGGCTGTAAACACTGTTTTTTGAGTGCCTACAGCCTAAACTTACTGTCATAGTACCAACAACACATCTTACAGGAATTGCTATCATCCCATTGTCCGTCACTGTCAAAGTGTCCTGTGTCATAACCACCTTTTGCCTTGTAAACCTTACACATCTTACAAGGGTCTATTACTAAAGGAATATCGTTTATATATCCTTCATAATTTTTATAAAGTTCTTTAAGTTCTTTAATCTCCTCCTGATAAGTTCTCTGTGAATAATTATAAGCATCACAAGCAGATTCAAGTCTGTCGATTTTTAATTTCAGTTCTTTAATCTGCTTGTCTTTTTCGGTGAGTTGTTCCTCAATTCTTTTATTAAGTCTTAAAACCTCACCTCTTGCAAAGTCCAATCTTTTCTGTAGTTCCTTTGTTGCTTCTCCTGCAAACTTCACCATAAGCCTTACAGTTTCTTTGTGTGTATAATCTGCTTGTCTTACTCCACAAAAGAAGTTGATAATCATTTCTTCTGCTTTCTGTTCAAGTTCTTCTGTCATAGTTTTACTCCTGCTTTAATTTTTGAAACATATTATCAAGTTCTGCTATTGTTTTATTGTGATAGTTTATTGTGTTTTCGTGTCGCTCTAAGGCATTACTCCAATTATTTTCAAGCATACGAATAACTTCGATAAGTTCTTCCTTTTTCAAGTTCTTGTAATAACTATCTTTTTGTACAGTCCAGCCTGCCTTTTTAAGTGTTCTCTCAATTTCTTGTTTTCTCAATCCTTCTGTTAGTTCTTCTTTCATAGTTTTACTCCTTACATTTTTATCTTGCTCTCTATATCTAAAATATAACTTCGATATTTTGCTTGTACTATTTTATTATCCCAATATTTTGAATAGTTTATATTTCGTTCTTCGCACCATTCTTTAAGCGATAGAACTTTATAGCCTATTCTTTCACTCAAAAACTCACGATGTTTTTCTTCGTCTTTTGTATCACAATATGCACAAAAACCACTAATTAAAGAAAATAACAAAAATAAACTTAATAAAACTATTACTACTTCCATTTTTACTCCTTCAAGAAGGCTTTTGCTTTTTTCACAATTTCAAAATAAGATGACTTATCAGAACCATTCATTTCCCAATACATATTATCGTTTTCTTCTTTTAAGAGAGCAGAAAGTATTTCCTTTGCTTCGGTGAGTTGTGGATTTTTATAACCTTCCCACTTACTGTAATTTTTACAACTTCCGTCATTAGGGCAAGTTCTATTATAATTTCTACAGTTCTGACAACCAACTTCTTATATTGAGTTTTTCTTTCAGTTCTGCATTTTCTTTCTCCAATTCCTTAATTGTCGGATAGTTGAATTGATAGTCTGCAAGATCTTTTTCGGTCTGCTCTAACTTACGTTCAAGTTCTGCATTTTCCTTACAGATAATTTCAAATCCATGTTGCAGTATCGGGTCTTTAAGTGCAAGGCTTATTCTGTTTTTCATTTCGTCTTTCAGTTCTTCTTTTCTCTCATTTTTCATTTTTCTTTTATCTCCCATTTTTCGTGATTTTTACACCTATTTGGATAAGTAAGTTCACACACATAAATCGGGTATAAACCACTTTTATCAAGTCTGAAATGAGAACAATTTCCGCAACACTTCATTTTTTCAATCTGTGCTTCAAGGTCTGCAATTCTATCGGCAAACCATTCGATGCAATCCATAGGACTTGAACTGTGGCAACTTTCCATAGCCTGTTGAAATATCTTTGCTCTTTCTGTGCATTTTTGTTTCAGTTCTTCTTTAGTCATATTTACCCCCGCATTTTTTCTGCAACCGCGCTAACCTGTACTGCTTCCAGTGCCAGGAACACCGCAGTTCCGCTTATTATGTTTAATAAAGAATCAATGTCTTTATCATTATTCTTTATTTTCTGCCATAACTGATTTAGATCGCTTAAAATGTTATTCATTTCATTTTCAGCTTCTTCAACTTCTTCTTTCAGAACTGCGTATCCCTCATGCTGTGAATTGTAGTTTCTGCCATAGGTTTCTATAGCGTTCTGTAATTCTGCCTTAACCGCTTTACCGATTAAACATTGTGCATCTACGCTAAACATATTCTTCTGTTCCCCCTTCTGCTTTATCACTCATTTCTTCAAGGTTTGATATATAATCAAAATCCGTTGTTCTTTCATTAAGCTGTAAATTGCCGTCAAGAAAGACTTCTTTCATTTTCCAGAATGCAACATTTTCTAACTTTTTGGCGCGGAAGTATGGGAACTTCTCATAGTAGTTTAATACTCTGATTGCAGCTTCAAATACTTTTCCGTCAAAGTCTGGAACGTTGCAGCCAACACAAATATTTTTCTTGGCAAGTGAAGAAACAACATTTTCGATTGTTTCAAACATCTGCCATAAAATATTTTTGTCTATACGATGTTCTTTGTTGTATGTAATCAACAAATCATTTTGAAGTTTATAAAAGTTATAGTTTCTGTCTTTTTTGTATGCAGATAAATCTAGCGGCGGATAATTAGCTATATAGCATTCTGAAAAGTCAAATTCCGGTTGTCCTTCAATCTCCCACGCCTGCATACTTTTATAAACTCCGATTAAAATAATTCCTGTTGTTTCATGCGCAGATAACCTAATTTTGTTTTTTCGTCTGCGCTGTATAATTCATCAATGCTTTCTTCGATGTCGATAAAAGCCTGTTCCCACTGTTTAACTTCTTCGTCAGACATTTTTATACCTGGTTTTAATTTAAGCACTTTGTTTTCTCCTGTAGTCATCACCTTCAACAAGAATGACTTGTGTATTTTCTTTTAGTCTTGAAATAAGATCAGCAGTAAGCCACATTTCAATACAGTTTTTACAGTTTCTTTTTTTACACGCTTCTTTGTCATTTTCATAAAAAATACAATCGCGTTTTCTTATAAGGTTTGATAAAATCATTGTAGGAAGTCCATCTGAATGTCGGGCATCAACTATTGCAGAAAGAAAGTTTTCTTCTGCTTCACTTCCTTTTGTTCTTCCGAACTCGTCAATAACTAAAAGCGGATATTTTGAAAACTTATGAAGAAGTTCAATTTCGCTATTCTGTCCGGAAAAACAAGAACGATAAAAAGCAAACATTTCGTATGCCGTTATTAATTTTCCGTTCATGGTTTTTACAAGTGAACTTGCAAGGTGAGTTTTTCCTACACCATTTCCACCTAAGAGAATTAATTTTTTTATGTAACCGTCTTTTAATGCTCTGCAGGCTTTCAAGGCTTCTTTCTGTGAATCCGTAAAAGGTTTGTAATTATCAAGTGTTGCCTTTTCGTAGTCTTTTTTTACACCGATACTTTCTAACCATTCAGCTTTTCTTTTTTCTTCCTGTTGCTTTTCTATTGCCTTTTCCTTGCGGTCTTCTTTCTCGATACATTCATTGCAATAGCGTTGCAGAATAATTCCGAATTGAGTAACGCACGCAGCCTGTTGAAATTCTTTTCCGCAACCTGCACAATGGTTTTTCTGTATATCAATTCTTATATCCTCTTTTCTCATAACATATCCCCCGCAGCTTTATTGTGTGTTCCGTTTGTGTTCGCTGTGTCCTTTTCGTTTCTCTCCCACATACGAACGCATGATTTCCAATCTTTTATAGGTGTTTTATTTTTGCCATAAACCCAGCCATTACGCGTGTAATAGTCAAAGAATGCGCATGGATCAATTTTGCTTTTATGTTCTTCGCAGTATGCTTTTATTTCTTCCAGAGTAGGTTTTACAAACTTTTCGTTAGAAGTAGTTGTATTTCCTGCCCCGCCTTTCTTTCCGTTTTTAATATTTGTTACGCTTGCATCAATGGATTTTTTTACAGAAGTAAAAAAGAACTTTTCAATTTCTGTTTCTGCTATTTCTTCGCCATAAATACCATAGTTACAGATAATACGCATGAAGCGCCCGAATTGTGCGTCATCGCCTTTTGTAAACTCGTCTATTGCCTGTAAATAATTGCCCCACATTTTGAAGCCGTCATTTAATTGTTTTTTCAATTTCTCCACCTGCTAAAAAAATGTTTTTTGATCTGTTTCTCGCAACCTAATAGAAGCTGGTCGGTTTGTTCGTTCGGTGAGTAACCGCCACAAAAAACTAAAAGGCTTATCTAAGCAGCTTTATAGCGTTATTTACTCCTCATAACGCTATAAAGGACTTATCCCAATTTAATTAAAAGATGTCCGGAACATCTTCGGGGAATGCGTCTGCATTGTTATTGTCTGTATGTGTTGATACAGGCTTTTTATCTGCAGCAGGCTTTTTTACTTTAAGTTTGTACGGAACTAATTCCGAATATTCAGGCTTTTTCTTTTGTGGCCTTACTGTTACATCTCCCACTTTTCCAACCCAATGAGCAGGCACGAAGTCCCCTTCTGGAATAGCAAAAGAAGTGAAAAACTGTGTCATAGTTCTGTTCCACATTTCAAGCGCGTCTTCCAGAGTATAAGAACCAAAGCCTTTTTTTGGACTATCATTTAACAAGAAAATATGCGGGTTTGCTTTTGGGTGTCCTTCAATTTCAACTTCTACCTGCATATAATCGCCATAACTACCGTTTTTTAATTCTGCCTTGATAATCTTTGCGCGATAGTTTCCGTCTTCCAACTGTTCAAAAGTATCCATGTGTTTAAATCCTTCACCGAATGCCATAATTATTTATCTCCTTTTTCTTTGGTTTCTTTTTTCTCTGCAACAGGTGCTTTTGTAGGAAGTTTGAAATATTCGCGCATTCTTACATCTGCAGCTTTTAAGTCATTGTCAATTCTGTCCTGCTCAAACATTCCAAGCGGTGTTTTTACAGTGTCATAGCCGTTATTATGGGTGCAGAAGTAGTATTTACCGTCTTCAACAACAGTCTTAAATACAACAGTACAGTAACCTTCACAAACGACAGTGTTGTCTAACATCTTTCCAACTGTCTTAAAATGTTCGCGTCCGTCATCGCCTTTTTCTGTGTGTCCCATGAAGTAGACAATTTTCCAGTCCGGAAGTTCATTAATACAAAAATTAAGAAGTTCCCAGAAAGACTTTGCCATTGCGGTGTATTTGTCATATCCGCGTTCATCTGCCTTGCTCATGTACTCATTTACGAGTAAGTAAGTACAATCATCAATTACGATTGAGGGACTATCTGTTTTAAGCAGAAGGTCTTTAATAGTGTCATAGTTGCCAACGTTAGCAACAGCCAAGTTACAAGGGAAAGGCATCGGTTTTTTTGAAACATTAATTACCGAACATTCACCCTGTTTGAAGTTGCGCAAGCTGGTACTTTTTCCTGTTCCAGATTGCCCGATTACCATAACAATACTTGCCATAGTGTTTTTCTCCTTTTTCTTTGAAGTTTTGTTTTTTATGTACAGTTTTTTTGTTTCCAAAATTACGCCCTGTTGTCCATGCAGGGCGGACAGTCTTTCCTGTCTGTCGGTTGAATAAATGAAGTAAAACTCATAGAGTGCGGGTCTTTCCCCGCCGTCAAAATACCAGTCCATACGGACAAGGTTTTAATGTGTGTCTAGTTCCACACCGCCAATAATAATTTATGCGGTCTTTCCCTGCTGTCTTTATTACCAGCTCATACGAGCAAGGTTTTCTTGTAATACGAACAGAATGAAGCGCATGGGCAATAGTCAGCGCATTTCTTGTCTGTTCCTGGTCTTTCTTCGATTGAAAGTTTGTCTTTGTCTTTTTCCGTTTCATCAATGAAGGTCTGTGCTTCTTCGTTTGTGTTGCAAAGTTTCAAGGCGGTCTTGCGGCCCTCTTTCATAACTGCAAACTTTGAAGCAGTTGCCCAGCGTTCAGAAGGTAAGCATTCTTTTATTTCGTCATCTGTAAATTTTGTCTGTTCTGCGACATCTAAAACTTTTGCTTTTATGTATGTTTCAACGCTTTCAAGTTCTGCGTCATTTACGTCATATTCAAAGATATAAACAGGTTCTTGCGGATAGTCAGAATTTCTTTTTGCTTCTGTTTTTGAATGATCTTTAAGTAAGGCAATAAAACGAATGTGGCGGACATTCAAACCGTTCTGTTTCAAAAGCCATGAATAAATTAACCCCTGCTTTCTCCAGTCATCAAAATCCCGGTAGATGATTTTCCAGACGCTTGCGGTTTTCCAGTCTTCGATAGTTTCGTTTGCCATGTCATAGCGGTCTACTTTTCCGGTAACTTTCCAGTCATAAACAGGCACTTCAAACTTTTCTTCTTTGAAGGCATCGTCATGCTGATTTTCTAAAACTAAATGAACAGCAGTTCCGAATACCGCCCATACTTCTTCACTTGCGTCAATTTCGATTTCGTCAAAATGTCTGTCAGTAAGAATAATTTCTTTTGTGCCTTTCAAAAGTGTAGTAGCTGAAAGTGTGTTAGGCTCATTGTGTCTTGCTGTAGAAATACAGTTTACAAAAGCCTGCGGCAGATTTTTTTTGTTTGTGATAATCATTTTTGAACCTCGCATAGTTTTTGGTTTTCTGCCATGTCCTTTAATTTCTGTGAAACAGAGTTCCAGAAGTTTTTACTCCATTCCGTTTCACATCTGATTGCGTTCATAGCAGCAATTTCACTTTTTTCAATAAGTTTTTCGTAACTTCCCATTTCTGTTTTCTCCCAAGTTAAAAAAAACAACCCGCTTACTGGTACGAGCAGCAAGCGGGTTTGTATAATTTAGCGTTTCCGCATAAATCCCAATTCAGTATAAACGGCTCGTACCTTGTTTATACCTACATCTTAAAATATGTTTTTCAGAATGTCAAGCACAAAATTAAAAATGTAGGTATTTTTTTTAAAGTTTTTTTTCGTTCATTCCGATAAGGTTTTTGAAAAACAGAGAGAGAAAGCGCCTATGAATGAGTACGAGCAAAAACAGAAGCGCAAAGAAATATATATTCCTCTATGCTGTCAGGGTAAAATAACGAACCTTGAAGCTGCTACACAAATCGGGATAGCAATACAGAATGTTTTAAAATTAAAGAAAAGATACAGGGAAAAAGGAAAGGCCGCTTTTATCCGCGCCAATAAGGGACACCCGCCTTATCATAAAAAATACAGTTCCTTATTTATTAAACAGATAATTAAGCTGCATGAAACATATTACCAGGACACGCCGTATAAAGCATTCTGGCGTTGTTTAAGAGATATTGAAAATATAACCATTCCGTATAATTCATTAAGATACATTCTGAAAAAACACAATATACAGTCAGTAAAGCAATACAAGAAAAAAGAAAAACCGAAACATGAAAGTCGGAAGGAACGCGCCTGTAGTGGTGAGTTAGTACAGTTAGACGCAAGTAAACATGACTGGTTTATGAACGGAACATATACGAATCTTCATGGCGCGATTGATGATGCAAGGCATATTGTAACAGGGTTATATTTTTGTGATAACGAATGCAGGTTAGGATATAGCGAAGTTTTAAGGCAGACGTTTAAAAATTACGGGATCATGCAGAATGTTTACATAGACAGACATTCAAGTTTTGTAACAACTCCACAACATAAGATTTTAGAAGAACGCCTTGAATATGAAAAGAACAGCGACACGCATTTTAACAATGTTTGCAAACAGTTAAATATAAATGTCATTCTTGCTTTATCCGCAGAAGGAAAGGGACGTATCGAAAGATTGTGGGGAACGCTGCAGGATAATTTACCGTACATTTTCAGAAGGTTAGGAATAAATAACAATCAGGACGCAAATAATTTTTTAATATCTTTTCTTCCGCGTTTCAATTCTGAATTCTCCGTTTGTTCCAGAAGTCAGTTTTCTAAATGGCGCAGTATTCCGAAAACCATAAACCTTGATTATCTGTTATCTATCCGCATAAGAAGAAGAACGGATCAATGGGGAATGTTTTTATTTCACGATAACTATTTTGAATTATGCGCCCCTCGTAAATCCTGCGTAACATTTATTTTGTGTTTATCTGAACAGTTCGGTTTAAAGGGATACATGAACGGCAGATTTTACGACATTAAATTATATGATGATTTATCAGACACAATTTATCATTCAATGCCGGACGTTGAGAAGGATTTAATATCAAGATATTTATTAAATAATCTGCATGAAAAAATTGTATAAATAAATTGTTGTAAAAAGCTGTGTAGTAGGAATGTGTATATTATATATATATTATTATTATATATATTATATTTCTATTTCTTATTCTTATTTGTATTTCTATTTCTATTTCTTATTCTATTTCTATTTGCTTAAAAGGGGGGTTAAAAGGGGGGTTTTAAAGGTTTTAACACCATTTAATAATTGTACAAATCTCTATAAATTGAGTTGTAAAGAAATACTTAACAACTGATTTTTAAGGTTTTTATCATGGTCTAAACTATGGAAATTAAAGGAAATTAGCGGAAATTCTCCCTAATTTTTTGGGTAAAAGATAGGCTTTCCTTTTTATGATTTACTAATAATTTACAAGATAATCATATTTCCTTCTTTGGCTTGTGTTCCCTTCTCTCATCGACACAAGCCATTTTTTTATTTATTTAATCTTGTGTTATACGCTTCATATTTTGCTTCCGCTTCATCTACCTGCAACTTATATTCAACTATCAGCTTATAATACCAGTAAGGCATTAAAACATTTTCAATAGTTGTTTCATTGTCTGTTACTCTTTTGTTATTTTCATCAAGCGGAATTACATTATTTCTTGGTGCGGGATATGTAGGAAAATAGATTTCCGGAAGAACATAAATTGTTTTTACTTCTGGCGCGGTCTTATTGCTTTGACAGGCACTCATTAATAGCATTGAAAGAATCAAGGTTAGCAGGACTATTTTTGATTTCTTCAAGTTTCTTTGCATTTTCTTTTCTCACCTCATTAACTATCTTTTCAGCTTCTGTTACTGCATACAGATTGTTTTTTATTTCACTGTTTTCTTTTTCACGCCTTTTGTTTTCGTCTTTTTCTTTCTTGAATAAAACAAAGAATAAGGCAGAAAGCGCCGCACCAATTCCCGCAAGAACTGCAAGTATTTTTTTAAGCATCTTCTTTTTTTACTCCTATCTTTTTTAAGAACGCTTCATATAAAAATGAACTTGCACCAAGTATCACAAAAAAATAAAAAGGACATTCGCGCCATTCAATATGTTTTGCAAGCGCAAGTGTAACAACAGTTACCGCACACCATAAAGCAGATAACCATATTTTTTTATGGTCAAATATTTTAATCTGTTTTCCTTTCTTTTCTTCAAAATAGTTTTCAATGCTTTTTGTCAGAAATAAAGAACCATAAACAAGCATGATAACTGCAATTACTCCAACAATTACAGGAACCGGGACGAACTCTTTTATTGTTTCTAAAATACTCATAAAATCCATTTTTAGAATTCTCCTTTAATTTTAATTATTCTGCATTCTGTAGGTTTTCCTTCTTCAACGCTTTTTGAATATCGCAGGGAATTAAAAACAATTTTTCCGTTCTCAACTCCTACCCAGTGGCCGATTTTACCACGCATAAAACGTACAATAGTTTTTTCCTTGATGTCCTTTATTGTGGTAATAGGTTTCTTTTCTAAAGATACCATTTCACGCCCTGTTAATACTCTGATACTTTCAGCCCAGTAAACGGTGCAATCTTGATCCAGTGCGTGTTTATTAATCAAGTCTGAAACTGTCATAATTGCTCGTATGTCGCTTGGATCAATTCCTAACCACCACATAAGAGTAAATATGCAGCAGGCGTTTTCTTTAATTGATTTTAATTTCGGTGTAGGAAAGTGCTTATACAATTCTTCTGCGAACGTTTGCGGGTGTTCCATAAATTAATCGTCCTTTTTTGCTTTTATTTTTCCTTCAAGAAGAAGGTCGAGTTTAGTGTCAATTCTTGTGAGCTTGTCAGAAAGGCTATCAACTTTTTTTACTGCTTCAATCTGGTCTTTGTCGTGTTCTTCCAAAATTGTTACTCTTTTAGATAAATGAAAAAAATACGCTACCGCTGAAACAAAACCTGCTGTGCAAAAATATGTCAAAATCTGTTGTACTACTTCTAAAATATTCATTTATAAATCACCTCATAATTTATTAGTAAGTTTTAACAAGGTATACATTTCTATTCAGTTCTTTGCTTAATGACTTTGAATAAATAACGTTAGTTCCTTCGGGGGAATATTTCAGAACCATATATAATATTTTGTAGGTATGTTTTCCGACACCTTCAACGCGTATAAACTGTATTTTGTTTTCTTCGCAGAAGGCGCGGAAGTCGCAGAACGTTTTTAATAAGCTGCTTTCAGGCTTTGCAATACGAATACAGATGACATTATTTATATCGTTTCTTTTTTGGATAAGAAAGGCCACACCGTCAATTAATAAAACAATATCGCCTTTTATGGCTTTCTCGTCTGTGTCAGAATCTTTTTTTAAGCTGTTCCACCATGCTATAGATTTAATCTTCATTGAACTCCACCATTAAATCTAAAATCTGTCTTAATCGGTCAATTATAAAAGGGTCTTTTTTGTAGTATGGATATAAAAAATGTATGCAGTCATGGGAATTAGTATTTAATGGTCTAAATCGTTCTTCTTTTAATATAGTGTAATGTTCTTCACGCATATCTAAATGATGACAATTCCATAGTTTGCGTAAAGGTTTTAAGGTGAGCATATCTTTATTGCCGTAAAAATCTAAAATGATATATCTCCACCTTTTCCACTTCAAAGACTTTAAGAACTCTGCTTTAATACTTTTCTGTTTCTGATTTTTTACTCTCATTACCAGTCACCTTTTTTAATTGTGTATTCACAAGTTGCGGCGTAATCTTCGTAATTAAACTTAATTATTGCAGAAAGTATTAACTCTCCCTTATACCAATAATTTAATTGTGTAGTATTTATTTCTAAGTCTTGAAGTGGTACATTCTGCATAATGACATTACCCTGTAAATCATCAAGGGTCAGTCCGCGTTTCCTCATGTACTCTAAAATTATTCTGTCAGCTTCTTTTGTTGTATTCTGACTAATTTCTCTAAGTGCGTTTTCTAATTTTTCTCTCATAAATTATTAGTTAGAGCATCTGAGAGAAGATAGCCATTAAGACTTGTTTTACAATAGCGTTTCCGGCTTGTTTATAAAGTTGTGAATTAGAGTTTACCTGAGCAGCCTTTTCAAAATCTTCGTCAGTATAACCCATTAAACGCCAGCACTCTTTTGGAGTAAGTTTTCTAATTCTATACTCAGTTTCTACATAGTTTATATTTTCACTGTTAGAAGCTGTGAGTGTTGGTGTAACGTCTCCGCCTTCCTGAACTCTACCACGCCGCGTGGTAGAGTCTGGATAACTAGCATCATAACATCCGCCTACTTTACATTTTATTGATCCTTCTTTTGTTGCCTGTTTAATTTCAATCATATCTTTTACCACATAGTTATAAGAGCCATTAGGGATAGTCGCTTGTTGAGCGAGTGCAATATCTCCCATGTAAACGCGGTCTTGTTGATGATATTGCCCCCCCCATTTACCTTGAGAAAGTCCACCGACACAACGAGCAATAACTTTCGGCTGAATATTACCACCGGCACAAGTAGGAATAGTAGGACAAAGATTGTCTGAGTCATAAACTCTGTTAGCACTCTCGAAAGTGTTGTCGATAGTATTATCCATTTGTCCGAGTACCACCACTTGACAATCTGAATAATTCCAAGAATGCTTGTCTTGTCTTGTCTTGTCTTGTCTTGTCTTGTCTATGCTCATATTGTTAAAACTCCATTTGTGCCTAAGTTCTGTATATCGTCTTTTGTTGTTAAGGTTGCCGCTATATCAATCGGTTTAATAACTGGCTTTAATGTCTTTCCCCTAAATCCTCTGAAATAAATTGTTCGATTACTCCATTCATTTTGACAAAGTTTGCCGGCCCTTTGTAATCTCTGGCTAGAAGAGTACTCGCACAATCCGTCATTTCGTACTGTACCTGATATTTCGGGTTGTCGTTCGCCATACCAGTTATTGACAAAGTTTGTTTCAGATGCAACGCTGTTCTGTTCTGTTCTGTTCTGTTCTGTTCTGTTCTGTTCTGTTCTGTTCTGTTCTGTTCTGTTCTGTTCTGTTCTGTTCTGTTCTGGGAGAACTCCGCTCTCGATAAGCTGCTTGATTAACTTATTAGCCTTTTCGTTTTTGATGTAGTATTTCTCGTCTACCTTTTCTTCCAGATAATCACGCATAACAGAAGTTAAAGGGATAGGGCGCGGAAAGTCATAGTCAATAAACTCTTTAGATAAAATTGAGATACAGAAACACCTATCTCTATTTTGTGGTATTCCGTAGTCTTTAGCGTTTAAATCCTGATAGTGATTTATATAACCTTTACTTCTAAGGAATGCTAACCAGTTTTCAAAGTCCTGTTTGTTTGCGTCTGCGTGGACTTGTGGTACATTTTCCATAAGTAGTACTTGTGGAAGCTCTGTACATTCTTTGAGAATGCGTTCTACTTCCCAAAGTAAACCACTTCTGGTAGAGTTGCCTTTTTCCCAATCTGCCTTTGACATTCCTTGCATTTTGCCGGCTACCGATAAATCAGTGCATGGGAAAGAGTAAGTCATTAAATAACAATATTTGTCTGTGTCTGTGATTTTTAAATCAGAGGCATGAGTCTGCCGTATGTCGTGTGTTGTGTGTTGTGTGTTGTGAATGGCATTGTAGCTCGCTACTGCGTACTTGTCAAACTCTATCAACTTGTAGTGTTCAAAGTCCGCGCCTAAATCTCTCAAGGCCATAGCCTGAGAACCAATACCGCCAAACAGTTCAATAAGTCTGATTTTCTTAGTTATCTTAAATTTCGGAAAATCAAATAATAATTCTTGTGTCATTGTTATATCCTCTGATTTATTAGTAAGAGTAAAAAAAAGAGGAAGCCTTGCGACTTCCTCAAGAGAGATATAACAATAAGAAAGAGTTACTTTCCCTTGTTTACTTTTCCAGAAATAAAAATTATCAGAGCGCCTACCGCTGTAATAATTCCACCTACCAACTCAACAGCACCGCTGATGTCCGCAACACCAGCACCACCAAGAATTAGAACCACGCTTGCAAGGGCAATAACAATCCATGCAACCACTTTTACAATAGTGTTGTTGAAAAATGCTTTTAATTTTTCCATGTATAACTCCTTGCTTTATTAGTTACACTAAAGTTATATCGTCATCGGAATCTCTTACATAATGTTCGTCATCGTAAGTAAATCCTTCATCAATTCCGATAACAGTGTATCTTAATATACAGTGTGTTGCGTCTAAAAGATGTGCAATCAATGTTTCATCTGTTACCGCTGTATCAGATATTACACATTCTTGTTCCGTTGCACCAAGTTTAGATATTTCATAATATTCTTCCGGATCGTCTTCTGGTTCAACAAGCCTATAGATTTTATCGCCATAAAGAACTACTCTAAAAAGAATATCACTTTCTCTTACAAGTCCGATAGGTCTAGAAATCTTATTGCAGTTTTCATCATAACAAAGTGAAGTTTGCGAAATCTGTGGTATCCAACATTCAGTGTCTGCATGATCTGTAAAAAAGTTTGCTTTATCCTTTTTAATCGCCCCTGTATAACCAAACTTTGCTGTTGTATATATATCAACGTTTACAGTGTCTTCGTTCGGTATATTTGTTGAATATAAGAACTTTTCAGCAGAAGTTTCTGAATCAGTATATTTGAATGCTTTCAAATCTGAACCAATAGAAACTGGTTTGTGGTTTATTTCAAGTTCGGTAATTTTACCTAATTTCTTTTTCAGCTTTGTTACTGTGTAATTAGCGTCAAAAAATTCACTCATTTTTATCACCTCATAATTAAAAAAAATGGCGTATCAGCATTAAACCAATACGCCACCATTTGTTATATCACGATAGCGTGATATTTTATTTTGTTATTCAACATCACGCACAAGCAAAGTCTGTTGAACCGTAGAATTCACCAACACCACATACAGAAGGGTTAGTAACAACAAACGAACCAAACAGGTTAAGGGTAACCATTGTTGCAGGGCCGTCTACTGTGTCAGAACCGCCGCTAATTGTGAACAGGTCATCAACAAGAAGCTGCAAAGGATCATTTGCTTTGTCATCTGAATCCATTGTCATAGGGTCTTGTTTGCCAGGATTGTTTCCTTCAATTCCGTCATTTACTGCTTTTTCTGTGTTTGTGTATCCCCAGAATTCAACAGCGTCAGAAGAAAGAACATAGAATCTTCCTTTAGGGCAGTATGGGTCATCAATACAGTTTTCAATGTAGTTTGTTGAGAAGGCTGCTGTAATGTCAGAGAATCCAACATTAGCAGTTTTCTTTTCTCTTGTTGAAGTTGCTGTAAAGTATGTGTTTGTTGTTTCAAGTTCGTTTGCGAATGCGAGGAAGTCATCGTCATTCATAACGATCATATCACACAGAGAACCCTGTCTGCGAAGTGCTTTAATAAGTTTTGTAACACATGATTTCTTTGCTTCGCTTGCGCCTGTTCCGTTATAGAAAGCACCTGCCAAGCGGTCAGGATTTACAGAACGGTCTACACCGAAGAAAAGGTCATCAATAAATGAAGTCCAGCCTTCACCAGTTCTCTTTGATTTTACAGGTAACCAACCGTCCAAACCAACCGGAAGAAGTGGAGTTGTACTGCTCATAGAACCAGCAAGACAAACAATATATGCCTGTGTTGCGTCATCACTTCCCGAAGGTGTTACTGTTACAGTAGTACCGTTGATAGCATTTACTGTAAGAGTATTCTGTGCAGAAGTTTCAGCAGTTTCGCGTGTTGCTTTTACAACAAGTTTACTTCCTACATCAATCTTCATAACTGCATCTTCTGGAAGTGTAATTGTTGTAGGTGTTGAAGCTGTAAAAGTCCAACCACCAGTAGGAACGGCACAAAGTTCACCGTAACCAGCACCATACAAAGCGGCAGCAAGTGTTTTTCTAAAACTTTCAGAAGCTGCAAACATCTTAGCACCACCTACGCGCATATAAGCGCCAGCGTTTGATCTAGAAGCTGCAACTTCTTTAGCGTTCATTGTGTAAACGCTGAAAAGCTGTCCCGGTGTTACGCAGAATTCAGCAGTCTGTGCAACTGTAGAAGCCTGTGTCTTAGCGGCTGTAAAATCACCACCTGCAGCACCACCGCGTGAATACATAGCGGCAAAGCGCTGTTCTTTACCTTCAACTCTTTCCTTATTGATTTTCTTCAAAAGTGGAGAGTTTCTAAAAAGAAGGTTCTGAATACCTTCTTTTTTGTAATAAACTTTAAGCATAGCAAGTATGCTTGCATTAGCAGAAATAGCCATAATAGTTTACTCCTTTATTTAAGAATTGAACTTTTCAAGTTCTTCTTCAAATTTCTTTACTTCTTCGGGATCGTCTTCTTCTTCCACTTCTTCGGAAAAATCAAACTCGCCCTGTTCCCCTTCTTCTGCAGGGGTTTCAGATCCTTCGCCTTCCGATAATTCTTCCTTCTCGGCTGCAACAGTTTCCCCGTCTGCCTTGATTTCTGTATTACCGTCTTCGTCCTGTTTGATTTCTACCTCTGTGTCAGGCGGCAAGCCTAAACTTTCTTTGATAGAATCAATCTGTTCTTCAACAGTTTCAATTAAGCCGTCTACAAATACGTCCTGTTCCGGTCTAGGCTCTGGAAGGGTTTCATATTCATCAAAAGCACTACGCGCCATTGAGAAGTCAGGGTTTCCTTCTGCTGCACCAATAACTTTGTCGTAAGCGCCAAGCCGTTCACCGTACTTGTCGTTAAACTCTCCGAAACGCTGTTCTTTTGCGTCTGCTTCAAGCGCAAGTCTTGCAGGTTCAAGAATTTCATCAAACAGAATACTTTCTAATTTGTTCAATCTTTCTTCCTGCGCTGCACCAGCTTTCACAAGTTCATCGCATCGGCTAAGAAGTACATCAATAGCTTCTTTGTAACTGTTAAGAATGTCATAGATTTCGTTAAGTTCCATAACAACTCCTTATTTTATTAGTAAACATACACTGTCTACTTTTTTATACACTAGTTAGCAGAAGGGGCAGTGTTCCATTGTCCCAAAGCCGCGCCACCGTCCGGCGTGTCTATATCCATATCAGCACCGCCCGACATATCACCAACAGGCGCGTTTTGTGTCATGTTTGCTTCCTGTGTTAAAATGTTCTGTGTTGCAGGTGGTAAGCCTTCCGGTGTCTGTCCGCCTTCCATGTTTGTTTCTTTTGCTTCAAGAACTGTGTCTGCTTCCCAGTCCTGTTCCTTTGCTTCAACGCGTTCATAAAGTTTTGTCAATTTCTCTATGTCTTTTCTGTTGTCGTTTTCTGGACTTGCGGCAGCCTTCAAAGAAAGCTGTGTGTTTATGATTTCTTCTTTGAGCATCAAGAACGGTATATAGTCCGGAACGTCAAAAATATCTTTTTCAATACAATCATTTATGCAGGTAAGTACCGCATTAATTGCATTGTTAGATAATGAGTAACCGCTTTGAATGTCCGGTAATTCCATAAACTGCGCTATTCGTGTAGTAGGAATAATTCCCGTTTGTGCCAACATTTGAAGTTGCTGTAACTTTGTAGAAGGGTCTTTTGAAAGAGAATCAGCGGCAGAGAACTGCACAACCATTTTGTTGCTTTCTTCAACAATGTCCTTCCACTTGATAGAAAGGCGCTGGTTATCTTCCGGTAAAATAGTGTCATTTTCAGGGAATACTTCAATACAGGTTTTTGCTATTTCAACATAGGCGCGGATAACTTGATTTAATTGTGTTTCAAATCTGTCGCTTTCTATGTTCTCCATTGTGGAAAGTGCTACACCGGAATCCAAGCCTGTAGGTTTTGTACTCATGGCAGAAAGTTGAGATATTCCGACAAGTTCGTATGCGCTTTGTTTTAGTTCTTCAATAAGCTGCATATATTGACTATCAATAAATGCAGGTGTTGCAACTGTAACAGGACTTCCGGTCATGTTTGGTGTTGCTGTATATTCGAGAATCTGTCCTACTCTGTTATTAAGTTGTGAAGTTTTTACACTTGAACCTTTAGGAACGCAGAAAGTAAGCGCAGGATTTAATTGTGATGCGTCCTTAATTTTCATCATCAAGTTATCAATTTCAAGCTGAATTGAATTAAGCATATCAACAATAGACTGCGATGTATTACCGATAATAGGGGCGCAATAGTGCATGAAAATAAACGGTATTTTCTTTGCCTTATAAGCTGTTATTCTTACAACTTGTCCCGAAACAATCTCGGCTTTAATTTCATTGAATGTGTCGTAATAAACGCCATAGTTTACATAATCAATGGAATTATTATTAACTTTCTTTAACAGTTCATCATCAAGTAAAGTTGTAGGGTAGTCTTCGCGTTCATAATAAACGCGTGTTATCTTGTTATAGTCTACTTCTGCAGGACGAACGTAAACCTGCCAGGGATGCACGCGATCTATTTTTTTTGTTACTTCATCAATGTAAATAACTCCAGTATCAAAAATACAGGAATCGCGGAAGGCTTCACTAACTTTTTTGTTTACATTCTGCAAGTCATAGTATAAATCAAAAAAAGCCTGTGCCTGTTTTACTGTCTGAATGTCTTTGAAAGTTCCGTTCTGTGTATTAAAGAACGGCCTAACCTTTGACTGTGCAATCTTTGATGTAAGAGTATCAATGCAGGATTTAATAACGTTAATCTGTGGTGTTGTTGTTGTATCTTCTTCAATCTCTTTCGGTTGCTCATAAAATCCAACAACAGAAGGGTTTGAAATATTTCTTAAACTTGCATTAGGTGTATAATTGTATCGTCTGTAATTTCTGTAATACTTGTTTAATCTATTTGAACAGAAGTTTTTCAAACTTGATACGGCATTTAATATATCGTCATTTTTAATTTTTCTCATTGTACGTTAGTCCCCCAACCGTTAGATTTTGCAGGACTTTGATAAACTTGTGCCTGGTTCTTGTTCTGCTGTTGCTGTTGCTGCTGATAAGGATTTTGAACGGGCAAACTTAATGCCCTGTTTACAGTCGATTGCATACTAAGTCCCGTTTTAGTTTTCTGTCTTTGTTTCTGTCTTAATTTCTCTAAATCAAGATTTAAATTAATCTGCATGACATAACCTCTTTGTTTATTAGTAGTGTTAACTTTTTTAGACAGTTGATTTTATGCAGAATGGCTTTATAATTTACTAAAAAATATGTACGAGGTATTTTTTTATGAAGAAGTTTGTCTTTTTATTTTTATTTATCTTTTCTTGTTTTGCCTTATTTGCAGAAGAAACTGTTTATGAACAGACTTATGATTATTCAAACAGAACAGAATATATTAAACTGATTAAAAAACATAATTATGACTACACAATAATTACTATCAATTTTGATAAGAAAAAAAATATTGCAACTAGGTATTATATTAATTGTTCAGAAGAAGAAGTAATAAAAACGTTATTATTTGAACTTGAAAATAACCGCCTTGAAAAAAATTATTCAAGCCAACTG
>Ga0310786_10002237_pt1 | contig 29935 bp, 18 predicted proteins | sample AusTroGonzalo_MG_FD_203881 | JGI IMG/M metagenome (GOLD analysis project Ga0310786, IMG submission 203881) | Bovine rumen microbial communities from tropical cattle in Woodstock, Queensland, Australia - Gonzalo_03 (v2) (version 2) | ecosystem: Host-associated > Mammals > Digestive system >...
CACGTTCAAGACAGTCGGCGAATACTACATCGCCGTAACTTCCACGAACGCCAAGAAAGGCGGCAACGCGTACTACAACGTCGAACTGGTCAGCACGAACATCACGGAGTCCGATCTCACAAGCGACGCTCTGGCCATGCCGGAAACCTCTTCCGGCCTGAATCTGACCGACGACCTGAGCTTCGGCCAGTACGGCGCGGATGCGCTCGCGAACGTCTTCGCGTCCAGCCTTGCCGAACTCGACGACAAGGCCGGGTGGCTGAACATCGCAAGCCTGGTATAAAGCGGCCTTCTGCACAATCCTGGATGAAGTCATCGCGGCAACCAACGAAATCTATCATGGCGATTTCACGGAGGCCGATCGCGTCATCATCGGCGATCTGCTGCACCGGATGCTGAAGGATTCCAAGCTCCGCCTGATCGCCAAGAGTGCCGACCCGATGATCTTCCGCAAAAACCAGTTCCCGGCCTTCTTTGCGGAGACGGCCCAGCAGGCTTATGTGGAGAGCCAGGAACGATTCAAAAAGATTTTCGAGGATCAGGCGAAGTACGACGCCATCATGAACGCCGTCGCCACCATCCTATACCGTGAATTCAGGAACACGAAAAAGTAAGCCGTGAAGGAGGACCAGGCTAAAAACATGACGCTCATTGCCGACATCCGGCGCCCCGTTCGAAAGTTACTTGACGATTACTTGACGATTGGGCCATTTTCCCCCTCAAAAACAATGCAGAATGATGGGAAAAAATCGGAAAACGCAGGAGAAGGCCGAAATGAGCGTAACTTGCTCAAAATCAGGGCAAAAAAAATGGAGCCAACGCTCGGAATCGAACCGAGGACCTGTTCATTACGAGTGAACCGCTCTACCGACTGAGCTATGTTGGCATCCGATAGAGTTATAATTTAGCACGGAATCCGAAAAAAATCAAGGCGGGATACGTTTTTTTTGGCAAAAAAGTAAAAAACGGGGTGCAAAATGAAGCGGACTGCGCTATATTAAATGTTATGATTCATTTCTGCGCCGGATACCGGGGAAACCGCGAACGCGGTCCCGACGGCTCCGGCGAACTCAATTCACACAAGGAGTTTACCATGCTGAAAATCAAAGCCGCCGATTCGTGCAAATACGACATCCTCTCCCTCGGGGAAATCATGCTCCGGTTCGATCCGGGCCCGGGCCGCATCCATACCGCCCGCCAGTTCAATGTTTGGGAGGGCGGCGGCGAGTACAACGTGGCGCGCGGACTGCGCCGCTGCTTCGGGCTCCGCGCGGGCGCGATCACGGCGCTCGCGGACAATCCGGTCGGCCGCCTCGTCGAGGATTTCATGCTCCAGGGCGGCGTGGACGTCTCCCTCATCAAGTGGGTCCCGTACGACGGCGTGGGGCGTCAGGTCCGCAACGGCCTGAACTTCACGGAACGCGGCTACGGCATCCGCGGCGCGGTGGGTTGCTCCGACCGCGGCAACACGGCGGTCTCCCAGATCAAGGCGGGCGACATCGACTTCGACATGATCTTCGGCAAGCTCGGCAGCCGCTGGTTCCACACGGGCGGCATCTTCGCCGCGCTCTCCGACACCACGCCCGGCGTCGTGATCGAGGCGCTGAAGGCCGCAAAAAAATACGGCACCGTGACCAGCTACGACCTCAACTACCGTCCGTCGCTGTGGAAGGCGATTGGCGGCAAGGAGCGCGCCCGCGAGGTCAATCGCGAGATCGCGCAGTACGTGGACGTGATGATCGGCAACGAGGAGGACTTCACTGCCTGCCTCGGATTCGAGGTCGAGGGCCTCGACGCCAACATCAGCGCCATCGACCCCGCCAACTTCCGCAAGATGATCGAACGCGCCGTCTCCGTCTACCCGAACTTCCAGGCAGCCGCCACCACGCTCCGCACCGTCCGCACCGCCACGGTCAACGACTGGAGCGCGATCGTCTGGAGCGACGGCAAGTTCTATCAGGCCAAGCAGCGCGACGGGCTCGAGATCTTCGACCGCGTCGGCGGCGGCGACAGCTTCGCCTCCGGCCTCATCTACGGCTTCCTGGAAAAGGGCGATCCCGCGCTCGCGGTCGAATACGGCGCTGCCCACGGTGCGCTCGCCATGACCACCCCCGGCGACACATCGATGGCGCGTCTCGCCGAGGTCGAGAAGCTGGTCGGCGGAGGCGGCGCGCGCGTAGACCGCTGAAGCTGAAACAAGCATTTTCGAAATATCCGTGAGGAAACCATGAACATCCATCCAAAAAAAGGATCTCCGGTTTCCTCGCGCTGTTTTTCCGAGGGAAAAAACTCCGCTTCTCCGTCCGATGAGGGATTGCAGGCATTCCAAAGCCTGCGCCGCCATGCGAAGGTAAACGGGTTGCAAGGCATATCCCTGGCTGAAATCAACGAGATAATCGCAAAAAGCAGAACAGGAAAGGGGTCCTGAAACCATGTCGAAAGCAAGCAGGAAATTCCGCTGGGGCATCCTCGCGGCCGCCGCGGTCGTTCTGGCTGTCGCGGGGGTCATCGCATACAGCGTGTTCGGGGAGCCAGGCCATGCGGAGTTCAAGGCGGGCAAGGCCGCCTACCGGGCGGGAGATTACAAAACGGCGGTCGAACACTACAAACTGGCTGCTGATCAGGGCAATCTGAAGGCTCGGACGCTGGTGGGCATCTTCTATCGGAAGGGCATGGGCGTCGAACAGGATTACGCCGAGGCGGTGAAGTGGCTTCGTCCCGCGGCCAAACAAGGCTTCGGCGCGGCGCAGTCGGAGCTCGGGCTCTGCTATGAATGCGGTTTCGGCGTAGAACAGGATTATGCCAAGGCAGTAGAATGGTACAAAAAAGCCGCAGAACAGGGCGATGCGCAAGGTCAGATCCAGCTTGCGGCCGCCTACGGACTGGGACGCGGTATCGAACAGGACGACGCGGCGGCGGCCGAATGGATGTTCAAAGCCGCCGATCAGGGGGACAACCTCGCGCAGTACCATCTTGCCGTATTCTATCGGGACGGCAGGGGCGTGAAGAAGAATTACAAGGCCGCCGCGAACTGGTTCAGGAAGGCCGCGAAACAGGGCAACGCAGACGCCCAGTACGAATACGCCCGCTGCATCGAAGAGTACGAAGACGTCAAATGGGACGGGAAGGAGATCTTCAAATGGTACGGGAAAGCGGCGGAACAGGGGCACATTGAGGCGATGTACGAACTTTATTTCTGCTATTCCTCTGATGTCGGCGTGAAGCGGGATATGGACCAGGCGCTCTACTGGCTCCACCAGGCGGCGGAACGGGGCCATGCCAAAGCGCAGATCATTTTGAGCATCCACTATCGGAACGGAAGCAGCATCCCGAAGGATGAGGAAAGGGCTTTTTACTGGAGCCGCAAGGCAGCGGATCAGGACAATAGAAACGGACAATACTTGGTCGGCAAGTGCTATGAAGACGGCATCGGCGTCGAGCCGGATATCGCCGAGGCTGTGAACTGGTACCGCAAGGCAGCGGATCAGGGCTTCGATTGCGCGCAATATGAGCTCGGGAAATGCTATCACGAGGGGAAAGGCGTCGAAAAGGACATGGCGGAAGCCGTGAAATGGTACCGTCTGGCGGCGGAACAGAAAAACTATGACGCGAAAGAAGCCCTGGAAGAGCTCGGAACAAACGAATGATGTCGCTCTCCGGGAAACCGGCTGATCCTGTTTTTTCAAAAAAACGCAACTTTTTCCTTTAATTTTCTTCGTTTCCGCTTGATTTTACGCACAATCCGGGGTAAAATATAGGAACATAAAAAATGCGGACGTAAGTTGAGTTCGTTTTTGCGCCCGTTTTCACCTTTTTTTACCGCCGGCGTGCCGCCGGTCCCGGAGACAGCATGGAAGCATTCAAAGACGAACTGCGCCGCGTGGGCGGGCAAATCGGGGATTACCTCAAAAACGACCCCTTCCCGGAGACCGTCCGGCCCCCTGCCCTTGGCGACGCGGTACGGGATTACCCCGGACGCGGCGGCAAACGCATCCGGCCCGCGCTCGTGCTGTGGGCATGCGAACTCTTCGGCGGCGACCGCGAACAGGCGATCCCCGCGGCGGCTGCCATCGAAATCTACCACAACTGGACGCTCGTGCACGATGACATCATCGACCGCGACGAACTTCGCCGGGGCAAACCGTCCACGCACGTCACGATCCGTGACTACGCCGTGTCCAAGCTCAACGCCACGCCCGGACAGGCGGCATTCTTCGGCGAATCGCTCGCGATCCTCGCGGGCGACGTTCAGCAGGGATGGGCGGTAGAACGCCTCGCCTCCATCGCCGACCGCGGCGTCGATCCGGCGCTCGCACTGACGCTGGTCCGCGCCATGCAGACGAAGCTGAACCGGGAACTGATCTCCGGCGAGGCGCGGGACGTGGAGTTCGAACTGCTCGACCCGGCGGCGGTCTCCATCCCGGACGTGATGAGCATGATCAATGGCAAGACCGGCGCGATCATGGAATTCGCGCTCCACTGCGGCGCGGCGATCGCGAAGGGCGCGTACGAGCCGAAGTCGCCCGATTTCGTCGCGCTCTCCCGTTACGCCGTGAACCTCGCAGCCGCGTTCCAGCTTCAGGACGACATGCTCGGCGTCTTCGGCGACGAAAAGGTCCTCGGCAAGCCGATCTGCTCCGATTTCAAGGAAGCCAAGCCCACGATGCTTTACCTTGAGGCGATTCACCATCTGGACGCGGCCGGCCGCGCCAAGCTTGATTCCTACCTCCGGCTGCCGCGTTACACCGACGCCGACATCGCCGCTATCCGCACGATCCTGACCGAAAGCGGATCAGCGGAAACCGTCCGGCACAGCATTGCCGCGCTCTCCGCGTGCGCCTCCGCCGCGCTGCGCCAGCTCCCCGACAACCAGTGGCGTACCATGCTGGACACCCTCGTCGAAAAAATGTTAGTCCGTTCCGTATAACCCCCAAAACCGTAAAGGAGTAAAACACGTTATGAAGATCAAAAAGATCACGTTCCAGGGATGGAAAAACTGCATTGAGCTTACCCACGGCGATTTCCGCCTCGTCGTCACCACGGAGATCGGACCGCGCATCGTCGGCGCCTTCCTCGGGAAAGGCGAAAACCTCCTTTACCTCGACAAAAAACTGCTCGGCACCTCGAACCAGAAGGTCTGGACGAACTACGGCGGCCACCGCATCTGGCACGCACCGGAAGACAGCGTGCGTTCCTACTGCCCGGACAGCCGCAAGGTCGTCGTAGCGGAACTCCGCGACGGCGGCGTGGCGTTCATGGCCCCGCGTGAGGAACTCACCGGCATCGTGAAGACCATCAACATCTATCCTGAAGGCGACAACTCCTTCCGCATCGAACACCAGATCCGCAACGAGGGCCTCTGGGACATCGAGGCCGCCGCATGGGGCATCACCCAGCTCATGCCCGGCGGGACCGCCATCCTGCCGCAGAACCGCGGCCCGGAAGGTCTCGTGCCGAACCGTTCCGTCAACTTCTGGCCTTATGCCAAGCCCAACGATTCCCGGTTCGTCTACGGCGACAGGTTCGTGCTCGTGAAGCAGACCGCGAAGGGCGCGCCCACCAAGATCGGCCTGAACTCCGGCGAGGGCTGGTGCGCCTACATCAACAAGAACACCGCGTTCATCAAGCAGTACGAGTATTTCGATGAAAACGAATATCCCGACCTCGGCAGCTCCATCGAAGTCTACACCGAGGGCGGCTATCTCGAACTCGAAACGCTCGGCCCGCTGGCAATCCTTGAGCCCGGCGACGAAGTCACCCACAGCGAATACTGGACCGCCGCCGAAGTCGAGCAGATCCCGCTCAACAGCGACGAGGATGTGATCAACATGCTCGGCATCGAAGAGGGCGACGGCTGCTGCGACGACGATTGCTGCTGCCACGACCACGAGGAGAAGAAGTCCGCGAAGAAGGCAGAAAAGAAGTCTTCCAAGAAGACCGATTCCAAGGCCGCCGCGAAAAAGGACGGCGCGAAGAAAGCCTCCGACAAGAAGGCCCCGGTGAAGAAGGCCCCGGCAAAGAAAGCGGCGAAGAAAGCCAGAAAGTGAGGGAGGCATAGCCTCCACACAATAGTGCCGGGCTTACGATCCGGCACGGAACCAGAACACAATCCCCCGTCCGGGCTGAAATCCGGCGGGGGAATTTTTAGAAGGGAACATATTGATTATGACACGCGCACAAATCTTTACGAGCCGCATCGACTGGAGCGACCTGGACCTGCTCGGACACGTGAACAACATCGCTTTTTCGAGGTTCTTCCAGGCTGCGCGCGTCGAGTATTGCGGGCACATCGGGCTGAACGTCTATCAGGGCATGGCGACGGGACCGATCCTGGCGGCGTCGCGCGTGCAATTCACCGCCCAGCTTTATTTCCCCGGGAACATCCGCATCCTCACGCGGATCAAAAAGACGGGCGGCACGAGCATCGTGCTGGAACACGCCCTGTACGATGACAAGGGGACGCCGTGCGCGTTCGCCGAGGACGTGGTGGTACAGTTCGATTTCAAGGCGGGAACGAAGATCCCGCTGGGGGAGGAGATCCTCGGAAAGATAACCGCCTACGAGGCCGCCTGCGAGGGAGAGTTCCCGGATATTCCGGACCGCGCATCTTAAATCCTCAGACAGCTTCCAATCAGAGTCGTTTCTCCGACCGGGAAAAAGCCATTTCGGATTCAGGAGGACCTGGAACGGCCATATCTCTTTTCTCTTTCGAGCAGGACAACCACGAATCCACCCTCCTTGTATCCGTCCGGCGAACACTGATACGAGACGACCTGCCAGTCTTTCGCAAAATACTCCTCCAAAGGAAGTTCCTTCATGTCTGTTCCGTGTACACTGATATAGACGAGTTTCTGTTCCATCATGGTTTCTTTCCTTTCCATGCGTTCATTCCCCTCTATTCCTCTTCCTCATCGAGCACGGATTTCCGGAAGAATCCGGCGATCCGGTTCAGCTCGTCCTTTTTCGCGGCGGACAGCCCGGATGCGCGGTCGAACCGGCTCACAAGCAATTCGGGATCGACACCGAGGAGGAGCGCCCGCACAAACAGATACTCGCGGAATTCCTCGGAAAGCTTCGACAGCTGCGGACTGTTGGTGATGGTGACGACGATGTGGTCTTCCCCTTCATCGGTACGGAGCTTGTTCCACGCGGCCTTTTGAAAGATGCTGGCTTTTTCATCGGGGACTTTCAGCCGGAACGTGTTTCCGGAGATGTCTTCCAGGAGGCTGTCCGGATACGTGCGCGGGAACAGCCTCATGCCGCGGAGAGCCTTCTGGTTTTCATCGAGATACGGCAGTAGCGGCGCGGCATTCAGCACCAGGAATTTTCTGATGCCGAGGCAGTTTTTCCGGGGGATCTCATCGGTGAAAGTCTTGTCCGACAGCAGGTCGTTCACCATGCGGAGCGCCTCAATGCGTTTGGATTCGTCCCGGATGGTGTTCGGCAGGTAATCCAGCAGGAGCAGGTAATTGGCCAGCTGTCTGGAATCCTTCACGGTTTCGGCTGCTTTTTCCGGTTCCGTTTTCGCGGGTTCCGTTTTTTCCGGCTCGGTTCTCACCGTTTCCGGCTTCGTCTGCGCGGCCGTGAAAGGTTTCTGTTCGGTTTTTGGTGGTTCCGCCGTGGTTCCGATCGAAATCTCCCCGCCGAGGGACACGGCCAGCTGAAGATCGGAGAGCTGTTTGATGTAGGCATCGACTTTTTCCTGGTGTTCCGGCAGATAGATCTGCTCGGGCAGTTCTTTGTCGAGCTTTTTCAGTTCGTCCCGTTTCGACATTGCGGACCGGCAAAGACCGTCAAGTTTTTCGAAATCCATTGTTTTCGCTTCGTCCGGACGGAACGACGCAGCCTGGTCCAGAAGTTCGTTCCGAAGAGTGAGCGCACGGGTCTGTTTTTCCTCGGTGCGGAGCGCGGCGAGCGCTTCGACAGCTTCCGCCGGCGCTTTTGGCCCGGCCTCCGTGACGAAGTTTTCGACCTGCTTCAGCTCCAGCCCGGATTCTTTGGATTCCTCCTGGATCATCCGCCATCTCGCCTGATAAAATGCCTCGTCGCGGACGGATGCCGGTTCCGTTTTTCCGCCGGACGCGGGCTTCGCAGGTTCGGACTGCCCGTTGCCGGCGGCTGGCGGGACATCCTTGCCCGGCTCGTTCTTTTTGGAAGAGGCACTGACCGCCACGACCACGGCGATCACGCAGACCAGGACCACCGCGGCGGTCGCGATCGCCCATACGGGGAAACGTTTCCGCTCCAGTTGAGCCACACGATCCGTCCCGGTCTTTTTCTTCTTTTTCGAAGCGGTTCCGTCCGAAGCGATGTTGAGTTCACGCTGAATGTCTTTCAGCTCATCGACCACATCGCTCCAGGAATCGGGCCGGTTTGCGGGATCCTTTTCCATCAGCGCGTCGACCAGATCGGACAAACGGCGCGGGATATTCGGATTCAGTTCGGAAAGAGGTATCTGGACTTCGGAAAGCTGCATGGCGCAGACTTTCACTGGATCGTCCCCCACAAACGGTTCGTGTCCGATCAGGATATGGTAGGAAGTGGCGCCGAAGGAATACATATCGGACTTGAATCCGGGGACGTCCTTGTCGCCGTTGATGATCTCCGGCGGAGCGTAGGCGGGCGTGGCGCGGATATCCTCGTCGGCCAGTTCCGGGTCTTTGGCGCGTCGCGCCAACCCGAAATCGGCAAGCTTGACCTTCCCGTTCAACCGCATGATGATGTTTTCCGGCTTGATGTCGCCGTGGCTGAGCTGGTTGCGGGTCCAGGCGTAGGAAAGCGCGTTTGCGACGGAGATGAAGACGTCCAGAGCCTGCGGGATGTTCAGCGGCCCGACATTGTTCAGCACCAGTTCCAGGTTTTCCCCGGTGATCTTCTCCATCACGAAATAATAGATGCCGTCCTCAGTCACGCCCGCGTCGTATGCCTGCACCACGTTCGGATGCGACAGGCTGGCCGCCGCCCTCGCCTCGCGGAAGAAGCGTTCCACGTACACCTCATCGCTGGCACTGTCGTCGGACAGGATCTTGATTGCGACCTCGCGGTCGAGGTTGGTCTGCCGCGCCTGGTACACGATCCCCATCGCGCCTCGGCCCAGCTCCTCCTCGATCTCAAATCCGGCCACGACCTCGCCGGGCCGCAAATCCCGGCGCAGAGGGATGACGCCGCCGCATTTTTTGCAGAGGTATGTCACCGTGCCGTCATCGTGTTTCTGCGGCGTGGTCGCTTCAAGCTGCTGGCATTTCGGACAGAAAAGCATGGATCCTTCTTCCGGTTGCGCCATGACCGCCGGACACGGAAAACGCGCATGGCCCGGCAACTGAAAAATCATGGCAGAATATCATTCTAATATAGACCGCGCAAGCTGAAACTTCAACCTGAAATCGTTATTTTTTCCTCATTTCAGCCGCTTTTCCGGGTTTCGGCGCTTGTTTTTTCGGACGAACCGGATTATATTGTTTTCCGCCATATCCGAAAAACAAAACAGGGCATCGCCCGGACAACTCTTCGTTCCAGTTCATCATGTTTCAATTCGTACCGCCCAAACTGACCGTTCCCGCTCGTCCGGGATCCTCGGGCAAGAACCCCAATCATATTGCGACACGACTCTCTCAAAGACGGACTAATATCTTCGCGTCCACGCACATCGACGTCGGCGGCTGTTCCTACTACCGCATCCTCTTCATCTCCCAGCTGGTATCCCAGCTCTACGACCATGCGACGTTCTGCGATTCCCGCCTGCTGTTTCTTTACAAGGAACTGTTTCCGTTTCTTGTATCGTTCCGCCTGCAGCGTGCGTGTTCCCTGAGCAACCTCCAATGGTTCCGCGAGGCTCTCCTCCCGGCGAAGAACAGGTTCCGTTTCCCTGTTGTCTATGAGATCGACGACATCCTCGTCCACGAGGACATTCCCGTATACAACTGCTACCGCGACATTTTCAAAGAGGGCAAGGAAGCCATCCCCTGCTTCATGGACGGCAGCGACGCCATCACGGTCACATGCGCCCCGCTCGCCGATTACTACAGCCGGAAATTCGGCCTCCCGCGCGGGAAATTCCGCGTGATCCCGAACTACCTGCCTCGCTACTTCTTCGATTCCTACGACGAATCCGTCGTCCTCGACCGCATCCGCTCCCAGAAAAACAGGAAGCCGCGCATCTGCTTCTCCTGCGGCATGTCCCACTTCGACATGACGCGGACCGGAGCGGGCGACGATTTCTCCGGCATCCTCGACTGGATCGCGGCAAACCGCCGCAAATACGAATTCGTCTTCCACGGCGGGTTCCCCCCTGCCCTCGAACCGTACGCCGCGGATTTCACGCGCATCCCCGTCGGTCCGTTCCTGAACTATCCGCTTGTCCGCCGATCCATCCGCGCCGACCTCTTCATCCAGCCGCTGCGTCATTCCATGTTCAACGAATGCAAGAGCCCGATCAAGCTGCTGGAATCCTGGGCGGAAGGCACACCGGCGTTTGTCCAGAACCTCGGCAGCTACATGCAGATCGCGCCCGATGCGTGTTTCGACACGGCAGATACGCTCGACCGCATGGTCAATGCGCTTTTCGCAGATCCGGACGCCCAGTTTCAGACCATCCGTGCGAATTACGCACGCATGAAGGACTTCTGGCTCGACAACCACCTGAACGAGTGGCTCGAAGTCATGTTGTTCCCGAACGGTCATTGAGCGGCTGCTTCCACTCCGCCCGACCGGACACGGCAGGCCGCATGGGAGCGCTCCTCCCCGGCTGCCGCCCGGAGATAAAGGATCGACAAAAATCAGCCCCCGGAGACCGTGATGGACTTCCGGGGGCTGAATGTATTCTTTGATTCGTTCTTATTTTGCTGAACACGCCAGAGTGGCGAGGCCCAGCAGGTCGGACTGGCCGTTCAGTCCGGCGAGGGAAACCGCGGAGGCGTCCGCGAGGACATCCGCGTCGTACCCGCCGAGGCTCAGGGCATCCGAGATACCGAGGCTGTCGGAGGTCTCCGGCATGGCGAGCGCGCAGGCATCCGCACCGTCAAGAGGCACGAGCGCGTCCTTGATATCAACACTGGCAGGCAGGAACGTATTCACGGACACCTGGTAATTCGCACCGGGGCCGGCCTTCTTCGCGTTCAGGGACTGGACGGAGTAGAAATAATGCCCTGCCAGTTTTCCGGAGAATGCGTACTCCTTCGTTTCCACCGTCTGCGCCGAGCCGGTCTTTTTCGGCTTGACCGTCACCGACAGGAGGGTGTTCTGCTTCCAGCCGTTCTTGCCCTCGGTAAGCGTGAAGACCGTGAATTTCACCGCGTCGTCCGCCGTCACGGAGAAGCTCATCTTCGCATTTTCGGAGACCGAGAACGTCGTGTAGTCGAATTCGTCGTCGAAGCCGACCCAGTTGGCGTCCAGATCGGTCGGTCCGGTGATCACGCCGGTGTCGGCGTACTGCATGCTTCCCGGCCCGTAGTCCGCCATGTCGGTCCAGTCGTCGGAGTAGTCGCCCAAGCTGAAGAACTCGCTGCCCTCGCCGTTCAGATAGACCTCGTAGATCGCGTTGCCGCCCTTCGCGGCGTTCGTGGACTCCACGGAGTAATAATACGTGCCGTGTCCGAGCAGGGTCCCGGCGGTCGTCACGGAATAGGAGTACTCCGTGTACATCTTCTTCCCGTCCTTGTCGGAGGAGGTGGTAGTCGCGATCTTCTTGAGCGCCGTCGACTGAACGGACACCAGTTTGTTCTTCTTTGCATCGTATTTCCAGATCGTGAACTTCGCGGCGTCCGTGGCTTCGACCTTGAAGCTCAGCTTCGCCCCTTTCTCCAGCGAAAATCTCCTGAAGTCGATTTTGTCGTCGTAGCCGACCCAGTCGCCGCCGAGACCTTCCGTTTCCGTGGTCTCATACAGCATCCCGACGCTGTAGTAGTCGGGGAGGTTGTTCCCGTCGTCATCGTCCGGATCGCCGTGCCCGAAGTACACGCAGTCGTTGGAAAGGTGCACGTTGTAGTACGCATTGCCGCCCTTCGCGGCGTTCGTGGACTCCATCGAGAGATAGTACTCGCCATCCTCAAGCAGGATCCCCTTCGTTTCGGCCCCGTATCGTGTCCCGACAAAGGAAATGAAATCGGCCTTGATCCCCTTGGTTCCCTTGGCCTGGAAGATATCCTGTTCCTTCAGCGCGGTCGACTGCAGCGACACCATCTTCGTGCCGTCGTATTTCCAGATCGTGAACTTCGCGGCATCCGTGGCTTCGACCCGGAAGCTCAGGATGGCGGGAGCGTCCAGATCGATCTTCAGGAAGTCGATCTCGTCGCCGTACCCGACGTAATTGGAGTAGAGATCATACGTCATCTGGTTTTTTTCGTCGAATTTGAGGTTGGTAACGTAAAGACCGCCGTTGAGCTCCTTCACATCGGAATTCAGGACCAGCTGATTGACCGTCTTTTTCTTCTTGTACTCCCAGCCGTTCTTTTCATCGTAGTCGCAGTCGGGCGAGAAAGCTTCCAGGGTCGCCGCGACTTTCACGGTCGCGCCCTTATCCGATATGACCGTGGCGCCGTAGCTGCTCGACACGTTGAGTGCCTTCGCGCCTTTTTCGACGTAAAGGGTCGCGCCGTACTCCAGCGTGATGTTGGAGACGACCGCGCCGCTGGAGACGTGGATGAGCCCGCCATCCCGGTAAGTGCCGCCGCTGACGTGGGCGGTGTTCACGGAGCCGCCGCTTGTGACGTACATACATGCGCCGGAACTGATCAGGAGATTCCCCGCGAAACCGCCTTTGCCGACCGACATACTGGACGTTTCAAGCGTGACGTTGAGCGCGGAGCCGCCTTCGCCGACGAACATTTTCCCGTCTTCATAAACCGTCGTATACTCCGCCATGCCGCCGTAGACATACAGGCCGCCGCCGTAGACGTACGTATCCATCGCGCCGGCGCCATCGTAGAGACACATGGAGCCGCCGTTGATGAACGTTTGGACCGCGGACCCGCTGCTGAACACATCCATCTCCCCGGTAAAGACAGTGGTCTGCGTCGCGGTCCCCTCGGACATCACATACATGGCATTGGAGTTGTATTCTACGCTCCAGTTCTGGATTTCTCCTTCAGTATGGTTCTGAAGAGTCGTGTGGTTGCCGACATAGATGCCTGTGAGCTCGTTCTTGAACGTGACATGCGCGCCTTCGCCCAAATACACTTTGCCGCTGAACGGCGTCCAGTCGAGATCCGTCACGGTGGCGGAGCAGATTCTGAATGATCCCCCCGATTCGATCCTGACGCCGGACGCCGAGCCGCCGCAGATATCCATTCCCGCGCCGCTGGAGACCACGACGTCATTCGCCCTGCCTCCGTAGACGTACAAGCCGCCGTCTTCGCCAAGCGTAACGCCCTCCGCCGTGCCGCCTTCGTAAACTGCCATTTCTCCATAGTTGCTGCATGTGGTCTGCGTCGCCTTGCCGCCGTTCCACACTTCCATCAGCCCGTAGTCGGTGAGTTCGATGCCGGATGCCGATCCGCCTTTCATGACATACGCGGAACTCTCGCCGGCGATCTTCTGCTCGAACAATTCCTTCGTCCTGGAGTCATGCGCGCCGTCCGAGCCGAGGTAGACGCCGGAATATTTGCTGGTAAACGTGACCGTCGTGTTTTCTTTGACATAGAGATAGCCGTTGCCTGGCGTCCAGTTGACCTTTGTCGCCGTACAACCACTCTGAATCCAGCATGTCGCGCCGGCATCGATCGACAAGCCTTTTACCGTGCTGCCTTCATCGATCTCAAAGTAGCCTTCTGAGGCGACCTTCACATTGTTCAGGACGACGTTACCTTCCGCGCGGACGAAGGCATCATATCCGAGCTGGATATTGTTTCCTTGTGCGCCGTCATAGAAATCTATATAGCCGTTTTCATCCATGACGATGTTGCTCACCGTTCCGCCATAGGCTACGAAAGTACCGTTGACAAAGGCTTTGTTTACCTTGCAGCTGGAGAGCTCCATAGAGCCGTCATTGAGCGCGAGGTTGTTGATCGTGCCGCTGTAGATGTCCATACGGGCGCCGTTCAGCGTGAGGTTTTTGACCGTGCCGAAATAGGCTTCGCCGCTGCCGTGATCGATCGAGAGGTCGTTGACCGTGCCGCTGAAGAAATCGAACACGCCATCCTCCAGAATCGTGGCGCTGCCGACCGTGCCGCAGGAGAGATAGAACCTGCCATCCTCCTGGACCGTGACGCTGCCGGCCGTGCCGCCTTCGAGGTACATGCGGCCGTCTTCCTTGACCAGTACGTCGTTCGCCTTGCCGCCCTGGCTGACCGTGAGACTGCCGCCGCAGATGACGGCCTCTTTCACGGTCCCGCCCTTGCCGACGTCGAGGGTCGTGAAGTCATAGAACAAGGCGCTGCCGATCGTGCCGCCGTAGAGGAAGGCCGATCCGCTATTGTAGAACGTGGCGCTGCTGACCATGCCGCCATAGATATTGAGCAGGCCGTTTTTGCCGAGTATGGTGCTGCTGACCGTGCCGCTGAGCGCCGCGACCCCGGCGCTGATGCCGAGATAGCCGACGTACGCGCCCTTGGCGATGACGGCTGATGCGACGCCGTTGAGGCCCACCCAGTTGACTTCACCGCCTTTGAAGACGGACAGGAGGCCCTTATTATAGAGGAGAACGTCATCCGCGGAGCCGCCCTTGAGGACGTTCATGGTCCCGCCGCTGCTGACATAGGTTTTCCCCGTCGAGGCGCCGGCGGAGACGTCCATGTAGCTTTTTTCGAGGATTCTGGTCTCGTCCGCGTAGCCGCCCTTCAGGACGAACATCGAGTCGTGATTCAGAGTTGTGAGGTAGTCCTCTTCGCTTTTGGAAATGATATATTCCGCCATGATGAAATAGCCTTTCGTATTGCTTTGTTTTTGAAAAAAACTAAATAATTAATATATATGTGGTTATTAAAAAAAACAAGCTCGTTTCCCGCTTTTGTTTCATTTTTTTCCTCGATCCACCTGTTGATTTCATTGCCCTTTTCCTGTTTCAGGTTTGCTTTTTGAAAATTCCCGGCTATATTAGAAACGGAGTCAAGGTCAGGATAATCCGGAACCCGCGGGGAATGGTCCCGCGTTGAGCCGTTTGGCGAAGGCCGGGTATCAGATTCTTGACTTTTTCTTTGTCCGGCCGAATGGCTTCTCCTGCCGGATCCGACGCAGCCGGACAAACGAGTCTTTCAAACGGAGCAGAACAAAAAGAAAGGACGACACCATGGACAACAAGGAATTCCGCATCGCGGTCTTCGACACCAAGCCGTACGACCGGTTCTTCTTCGACGAGGAAAACAAAAAATACGGGTTCGACATCACATATTTCGAGGCGAAACTCCGTCCGCGCACCGTGAGCATCACCGCCGGATTCGACGCCGTCTGCGCATTCGTGAACGACGAACTCGACGCCGAGGTGATGGAGCAGCTCGGCAAAAACGGCGTCAAGCTCGTCGCCATGCGCTGCGCCGGATACAACAACGTAAACCTGAAGGCCGCCTGCGAACACGGCATCCCGGTCGTCCGTGTGCCGCAGTACTCGCCGTACGCAGTCGCGGAATACGCACTCGCGCTGCTCATGACGCTGAACCGGAAAGTCCATCGCGCGTACAACCGCGTCCGCGAGGGCAATTTCTCCATCAACGGTCTCATGGGGTTCGACCTGCGCGGCAAGACCATGGGTGTGGTCGGCACGGGCAAGATCGGGCGCACGTTCATCGGCCTGCTCCGCGGATTCGGGATGCGCGTGCTGGCGTACGACCTGTACCCGAATCCGGACGCCGCACGCGAGCTGGATTTCGAGTATGTCCCGCTCGAAACCCTCTTCCGCGAAAGCGACATCATCTCGCTCCACTGCCCGCTCACGCCGGAGAACCACCATATGATCAACGACGCGTCCATCGCCATGATGAAGAAGGGGATCGTGCTCATCAACACCAGCCGCGGGCGCCTCATCGACAGCGCCGCACTTATACGCGGCCTGAAATCCGGGCGGATCGGAGCCGCCGGGCTCGACGTCTACGAGGAGGAGACCGACTATTTCTTCGAGGACCGTTCCGACCGCGCCGTGCTCGACGACATCCTCGCCCGCCTCATGACCTTCCCGAATGTGATCGTCTCCTCGCACCAGGCGTTTTTCACGGCCGAAGCGGAACGCAACATCGCCGAAACCACGATGAAGAGCATCGACGATTTCGCAAACGGACGCACGCTTGAGGAATCGATCTGCCTGAACTGCGGCGGTCTGAAGCAGTGTCCCGGCAAATATCCGGGCGAGACCTGCCCCTTCTCTCCCGGCAGGAAACAGGCGGCGAATCCGTAATCCTGCCGAATCGCGACGAGACCAAAGACGATCATGCCGAGCGAGGTCCAGTTCACCTGCCCGGCTTTTTTTTGCCAAAGAATAGCCTTTTCGAAGGGAGATCAGAATCCGCCGCCGGGGAAAAATCCTTTTTGCCTCATCTTCCGGCGGAGATCCTCCAGGACGGCCTCGAACGCCGCACGCTGTTCGTCCTCGCTCATGCGCGGAATCAGGTCGTCCTGCAACTGGAGACGGCTGGCGAGCTCGTCCGGCAGGTCCTGCAGGAAACGCGACGGCTTGTGCAGTTCATAATCGCCGTACTTGAAGCGTTTGCGGGCGAGCGTGAGGATGAGCTGTTCGCGGGCGCGGGTGATCGCCACATAGCACAGGCGGCGTTCCTCCTCGACTCCGCGCTCCGACTCCTCCATGGCGCGTTCGTGCGGAAACAGCCCCTCCTCCAGGCCGATCACGAAGACGATGGGAAACTCCAGTCCTTTGGCTGCGTGGACGGTGGAAAACACCGGCGCGTTGCGGTCGTCGTCACCGTCGTCCTTCGTACGGTCGGAATCGTCCAGGAGGGAGAATTTTTCCAGCAGGTCGCCAAGGGTCATGGGGTCGCTGCCGGGCGGAGTATTGTGCTCGAAATAGGAAATGGAGTTGATGAATTCGAAAACGTTTTCCTGACGGGACTCGGCCTCCTTGGCGTCACGGTAGATCTTCAGAAAGCCGTTCAGATAGCCGACGTCCTCCAGGTAGTTCGTGACCTTTTCCTGCAGGCCGCCCGGCGTGGAGAACGCCTCGCGCGCCTTGCGGACCGCCGCCGCCAGATTCGCCGCCGAGTTCGCGGCGGCCTTCGTGACGGACTCGGAAAACGCGGATTCGGAAAGGAGTTCCTGCATCGGTGCGTTCGCAGCTTTCCGCAGATCGCGCAGACGCATGATCGCCTTGTCGCCGATCCCGCGCGGGGGCACGCCGATCACACGCAGCAGGCTCTGGTCGTCGCGCTTGTTCAGCACGAGTTTCAGGTACGCCACGGCGTCCTTGACCTCCTTGCGCTGGAAGAACTCCTGGCCGCCGATGATGCGAGGGCGGATGCCGTGCGCACGGAACGTCTGTTCCAGCACGCGCGAGAGGTAGTTCGAACGGTACAGCACCGCGAAATCCCGGTAGCAGTAATCCGGGTTGGCGCCGATGATGTGCTCCATCATGTTGTAGATGAATTCCGCCTCGGCGTCGCCATCCTCCAGCTGCGCCAGCCTGATCTCCTCGCCGTCGCCCTTGGTCGACCACAGGCTCTTGTCGAACCGCGCGCCGTTGTGGGAGATGACGCTGTTCGCAGCGCGCAGGATGTTGTTGGTGGAGCGGTAGTTCTGCTCGAGCTTGATCTCCCGTGCGCCGGGGAAATAGGTCGGGAAGTTCAGGATGTTGCCGACGTCGGCTCCGCGCCACGCGTAGATGCTCTGGTCGTCGTCGCCGACCACGCAGATGTTCTGGCGGAACTGCGTGAGATACTGGAGCAGTTTGAGCTGGGCGGCGTTGGTGTCCTGATACTCGTCGACCAGCAGATAGCGGTATCTGTCCTGGTAACGCGCCAGGCACTCCGGCTGCTCCTTGAAGATCTTCAGGACCAGCAGCAGGAGATCGTCGAAATCCAGTGCGTTCTGAAGCTCCAGGATCTGCTGGTAGCGTTCGTAGATCGCCAGGAACGCGTCGTTGCCGCCGGACGGCACGTCGGCGGGGAACAGCATCTGGTTCTTGCAGCGGCCGATAAATGCCGCGACCTCCTTCGCCGGGATCTCGTCCTTGCCGAAGCCGAGCTCGGCGGACGCCTGCTTGATGATGCCCGTCTGGTCGCTCTCGTCGAGGATGCTGTAGTTGGAGTTGTAGTTGCCTGCGAATCCGATGTCGCGCCGCAGGATGCGGGCGCAGAACGAGTGGAACGTGCCGAGCGTGACTTTGTCGGCGGCGGTGCCGGGCACCATCGCGGCCACGCGTTCGCGCATCTCAGCCGCGGCCTTGTTCGTGAAGGTCATGCCCGCGATCTGTTCCGGCGGGATCCCCTCCTCGATCATGTGCGCAATGCGGGACGTGATGACACGCGTCTTGCCCGTGCCCGCGCCGGCAAGCACGAGGAGCGGCCCTTCAATCTGAAGGACCGCTTCTTTCTGTTCCGGGTTCAGCCCGGACATGCAGTCGCGCATGAGGGGCATGAAAAGGCTTCCTTACGCGTCCTGTGCCGCGAGCTGGAACGTGAGGCCGTCCCAGACCGCGGATGCCGCGGTCACGGCGTTGTCGAAATCGGCAAACCGGCCGCCGCCGATCACATAGGAGCAGATCGCAGGGGCATCGGCCGCGTCGAACTTGTCGTCCACGTTGTCGCCGCACGGATGGTCGAGCGTGTAGGTGGAGACGAAACGGAGTTCGCCGGGGACACAGGGATATTCGCGAACAAGGATGGCGTCGCAGCGGACGATGCCGAGCACGAGCTTGCCGGCCTTCGCATCGACGGCCGCCGCCACGCGCGGGGTGTTCAGCTGGTCTTTTTCATAGTCCATCGCGAGCAGGCAGGACGCGAACGCGTCGCGCAGCGGCACGCCCATGGCGATCTTCTCGATGATCGGGTCGGTCTGGGAGCCGTTCGTGGCGAGGGCGACCGCGCCGGAGAGACGGATGCAGTTGTAGGCGATGTAGGGGTTCTTCGCCAGGTCGCTTTCGAAGCCCGCGCGCGGGAGGATGGCGATCTTGCCGGTGATAAGCTTGGCGCTGCGGTTCGGGAAGGAGCGGGAGGAGACGCGGTAGGCCGCGCAGGGTTTGCCGTCGCGGGTCATGCCGGCACAGACGATTCGTCCGAGATACATGGTCGTGGTCCTTTCAGACTTGAAAAAGGTTATCAAAGATTGGGAAAGCGTGTGGGGAAACGGCTCAGCTCTGGCGCGGCTTGAGCTGCGGGAAGAGCACGACGTCGCGGATGGATTCCGTGCCGGTCAGGAGCATCACCAGGCGGTCCACGCCGATGCCCATGCCGCCTGCCGGAGGCATGCCGTATTCGAGCGCGGTGAGGAAGTCCTCGTCGACGGCCTGCGCCGGATCCTTGCCGGACAGCGTGACCTGCTCCATGAAGCGTTTGCGCTGGTCGATCGGGTCGTTGAGCTCGGAATAGCCGGGGGAGATTTCCTGGCCGTTGATCTCAAGTTCATAAACATCCACGCTTTCGGGATCGTCGGCGCATTTCTTGGCAAGCGGGACGAGTTCGGCGGGGAGGCGCGTCACGAACGTCGGCTGGATGAGCGTGTGTTCGATCAGCTTTTCGTAGATCTCGTGCGTGATCTCGAGGTCAGTCCAGTCGGGCATCACCTGCGCGCCGAGTTCCTTCGCGAGCTTGTACTTTTCCTCGCGCGGGAGCTCGAACCAGTCCTGACGGCCCGTGCGCTCGCGGACGAGGTCTCGGTACGGGGCGCGCCGCCACGGACGTTCCAGGTTGATGACCTTGTCGCCGGGGAGCTTGATCTGAAGCGTGCCGAACACCTTCTGCGCGATCGTCGTGACCATGCTCTCGATGAGCTCCATCATGGTCTCGCAGTTGCCGAACGCCTGATAGATCTCGATCATGGTGAATTCGGGGTTGTGGCGGCGGTCGATACCTTCGTTGCGGAAATTGCGGTTCAGCTCGTACACCTTCTCGAACCCGCCGACCAGGAGGCGCTTCAGGTAGAGTTCCGGAGCGATGCGCATGAACATGTCGCAGTCCAGTGCGTTGTAGTGCGTCTTGAACGGCGTGGCGGCGGCGCCGCCGGGGATGTACTGGAGCATCGGGGTCTCGACTTCCAGGAATCCGCGCGATTCCAGGAAGCTGCGGATCTCGCGAATGATCTGAATGCGCTTGAAGAAAAGCGCACGGCTTTCGTCGTTCATGATGAGGTCGAGGTAACGCTGGCGGTAGCGCTGCTCCATGTCGGTCAGTCCGTGGAATTTCTCCGGGAGCGGACGCAGGGACTTCGACAGCATCGTGTAGGACTGCATCTTCAGCGTGATCTCGCCGGTCTTCGTGACAAACATGTGGCCGGTCGCGGCGATCAGGTCGCCCGGGTCAAGGCGCTTGAAGCGCTTGTATTCCTCCTCGCCGAGCACATCGCGCTGGGCATACAGCTGGAGGCTGCCGTGCTGGTCCTTGATGTGCAGGAACGTCGCCTTGCCCATCACGCGGAACGTCATGATGCGGCCCGCCACGGTCACGACTTCGGTGTTCTCCACGTCCGGCACGTATTTCGCGCGCGCTTCGGTCGTCGGGATGATGTTGTCCACGAAGACACCGTACGGGGCGATGCCCGCGGCACGGAGTTCTTCGGCTTTCGCCTTGCGCTGGGTGAAAATATCGTCGAGCTGCTTCTGCTCGGCCTCTGCGGAGATGATTTCGTCGGACATGGTCGTTTCCTTCGTCAACGTCAAATAAGGGTTTTTGCGGAAAATATAATATACACCTTGAACCCTGTTTTTTCAAGGAAAAAACATCTCCGGAAGCCCCCTTCCTGCGCTCGTTTCCAGCAGGATCCGTCAGTTGCGGTCACCGGCTTTTTCCTGCGCGATTCCGGATGCTGGATCGTCCCGCATCTCCGACGCGGCCGCCTCCATTTCGTGGATCTCCTCCGCAAGCCGCTGGAGTCCGGCATAGTCGTTGCGGTTGTTCAGCTCCATCATCAAATACATCATGGCATATTCGCGCCCGTAGACGCGATCCATGAAGAGCTGCGTCAATGCGGAATGCGGCGAGATCTGCCAGCAGAATACGAACGTATTGGCGAGGAAACTGTTCTTAAAATGCTCCGGCAGGGCGTTCTTTTTTGTAAGGGAGCCTTCATAGCTCGCATTCCAGGGATCCATCACGCCGACCACGGAAAACACCACACCCCAGAGCAGTGCCAGACGGAAGAGTTTCCAACGTTTCAAACGCGGCCGGGGCCGTCCGAAATAGATCGCGGCATAGTACAGCAGGACCGGCGCGAACGGGATCAGGAAACGGTATCCGTAGCACCAGCCGCCGAAATCCGACGTGCCGACTGCCAGAAGCAGCATCGCCGCCGCAGTCGAGATCATCATACAAACAAATACCCGGTCGCGACGCATCCGTTCCGAGGCGCACGCGCACCCGGCAAAAAGCAGCGCGGGCATATACAGGAAGAACCCTTCGTATCCGAACAGGATGTTGAACGCGTAGCTCAGATAGTTTTTCTCAACAAACGACGGTTTGTGCGTGGAAAGATACAGCGGCAGCGGGGAACCGTAGGTAACCATGTTCATCCCCGCCTCAAGCAGGATCATCAGTCCGGCGCCCGCCGCATACATCAGGACATTCTCGATCCGCCGGGGCGAAACAGAAGTCAGCACGAACACAAACACAGAAAGCCCCAGTACGCCGCCAGTCACGAACTCCAGGTTCAGCAGAAGTCCGGTCATAATGCCCGCCAGGAACGCCCTCAGACGCGTGAGCCCGGTCTCCTCGCAACGTTCCAGCAGCAGGACCAGCCCCATCAGCGCCGACGCGCACAGCGTGTGGTTGTTCAGCGTGACGGCGTAGGACAGCACGAGCGTGGATGCGACCGACAGCACGGACATCGCGATCCGGTAGGATTCGGGCATGCGCGGACGCCGCCTCAACCCGAGATAGAAAAACCATCCGGTCAGGCACGACAGCACAAAGATCAGCACATTCGTCAGGTAGACCGCGCGGTAATACCCCCGTTCCAGAAACCGTACGCCGAAACACTTCAGCAGGCGCCCCCAGCCGATGATCCCGAATGTCAGGAGAGGCGGCTTATCCCCGTACAAATGCCCGTCGCGCTCACCTTTGTCCGGCGTACTGAAGATGCTGTCGTCGATCACGAATGTGCCGCGTTCCAACACGGATTCCACGACGGAATAGCGCGACGTTTCGTTCCCGGCATGCGTTACGTCGTGCTTTGCCAGAAGAAGCGCAAGGGCTGTCGAGACGATCAGAAATATCAGGAAACGGAGTTTCATGGAAAAGAAAGGCCGGAGAACAATTTCAGCGGAATCCCGCATGTGTTCTCCGGCGGAAATGCTGATGGAGGAAATAGGATCAGAACCACTCGAAATCGCGGTTGTTGTTCCGGGCGTTGTTATTGTTCCGGTTGTTGTTATTGTTGTTTCGGGCGTTATTGTTGTTCCGGGCGTTGTTATTGTTCCGGTTGTTATTGTTCTGGTTGTTCCGGTTGTTGTTATTGTTCTGGTTGTTCCGGTTGTTGTTATTGTTCTGGTTGTTCTGATTGTTCTTGTTATTGTTCTGATTGTTGTTCTGACGCTGGCGCGCGATGTTTCCGGCTTCGGACGGCGTAAGCAGTGTAAGCTCGATCCGCTCGGAATTCCTGGTGAGAACGGCGGTAGTACGGGTCACTTCTTCGAGTTTGTAACCGGTTACGGTGGTGTCGCCGACCCTCAAGTGCTGACGGAACACGTTGTTCGCGGAAATCGAGGGATTGCCCATGATGACGACCTTCTTTTCCTTGCCTTCTTCGCCCTCGACCGTTTCCTCTTGCGATAGCGCTTCGCCGTCAGCCGCCGTGGCGGCAGCAGCCGCAGCAGCTTCGGCTTTCTTTTTCGGATCGGTTATGCGGGTCGCAGATGCGGAATACTGTTCGTATTCCTTCTGCTGAAGCGCTTTCAGCTGCTGCTGTGCGTTGCCCTGGAGCCGCTGGAGGATGATCGCACCGAGCGCGTCGCCGATGACATACGTGCCGACCAGGCTCATATCCGCGCGGAGCTGTTGATTGTTCCGCTGGGCGGCCTTGTTCGCGGGCGCATCGGGCACGCGCTCCGTTTTGAAGATATTGCGTTCCAACATGGCGGTGATCTTCTGTTCGGTCACTTCGGGGGAATCCATCACCGCTTTTTCCGAAGGCTTCACGGAGGACGATTTCCTCTTTTCGACCTTGGACGGCTGAACATTCTTTGTCTTCGATGCAAACTCAAGCGGCACGGAGGAATACGTCCATGCAAGATGGGCGACAGCAGCTGCAAGTAAAACGTTTAGAGCGATCAGCATAAATTTCATAGCAGAGGACTCCTTAGGGCGGTTTAGGTTGGTACTGGCATCAATATAACACGTCAAGAGAACAAATGCAAACCTGTTTGGCGTTTTAAACGGTTATTTTTCTAAATTTTTTTGACTTTTACTCAACTCCGGCGTTATAAAAACAGAAAACCGGCCAATCCGGAAGGTTTCACGGATTGGCCGGGATCGTGCTGATTTGATGCAAGGATATTGAAGATCAGTACACGAACAGCATTTCGCGGTACTTCGGCAGCGGCCAGCTTTCATCGGAAACGTTCTTTTCGATGGAGTCGACCACCACGCGCAGATCGGCCATTGCGGCCAGGATCTCTTCGTGGAGACCGCCGAGCGCCTTGCGGAGAGCTTCGATCTTCGCCTTGAGCTCATCGAGCTTGGCACCGAGTTCGACGGCGGAAGCGGACAGAGCTTTCACGCCGGTCTTCACACCAGCGGACTTGCCTGCAGCGGCCGCGGCGGAGAGCTTGGTGTATTCCTGCACGACGGCGGGATAGATCATGCTGGTGGCGATCTCGAGGGCAACTTCGCCTTCGATGTGGATCCTGCGATGGTAGTCCTCCAGGAAGACTTCGTAGCGGGAATCGAGCTCGCGCTTCGTGTAGACATGGTACTTCTCGAACATCTTCACGTTGGCGGGCGCGGTCAGGCAGCGGAGCGCATCCATCGTGGTCTTCGCATTCGGCAGGCCGCGCTTCGCGGCTTCCTTCAGCCAGTTATCGGCATAGCCGTCACCGTTGAAGATGATCCGTTTGTGCGTACGGATGATCTTGCGGAGCTCCTTCTGCAGGCCGTCGTGGAAATCCTTCTTGGAGAGCTTCTCCAGGACGGAGGCGATACGTTCGAACGCCTCGGAGATGATCACGTTCAACACGGTGTTCGGACCGGCGCAGGACTGGCTGGAGCCGGGCGCACGGAATTCGAACTTGTTTCCGGTAAATGCGAACGGGCTGGTGCGGTTGCGGTCGGTGGCATCCTTCGGGAGCGGCGGGAGCGTGTCGACGCCGATCCGCATGGCGGACGAACTGCGGCTGGTCTTGACCTCGTTGTGCTCGATCTGGTCGATCACGTCCGCGAGCTGGTCGCCGAGGTACATGGAGATGACAGCCGGAGGCGCTTCGTTCGCGCCGAGGCGATGGTCGTTGCCCGCGCCGGTCACGGTGGCACGCAGCAGATCGGCGTGCTTGTCGATGGCCTCGATGATCGCGCAGAGCACGGTCAGGAAGATGGCGTTCTGGCGTGGATCGCTGCCCGGATTGAGCAGGTTGGTCCCGCCATAGGAGACGGCCCAGTTGTTGTGCTTGCCGGAACCGTTGATGCCGGCGAACGGCTTTTCATGGAGCAGGCAGACGAAACCGAAGCGGTCAGCGACCTGGCGGAGCACTTCCATGATCAGCATATTGTGGTCGCACGCGAGGTTGACTTCCTCGAACATCGGCGCGAGCTCGAACTGGGCGGGCGCGACTTCGTTGTGGCGCGTCTTCGCCGGGATCCCGAGCTTCCAGAGTTCGTTCTCGACCTCGGTCATGAAGTTCAGCACGCGCATCTTGATGGAGCCGAAATAATGGTCCTCAAGCTGCTGGTGCTTCGCCGGAGGCGCGCCAAACACGGTGCGTCCGGTCTGGACGAGGTCCGGCCGCATGAGGTAGAAATGCTTGTCGATCAGGAAATATTCCTGCTCGGCGCCGAGCGTGATCTCGACCTTTTCCTCGGGCAGATTGAAGCATTTCATGAGGCGTTTCGTCGCGACGGATAGCGCCTGCATGGAACGCAGCAGCGGGGTCTTCTTGTCGAGCGCTTCACCCGTGTACGCGCAGAACGCGGTCGGGATGCACAGCGTGGCGCCGTTGCCATGGCGCTTGATGAAAGCCGGGCTGGTCGGATCCCAGGCGGTGTAGCCGCGCGCCTCGAATGTCGAACGGATGCCGCCCGACGGGAAGCTGGAGGCATCCGGTTCGCCGACGATCAGGTTCTTGCCGGAGAAGGACTGGATGGGCTTGCCGTCCTTGATCTCGAGGAAGGCGTCATGCTTTTCTGCGGTCGATCCGGTCAGAGGCTGGAACCAGTGCGTGTAATGCGTTGCGCCGCGTTCCATAGCCCACTTCTTCATGGCATGGGCGACGTCGGCGGCGATCTGCACGTCCAGCGGCGCGCCGGTCTCGATGGTGGCGAGCAGCTTGCTGCAGATGTCCTTCGGCAGGTACTCGCGCATGGAGGCGGCGTCAAAGACGTCTTCCGCGTAGTTGTGATCGGGTTCGATGGGGGCTGCAGGCGCGGGCTCGCTCGCGGCGAGATCGGCGACTGCATTGATCGCGTTGATCCTGTTCAGATAGCTCATACTGTCCAACTCCTTGGGTTGTTGAGGTTGTCTGCCGTTTTGGAGCATTTCCCGTGCCAACTTTGTTTCAGGCAAATATCGGATTTCCTCTTTACATAAAACGTAAACTTTCCGGATAACTTCACATTTTCTGTAAAAAATCCGCCTCCAGATTGTCGAAACAGGATGCTTCCGGGCAGAAACCCCAGGATATATCATAATAATATATCCCGCTTTTACAGGATTTCCAGTGACAGATGCATCCTTTTTCGTCTTTCTTTGCCCTTTTTCTTCGAGGAAAGCTCCGCTTGCGTTTCTTTGCAGGATTCTGGCATACGATATGCTTTCTGTCTTTTGTCTGACGCCTGATCCGTTTCCGGAGTTTTTCGACCCACCCGATGAAAAGCGTTCTGTACCGGGATTCGGCCTTCTACCCCCGGTCGGCACGATCCGGACTCGGCGACGTAGACCTGACGGCTCCGCTCTTTTCCGTGTTTTTGGGCGGAGCCGTCTTTTTAACGTTTTTCCTAACGTTTCGAATACGGATTTTTTCGGATATCAACGGATTATTTTGGACATTCGTTTGACTTTATTCTTAACGCATGATAGGTTATGCACCGGAACGGTTATCAACAAAAACACTACGATTCATCTTTCCCACGAAAGGAGCAGGATTCAGCATGATGATCCGCAACAAACAACTTACAAACACGCCTCGTCTCGCCAGGATCCGCAGCGCCGCTGTTTTGGGCGCTTTTGCCGTGATCGCCGCGACCGGGACCGTGTTCGCCGACGACGCGTTCGAGTACAAGGCCTCCGATGCCGGACTCCGGATCAAGGCCGGAAACCTTACGAAAAATATCGAGGTCTACGGCGACAAGGGACAGACGCTCCGCGTGACCACGAACCTGAACGGCGTTTCCCACGCGAAACACCCGAGCATCTCCGTCATTGCGAAGCCTGTGAAAGCGCAATTCACGCTCAAACAGGACACCGCAGACTCTGCCACGTTCACCTCGCCGTCCATCACGGTCAAGGTCGAAAAGAGCACGGGCGCGCTCACGTTCACGCGCCCCGACGGCAAGGTGATCCTCGCCGAGAAATCCGGCGTCCGCCCCGAGATCAAGGAAGTCACGATCTCCGACGCCCCGACGTACGAGGTCAAACAGACCTTCACGCTCCAGCCGGACGAAGCGATCTACGGCCTCGGCCAGGCGATCCGCCCGTTCCTGAACTACCGCGGGAAGGAGATCCTCATCGTCCAGGCGAACATCCCCGCCTACTCGAACGTCATCACCTCGTCCAACGACTACGGCATCCTGTGGGACATCTGCTCGCAGTCCATCTTCAAGGACGACAGAAACGGCATGTCCATCTGGTCGGAAAGCGCTCCGGCGGGCGTCGACTACTACCTCATGACCGGCAAGGACCTCGACGGCGTGATCACACAGTACCGCGAACTCACCGGCGACGCCCCGATGTTCCCGCGCCAGGCGTATGGATTCTTCATGAGCAAGGAGCGCTACAGCAGCCAGAAGGAGCTGATCGGCATGGTCGAAAGCTTCCGCAAGAACCACTATCCGCTCGACTTCATCGTGCAGGACTGGCAGTACTGGACCGACCGCGACGGCAACTGGACCAGCATGACCTGGGACCCCGAGCGCTACCCCGACCCGAAGGCCATGTGCGACACCATCCACAACGACCTCCACGCGAAGATCCTGATCTCCATCTGGCCGACCGTCGGCCTGGACTGCGATGTGGGGCGCGAGCTTAAATCGAAGAACCTCCTGTTCGACCCGCCGCACTGGATCCGCCAGGGCCGCGTGTACGACGCCTACAGCCAGGAAGGCCGCGACATCTACTTCAAGCACGTCAAGAAGGGACTCCTCGACGTCGGCGTCGACGCCACCTGGATGGACGGCACCGAGGTCGAGACGCGTTCCGCCTGCCATGACCAGCGCGCCATGATCCGCGACATCAAGGAAAACGGCATCAACGCCATGGGCGACTTCACGCGCTACCTGAACTCCTATTCCCTCATGACCACCATGGGCTGCTACGAGGGGCAGCGCGCCTCCTCCGACAAGCGCGTCCTCACGCTCACCCGTTCCGCCTGGGCAGGCCAGCAGCGCTACGCCGCCCTCTCCTGGTCCGGCGACACCACGTCCAGCTGGACCCGCCTGAAGGAAGACATCGTCGGCGGCCTCTCCGCCTCGCTCTCCGGCCTGCCCTACTGGACGCAGGACACCGGCGGATTCTTCTCCGGCGGATTCCGCGGCATCGACAACCCCGAATACCAGGAGCTGCTCGCCCGCTGGAACCAGTTCGCGATCTTCAACCCGGTCTACCGCTGGCACGGCACCGGCTTCAGCAAGGAACCCTGGCGCTTCAAGGACATCGCGCCCGAAGCCTATAATTCGTATCTCTCCGGCGCGAAGCTCCGCTATCGCTTGATGCCCTACATCTACAGCCTCGCCTGGATGACCACGCAGGACCACTACACCATGACCCGCCCGATCATCATGGACTTCCCGGACACCCCCGGCGCAACCACGAACGAGGCACAGTTCATGTTCGGCCCCGCCATGCTCGTTCAGCCGATCACGCGTTCCCTGCGCCAGGCCACGCGACCGCGCCCCCCGGTCATCGACGCCTCCGCGCTCACCACGCCCGACGGCGAGCCCGGCGTGAAGATCGAATACTTCAACGACGAACGCCTGCGCCGCAAGGTCAGCGAAGCCGTCGAAAAGGTCGTCGACCTCTCCTGGCCCGGACCGCCCCTCGTGGAATGGCCCGAAGGACTCCGCAACGGTGACCACTTCTCCGCCCGCCTCACCGGCTTCATCACCGCGCCCGAGGACGGCAAGTACGAGATCGGCGTCTCCGGCGACGACGGATTCCGCCTCTGGCTCGACGGCAAGCTGGTCGTCGAGGACTGGAACTCGGCAGACGCCCGCTACAAATCCACCGACATCGAGCTGAAGAAAGGCCAGAAGGTCGAGTTCCGTCTCGACTATTACCAGAATCTCTACACGCGTGAACTCAAGCTTTGCTGGAGGACCCCGGAAGAGCTGAAGAAGTATTCCGCGGACCATAACGATGCGGCGGTCGACGTCAACCTCCCGGTCGGCGCCAAGTGGTACGACTTCTTCACCAACGAGCTCATCGACGGCGGAACCACCGTCAGCCGCGCCTGCCCGATGGACCAGTTCCCGTTCTTCATCAAGGCAGGCAGCATCATCCCGTTCAACGGCGAGGATACCGAATACGCCACGCAGAAGACCTCCGCTCCCCTCGAGATCCGCGTCTACCCCGGCAAGGACGCCGCGTTCACGCTCCATGAGGACGACAATGAGACCTACGCCTACGAAAAGGGTGAATACTCCGACATCACGTTCTCCTGGGACGACGCGTCCTCCACGCTGAAGGTCGGCAAGCGCAAAGGCTCCTACCCGACCGGCGAACGCACCAAGACCTTCCGCGCGACCATCGTGCGCGACGGCAAGATCTCCGAAGGAACGACCATCAACTACAGCGGGAACGAAGTTTCCGTTAAGCTTTGACAAAAAAAATCTATTTGGTCCGGGCTGTCATTTTGACCAATGATGCCCGGACCGCTTTATGTAACGTTGTGCTGGTTTTGCCTCAAATGGAGTTTGAACAAATAGTATATCCTTTTGAATAAATAGTGCATACCAATCTCCCGTTTCAGATTTATATTATTCGGTAATTAAAGTTTCGTTTTTTATTGTTTGCAACCTTAACAATAAACAGAAAGGTTTTCTTATGAAACGCTCTTTCGCAATCCTTGCGCTCGCCGCGGCAGTCTGCTGCTCGGCAGTGTGCGGCACTGCTGCCGATGACAACGACAAGCAGGCCCCCCTCAACCCCATCATCTGGGCGGACGTCCCGGACGTCTCCGTCCTCCGCGTGGGCGACACCTACTACATGACCAGCACCACCATGCACATGAACCCGGGCGTGCCCGTGATGATGTCCAAGGACCTGGTGAACTGGGAAATCGTCAGCTACTGCTACGACGACCTGCTGGATGACGATCTGCCCCAGGACGTGAAGAACCGCCTCACGCTCTCCAACGGCCGGGACGAATACGGCCAGGGCACCTGGGCCAGCTGCATCCGCTACAAGGACGGCACGTTCTACGTCTCCTCCTTCTCCCAGCCCACGAACAAGACCTACATCTGGACCAGCAAGGACCCGACCAAGGGCGACTGGA
>Ga0310786_10002238_pt1 | contig 29932 bp, 21 predicted proteins | sample AusTroGonzalo_MG_FD_203881 | JGI IMG/M metagenome (GOLD analysis project Ga0310786, IMG submission 203881) | Bovine rumen microbial communities from tropical cattle in Woodstock, Queensland, Australia - Gonzalo_03 (v2) (version 2) | ecosystem: Host-associated > Mammals > Digestive system >...
GCCCTCAATGACATACGAATCGGCACACGATGTCAACGCTGCCAGAAAGATGAATATAGGTAATAGTTTCTTCATATAGTTCAATTTGCATTTACCGTATGCAAATGTACAATGATATATTGAACTACGAAAAAAAATTTGCGCAATTTAAAACAATTGCGCAATCTTTTAGATTTTTTTTGTCTCTTTTTCCAGTTCGTTACTTATTCTATACGTTGTATAGAGTTGCAGGATGGATGCCAGCAACAGCAGCACCACCCAGTTGTTCTTGACATAATTCAGATAGTACAGCCAGTCGAGTCCCAACGCATTTCCGTGACTTGCAAACATCAGTACGGCAGTGAGCAGGAAAAGCACATCACTCAACAGCATGATGCGACGAAGACGACGAATGGTGAAGTTGCTGCCCTCATAGCGCTGAAGCATCTGCATACTGGCAAAGCACACAGCACCTACGGCATAGACATAGGGGAACCACTGCCAACGGAATAGTCCGGCGATAGCTCCAGCCAACATCAGCAGGGCACCAATGACGAAGATGGCGTTCTCTACTTTATTTAGCTGTCTCATGGCTTGTATTCTCTGAGGCATGCTCCTCGTCGTTCAACACAAAGATCTCCTCATCGGCATATTTCATGAAATAACGCTCACGGGCAATACGTTCCATCGCCTTCGGATTACTCTGCAACTGATGTATCTCGCTCTGGTCGCGCTGATACTCACTCTCAAAGTGATCTATCTCTTCCCTCAACTCGCTGATGTGCAGCTTGTTCTGGAAATGGGCCAACACGCTGTTGGAACCCACAAAGCCTATGAGCACTACGCCTATCACCAACACTACGAGGTACTTCATGTAGGGGATAGACCAGAAAGCCTTTGCCATTTCTTTGATTTTCTTCATATCTCTATCTCTCTGTTATGTCAATACTAAATCGAATAGTTCGCAAAGCCGTCCTACGGCAGGATTGTCGTCAACCATCTTGAGGAACTGCTGTTTGCGGGTCAGAATCACCTCGCGTTCTTGTTTCTCTGCCACTCTGATGGTCAGCGTAATAGCATTATTATGAAGATACTTCCTCAGGGTACTGACAATACTACCCTTGATGAGTTCCATCTCGTCCTTCACTATTTCGTTGGGCACCACGACCTCCAAGGCCGGAATCTCCAAAATCACAGGAGTCATGTTCTTCATTCGGGTTGCGATGCCGCTTAGCTTCTGAGGCATACGGTTACACATCGACAACCACTGCAGCGCCAAGTCGTCCTGCGTGAACCCTTCGAACTCCTGTTCCCTCTTATCCTCCACGCCAGGGGTGCCTGGCAGTATCTCCATCTTGCGGTTCTGGGGTTTCAGATTGTTCCACGACAGTCCCAGACTCGATGTCTTGAGGGTTACCTTCTTTGCAGGCTGTTGGGCCTGAGCACTCTGAGCATCCGCTTTGCTCTGGGTATGATTCTTTGGCGCAGCCACAGCCACCTGTGGAGCCGTCTGCTTGGGCCTTGCCTGCTGAATCAGTTGCTTAAACAGGGATTTTAATCTTCTGGGCCGAAGCCCACTGCCAGGCGCATCAGCCGGCTGGGTAATCTGCGCTATCTCTATCAGCGTCAGCTCCACAAGCAAACGTTTGTTGCTGGACTGACGGTAGTTGATGTCGCACTGGTTCATCACCCTCAGGGCGCTATACAGGAAACGGGTGTCGGCACGCTGTGCCTGTTCCGTATATCGCTGACGTGCCTGTTCGCTGACCTCCAGCAGGGGCAGCGTCTGAGGGTCTTTCGCCATCAGTACGTTGCGTACATGCTTGGCCAGTCCCTGCACGAGGAGTCCTCCGTCGAAGCCTTTGTTCAGCACATCATTGAGCAGCACCATCACCTCGCTCACCTTATTCTCTATAGAGAGGTCCACGATGCGGAAATAGTTCTCAGAGTCAAGCACGTTCAGGTCTTCCAGCACCTTCTGATAGGTGATATTTCCCTGACAGAACGAAGCGGCCTGATCGAAGATGGAGAGGGCGTCGCGCATTCCGCCATCAGCCTTCTCGGCAATGACTGCCAGCGCCTCTTCCTCGTATTTGATGCCTTCCTTCTGTGCTACCTCCTTCAGGTGTTCAATGGTGTTCTGCACCGTCATGCGCTCAAAGTCATAAATCTGACAACGAGACAGGATGGTGGGCAGAATCTTATGTTTCTCTGTGGTAGCCAGGATAAAGATGACGTGTGCAGGCGGTTCCTCCAACGTCTTGAGGAAAGCGTTGAAGGCTGCTGTAGAGAGCATGTGCACCTCGTCAATGATAAACACCTTGTATTTGCCTACCTGCGGTGGTATGCGGGTCTGCTCCATCAGTGTCTTGATATGCTCCACCGAGTTATTCGATGCAGCATCGAGCTCAAAGATGTTCAGCGAGCGCTGCTCGTTAAACGACTGACACGACTCGCACTCGTTACATGCCTCACCCTCTGCCGTAGGATTCTGGCAGTTGATGGCTTTGGCAAAGATACGTGCACAAGTGGTCTTTCCCACGCCTCGCGGACCGCAGAACAGATAGGCGTGAGCCAGTTTCCCGCTCTTCACCGCATTCTTCAGTGTGGTAGTCAGCGCTTTCTGTCCCACCACCGAGTCGAACGACATAGGGCGGTACTTTCGTGCCGAAACAATATATTCTTCCATATTCTGTTATTATTGGAATGCAAAGATAAGAAAAAGAAGTGAAAAGCATCACTTTTGTATCACTTTTCACCTCTTATTTTTCACCTTTTAACTTTTTTGTGTCACTTTCATTCCAGAAACACCGTATCATCCATTTCTGCCAGCGGTTTCTTCTTCTTGTTCTCTTTTGCGCCAGCCTTCAGCAGGTTGCGTGCTGCGGTGATAATACTAGGACCGCTATCGGCAGTGGTAATCTTCAGTCTTGCCATTTTCTTCACGGTGTCGTTCATGCTCGACTCCACCTCTATAAAACGCTGTCCAAAGTCCTGCACGCGATCTATCACCGTATTGGCGGCATCCACCATAGCCTGCTGGTTCTCCAGTTGTTTCACTTGGGTCCACATCATCTCCAGCACACGCAGGTTCATATACATAGTCTGTGGTCCCAGTATCATGACGCCCTCGTCATAGGCCTCACGCCACAGCGATGCATCGTTTAGCAACGCCAGGTTCAGAGCGCCCTCGATGGGTACATACATGATGGCGAAGTTCAGACGGTTATAGCCCTCAGGCAGGTATCTGGTGTATTCCTTCTTGGCCAGACGCTTCACCTGAGCCCTTACGCTCTCGATGTGCGACTTCAGGAATTCGCTCTTCTCATGCGTACCGTCCTCGGCATTCATATAGCGCTCGTAGGCTGTCAACGACATCTTCGAGTCGACAACCACATGACGGTTATTGGGAAAATGCAGGATAAAGTCAGGTACCAAGCCCTTGCCGTCGTCGCCCTTCAGGCCCTTGCCACCTTTGTCTTTCAGCGTCTCCTGGGTGTCAAACTGCTCACCTTCCTTCAACTCGAGGTCTTCGAGCAGCTGTTTCAGCTTCAACTCGCCAAAGTTACCTTGAACCTTCACCTCACCAGTCAGCGCACGTGTCAGACGGTCGGCAGTCTCACCAATGGCCACACTTTGCTGCATGCTAATCTTGATGGTCTCGTCCAGACGGGTCATCGCCTCAGTCTGCTGTTCCTTGGTCTTGTCGAGGGCCTCCTTCATATCCTTCAGACTCTTCTGCAAGGGGTCAATAATCTTTGAGACCTGCTCCACATTTCTCTCGCCAAGTTCCTCCTGACGCATCTTCAACACCTTCTCCGAGGTGGTCTGCATCTGCTCCCTAATTAGGTTCAGCTGACTCTTGATCTGTTCCTCGTTCATGGCCTTCAAGGCAGCAAGCTGTCCTTCATGAGCCTCCTTGGTCTGTTGCAGTTGTTGGTCGTAAGATGCTTTGGTCTGAAGCAGCTGCTGGTCGCAGGATTCTTTTGTCTGCTGAAGTTGCTGGTCATAGGATTCCTTGGTCTGAAGCAGCTGTTTGTCGTACGAAGCCTTGAGGTCGGTAATACGCGACTCATACATGCGCACCACGAAAACCACCACAACGACGGCGATGACAATCACAGATATGACAAGGACGATCTCCATAGGCCACTCAAAGGATTAAATCAGGGGCATACCCAGCTGACGGCACTCCTCGCGCATGTCTTCGGGCCATATAGAGGCCTGAATCTCACCAATGTGAGCCTTATGCAGCAGCACCATACAGAGTCGGCTCTGACCAATACCGCCACCAATACTCAAAGGCAGTTTGTCGTTGAGCAGTTGCTGGTGGAAATAAAGCTGTTCGCGCTCCTGCTTGCCCTCAATCTCGAGCTGACGCAGTAGCGATTCCTTATCAACACGGATACCCATTGACGAAAGTTCGAAGGAACGACCCAGTACAGGATACCAGATGAGGATATCACCATTCAGACCCTTACGTCCGTCCTCGGCCACTGTGCTCCAGTCGTCATAGTCAGGAGCACGTCCATCATGCTTCTCGCCATTGGCCAGCTTGCCACCAATGCCAATCACGAATACTGCGCCGTATTTCTCACAGATAGCATCCTCGCGCTCCTTGGGCGTCTTGTCAGGATACATCTGAAGCAGTTCCTCAGCATGTATGAAGTGAATCTTCTCAGGCAGGAAGGCCTTCAGCTGTGGATAGGTCTCGCAGGTCAGGTATTCCGTACGACGGATGGCTGCGTAGATGCGCTCCACAATATTCTTCAGGAAGGCCAGCGTGCGGTCTTCTTTGCGGATAGACGCCTCCCAGTCCCACTGGTCCACATAGAGCGAGTGCAGGTTATCCAGTTCCTCGTCAGCACGAATGGCATTCATATCGGTATATATACCGTAACCTGGCTCTATCTGATATTCTGCCAGCGTGAGTCGCTTCCACTTGGCCAGCGAATGCACCACTTCGGCATAGGCGTCGCCCAAGTCTTTAATAGGGAAAGTGACGGCACGCTCCACACCGTTCAGGTCGTCGTTAATACCCAATCCCTTCAATACGAAGAGAGGTGCAGTAACACGACGCAGACGCAACTCGGTAGAGAGGTTAGCCTGAAAGAACTCCTTAATCAGCTTGATACCCTGCTCTGTCTGCTTCATGTCGAGCAGGCGCTGATAAGCTATTGGTTTGATAACTTGACTCATAAAACAATCTCTTAAATTACAATTTGGTCGCAAAGGTACTATAATATTATCAAATTGCAAAAAATCTGCCCCCTAATCTTTGTTATTCTACTGCATTTTCTGATATTTCTCTCACTTTTTGTCATTATGACCCATTGTTTATCAACCTTTTTTTGTATCTTTGCGCCCAGAAAATAACACTAACTATATTAGAACAAATGAAGACTCTTTTCTATGCACTAACAGCAGTAATGTTGATGATGTGCGGCAACGCACAGGCTCAGCGAATGACTGACAAACTTGACCGTGGTCTCGTGGCTGTACCCTCTGGTTCTGGCTCTTTCGTCAGCTGGAGAATCTTTGGCGAGGAATACTACGATACTGAATACAACCTGTATCGTGACGGACAGAAGGTGAACGACACCCCCCTGCGAGTATCAAACTATGTGGATGCCAATGGCAAAGCTGGCTCTAAATATCAGGTTGCCCCTGTGGTGAAAGGTCAGGAGCAGGCCAAGTGCGAGGCTGTGACTCGTCTGAACCAGCAGTACATCCAGTTTGCCGTGAAGAAGCTCTATTCGCGTCGCGGCGCTGACATAACCAACAGTTACGATATCAATGATATTGCGTTGGCCGATGTTGATGGCGATGGTGTGAGCGAGTTCATCCTGAAGCGTAACTACACACCTGATAAGAAGTCGCCTGCCAACGACTCTGCCTATAACTGCCTGGACTGTTACAACATCAAGGGCGAACGCCTGTGGTACATCGACTTGGGTCCCAACATGGTGAGTGGTCCTGACGAGCAGTACGACGCTGTGGGCTACGACTGGGACGGCGACGGCAAGGCCGAGATACTGATGCGTGGTGCAGACAACATGATTATCCACCATCCTGATGGTACTACGACCAATATCGGCAACATGAATGTGAACACTCGCAACACTGTGCGACAGGACGATGACAATGCGGCCTACACCAACACAGGTGCCGAGTATCTGCTTTATTTGGAAGGTGCCACTGGTAAGCCTTACGCTATTGGCAACAACGGTGCACTGTGGATGAGTTATCCTCTGCCTCGCGGCACTGCTGACGACTGGGGTGACGGCTATGGTCACCGCTCTACGAAGCACTATTTCGGTGCCCCTGTGCTTGATGGTCGCAACGCCTATATCTTCCTAGGTCGAGGCTGCTATACGAAACACCACATGAAGGCTTTCAAAGTAGACCCACAGACCCACCAGCTGTCGCTCTACTGGGAATGGAGCAATAACGAGGGATGGAACAGTCCCTGGTATGGCAACGGCTATCATAACTTCGGCATTGCCGATGTGGACTGGGACGGACGCGATGAGATCTGCTTTGGTTCAATGGTGATTGACGATAACGGTAAAGGACTCTCAACCACTGGTCTGGGACACGGTGATGCACAGCATTGTTCTGACTTCGACCCCTATCGTCACGGACAGGAGATCTTCGCCTGTAACGAAGACGAGCCTGCCATGAACTATCGCAACGCTACCACTTCGAAGATTTACTACCGTCTGCAGTCCACTGGTGATGACGGACGTGCCCTCTGTGGCAATTTCTCTAACGACTATCCTGGTGCCATAGGCCACTCATCACAGTCAGGTACTATCTCGTGCGTTGCTGACAAGGTCATCTCTGGCGGTCCTACAGGCTTTACGAATAACTTCCGCATCTATTGGGATGGCGACCTGCTGGAGGAAGGACTCGACGGAGCCAGCAGTCGCGAGGGTGCAGCCCGTGTGTTCAAGGCTGACGGCTCTGTAGTGTTCACTGCTGATGGTACTGCCAACTGCAACTGGACGAAGAACACCCCATCGGCCACTGGCGATGTGCTGGGCGACTGGCGCGAGGAAATCATCGTGCGTACCACCGATAATAAATATGTACGCGTATATACCACGAATATCAAGACCAACTATCGCAACTACACACTGTGGCACGACCATCAGTATCGTCAGGCTATGGTGTGGGAGAGCATGGGCTACAACCAGCCACCTCACGCCAGCTACTTCTTGGGCGAGCTTGAAGGTATCACTATCGCTCCCCCACCCTTCACGATGACAGGCCGCACAGAGATTGCCAACAACGGCACCATTGGTACAGCGAACAATGGTCAGCATGTACTGGTATGCGAGACCAACGACACCAAGATTTCCGTTGCTGATGGCGCCAACCCCTGGGTGACTACGTTCAACGTGCCCTCGTGGGTGCAGGGCACCAACAGCACCATTACCAATGGCAATGCCAAGATCAACTATGTATACTACACTTGTGAGGTCACTGGCGGCGCCTTCAGTGGCGAAACCCGCGTAGTGAAACAAGGCGACGGCACCCTCCTCCTGCCCAAGGTGGCACAGACCTATAGTGGCAACACCGATGTTTGGGCAGGCACGCTGTGCTTCGATGGCACCCTACTCAACAGCCGTCTGTGGCTCAATCGCTTTGCTGTGCTGAAGAGCGATGGTGGACAGTTCCGTAGCATCCACATGGACTACGACGCCCACCTCGTGATTGGTGATATCAACCAGGCCAGCACCTCCATTGTCACCACCGACACGCTGGCGCTGGGCTTCGGCTCTCGCGTCATCTTTGACCTGACAGACGTTGCTGCCGACCAGCTCAACGTCAACAAGGAGCTTACCATCGAGAAGAAGAACTGGAAATATGGTCCACAATACCTCATCCCCGTCTTTGAGTTCACCCCCCACACGGCCGAGATTCCTGAGGGAAAGTTCCTGCTAGGCTCTGTGGCAGCCATCAGCGGCAACCTCAGCGACATTCGCATCGAGGGACTGGGTACTCAGCATAAGACCTCTCTCATCTACGAGAACGGCAAGCTTTATCTCGAGATTGCAGGCGTTCGCGATGCTGGTCATGTATTCTGGACTGGCAGCGAGAGCAGCATCTGGGATATGGCCATCACTGAAAACTTCCGCAATGCTGAGGGACAGGAGGGTGACAAAGACTTCTTCGTATCAGGCGATGTGGTGACCTTCAACGATGATGCCACTCGTACCAACGTATCTCTGAGCACTGACCTCGAGGCCGATAGCGTTATCGTCGATAATGATGTCAAGGCCTACGTCTTCAATGGTTCTGGCTCGCTGGTGGGCAACACCACCCTTGTGAAGCGTGGCTCAAAGATGCTTACCATCAACACCGAGAACTCCTACACTGGTGGCACACGCATCTCTGGCGGTATTGTCTCTGTCAACTCGCTGGCCAACGCCAACCAGCCCAAGGGAGCCCTTGGTGGCGTAGTCACTGCCAACACCAAGTTCGTGATGGAGAATGGCGGTGAGCTGCGCACCAATGCAGCCGTCACTAATGGTTCGCCCATCAAGTTCGAGACTGAAGAAGGTGGCATCATCAATAATACTGGTGACTTCATCGTCGATAAGGCCATGAGTGGCACAGTGCTCACCAAGAAGGGCAGCGGATGGATGAAACTCAACACCAGCAACACTGCTCTGAACAAGCTCATCATCGCAGCAGGCAATGTGCAGTGTATCAACGCTAACACGCCAGCCAAGACTGTAGAGTATCAGGGTGGTACGCTGCGCGAAAACACTAGCAGCAGCTATACCGTTAACGTGCCTAAGAGCAAGCAGGGCACCTGGTATCTGGCGAACCGCGCCACCTATACCAACAAGCTCACTGGCGAGGGTACCATCACCATCTACTGCGTCACTGAGAAGGGTTCCAACTACTACGCCACACGTACCCCTATACAGTGTAACTTCGCTGACTTCGAGGGTACCATCAAGGCCACCTCAAGTCTCGATGACCCCTCACTGCTGCGCTTCACCCTCAACACCTCGAGCGGTATGCCTAAGGGCACCTTCGAGATTGCTTCTGGCGCAGAGATTCAGAATAGCGGCAAGACCTTCCACGTAGGACGTGTTGCTGGTGCTGGTAACCTAGGCGGCAGCTGCACCTTCAGCAATGGCACCAGCGTTGGTGCCAACACCTGGCAGGTGGGCAACGATGATGACTGGAGCACCAGTGTTAAGGTCACCTCTAACGCCAACTTCGTGAAGGTAGGCGCAGGTCGTATCACATGGAGTGGCGCCAGCACCAATACTGGTAGCACACAGATTAAGAACGGCGAACTCTGCGTCACCAGCAATGGTAAGCTAGGCACTGGCCTGCTCACCGTTGCTGAGGGAGCCACACTCTCTGGTGCCAACACCACCAGCAAGGCACTCACCAACAGTGCCTATACCATCAACGGCACGCTTAGACCTGGCGCCTCAGCCACAGCCTCTAGCGGCACCCTGTTCTTTGGTGGCAAGAACGTTACGCTCAACGCCAGCTCTACCCTCGTCATCAATGCCCAAAGCTGCGCCACAGCTAATGTTGCTGGCTGTACAGCCATCGACGGCATCAATACGCTGACCATCAACGGCACCATCCGCATACAACCCGTCCGCAACAACACCCTGCAGGAGGGCGACAGCATCCGCATCTTCAACGCCACCCGTTTCACGGGCAATCCTACCGTTGAGGGCATCGACGGCATTGAGTGGGATGCTACTCGCATCGCCGAGGGTCTGCTCTTCGTCAAGCATATCGATACAGCAGTCAGCCCCGTCACCCTTCACTCATCACCTGTCACCAAGGGAGTCATCTACGATCTCCGTGGTCGTCTCGTGCGCCAAAGCACCAACACTGAAGGTCTGAAGCCAGGCATCTACCTCATCGATGGACGCAAGATTGTAATTAAGTAACAAATAAAAAAAGGAGGTTTCGACCTCCTTTTTTATTTAGTAAGCGTGTTATTTTTAGTAAGCATGATCATCATTGGCTATCTCCGTTCGATCTATCCTCTTACTGTCTATCTTGCGCCAGGCATAGACGATATAAGATAGGACGAAAGGTATGAGGAGCGAGACCCAGAACATGGTATTGAGGGTGAAATAACTGCTGCATGAGTTTTCGAGTGTCAGTGATGACTGCAGGTCGGCAGTAGAGGGATAATAGGCCGTATGGTTCCACGCCGAGAGAAGCAGCAGGGGCAACACAGTGAGTACGGTGCCGATGCCAGCATACCAGATGCCATTGCTGGTTATGGGCGACGGGTGGAGGGTAACGGGATAAACCTCCTTGATGATGCCGTAGAGCACGAGTACGACACCTATAAGAAGTACGATAGTGAGATACCACATATCGAGGGCATTGTTGAGGTATTTATAGGGCTCCATCATGATCTGTCCGCTGTCATCATAGGCATAGCCGTCCTTCACCATGAGATGGATGACATAGGCCACGAAGAGCACAACGAAGATAACGGCCGAAGCCACCAACTGGTAGTTAGCGCGACGGCGTATGACATCATCGGCAATATTGTTCTTGATGTAGAGAATGCCCAGCACGCGCGAGAGATATAACACAGCCAAGCCCATGATGAGCACCCAGGGATTGAGCAGGGCATCGAGGCCGTGAGAGGCGTTGGCCCAATGACTGATAACCACCGTTGACCATTGACCATTCATCATTGAATCAACATCAATAAGGTTGCCCTTCTCAACGATGAAGTTAGAACCCTCGAAGAAGGTGGCCACAGCGCCTCCAAGGAGCAAAGGACCCATGATGCCATTGAATACGAGGAAACACTGGAAGGTCTTGGGGCCCAGGAAGTTGCCCAGTTTATTCTGGAACTCATAGCTCACTGCCTGCAGCACAAACGAGAAGAGGATGAGCATCCACAGCCAGTAGGCGCCGCCAAAACTGGTGGAATAGAACAGTGGGAACGAGGCAAAGAAGGCACCACCAAAGGTGACCAGCGTAGTGAACGTGAACTCCCACTTGCGACCTGTGCTGTTAATCAGCAGGCGCCGCTCCTGTGGAGTCTTGCCCAACGCGAAAATCATGGAGTTGGCTCCCTGTACGAAGAGCAGGAAGACGAGGAGTGCTCCCAATAGTGACACGATGAAGCACCAGTAATGTTGCAAGAATTCGTATGTCATAGTGATGGTCCTTTCTTGATTTGTTTGAGCAGGATGTTAATCTCGACAGCCAGCATGGTGGTGAAGAGGATAAGGAAGAGGATGAACGTAATCATGACGCTCGACGACTGCAGGTCGCTGACGGCAGCCCATGTGGGCAGCATGTCCTGAATAGTCCAGGGCTGACGACCGAACTCAGCCACCAGCCATCCGCTCTCAGAACAGATATAAGCCAGGGGCAACAGCAGGATAGCAGCCCAGCAGAGCCAACTAGGCACGCTGTCGGCCATCTGCCAGCCATCGGAGTTGCGTTCGTCTAACAGGCCTAAGGCAGACAGCAGACGACGTATAATGACTGACAGCAACGGCACTCTGAACACCAGCAGGATCAGCAGTCCGAAGAACGCGATGAACAGGCACCCTAAGCCCACCATCACACGGAAGGCCCAAAAATTGATAAACACCGAGGGCACCACGTCGTTGGCATCCTTCACGTAGCCATAGCCGAAATAAGGCATGTTTGTTTTGAGAATTGACAAATGAGTATTGAGGATTGACTCGTCAGCACCTTCGACCTTCGCCTTGCGATAATCGGCAAGGGCCTGTATGGCCAAGCGTCCACGTGCAATCTTCTCATTGACAGAGGGTTCCCACGTGCCGTCAGCTTTCTGATAGCCGTTGAGCAGGTCGTTGATGCCAGGCACGAACCCGTCGAGAGTGTTAGTAGCCATCATCGACAGGCCGTAGGGCACCTCCACACCCTCTACAATCTTCAGTCCCATCTCATTACCACCTTCATAGAGTGCCTCCATAGCTGCCAACTTCATAGGCTGCACCTGAGCCACTGTCTGTCCACTCTTATGACCTGTAGCACCAGCACCCATGGCGGCCACGAAGCCCACCACAGCAGCAATCTTCAGACTCTCGATGGCCAGCTCGGTCTCGCGTTTCTTCAGCAGATACCAGCCACAGACAGCACACACGAAGATGGCACCGATAATCCATGAGGAGATAACCGTATGACAGAACTTATCGATGGCGAAAGGCGAGAGTGCCACCTCAAGGAACGAGGTCATCTCGTTGCGCATGGTGTCAGGGTTGAACTCACAGCCCACAGGATACTGCATCCATGCGTTGGCCACGAGAATCCACCATGCTGAGATGGTAGCTCCCAGACCCGTGAGCCATGTGGAGGCCAGATGGAAACCAGCCGACACCTTCTTCCAACCAAAGAACATCACAGCGACGAAGGTCGACTCCATGAAGAACGCCACGATGCCCTCTACAGCCAATGGTGCACCAAAGATGTCACCCACGAACCACGAGTAGTTGCTCCAGTTGGTGCCAAACTCGAACTCGAGGATGATACCTGTGGCCACACCCATGGCGAAGTTCACGCCAAAGAGACGCTGCCAGAACTGTGCCGTCTTCTTCCAGAAGGCCGTACGTTTTTTGTAATAAAAAGTCTCGGCAATACCCATGATGACCGCCAAGCCGAGCGTCAGCGGCACGAAGAGCCAGTGGTAGATAGCCGTGAGTGCAAACTGCGCCCTCGACCAGTCAATGGTACCGGCATCGATGTTTAAGAGTAGGTTTGTCATATTATTTTAGGTTTTTAAATATTTGGGGATCTTGTGGGGGACCTATGGGTCTTATAGGCCTTATGGGGGTATGGGACGGGCCTATGGGCTTCGCTCTATAAGCTCCGAGGCCACGAAGTCAGATTCAGCGCCGTCAGTGGCGTGCTGACCAATATAGTCAGGAAAGAAGAAGAGCTTGAGAACGGCGAAGATAATAATGAGTTTGATGATAATCACGGCCCATAGCACTTTCCCCAGCGTCATGCTGCGGAAACCGTCATAATAAAGGTCAAAGGCGCGATGCCAGAACCCGATTTTCTCCATAGGCCGTAACGAAAAATGTTTTCAAAGGGCAAAGATAGTGAAATAAAATAAAACATCCAAATTTATGAGAGTTTTTTTTGGCTGTTTCGAAGAAAACCCGTATCTTTGCAGGCGTTTCATGAGAAAGCTACACTAATTATAATTGAAAATAGGAATTATTAAAAAATGAAGAAAGCACTGATAGCAGCATCTGCAATCTTAATGATTGGACTGGCCGCACTGGTGGTATATTTGCTGATGGACAACAGACAGCTGGAACAGGAGCGAATAGAGATGCAGGAGCTGGCCGAGTTGGACAAGCAGGAAATGGAGAACGACTACGAGCGTCTGTCGCTGCAGTATAGCGAGATGATGACGCAGATTAACAACGACTCGATTATTGCACAGTTGACACAGGAGCAGATGCGCACCCAGCAGTTGCTGCAGGAGCTGAAGCAGGTAAAAGCCAACGATGCTCGCGAGATTACCCGTCTGAAGAAAGAGCTGGCCACTGTTCGCGAGGTGCTGCGTTCGTATATCCGTCAGGTGGACTCGCTGAACCAGGTGAATCAGAACCTCATGGCTGAGAACGATCGTGTGAACAGGGAACTGGAACAGTCGAACCGTGCCAACGAGGGTCTGAAGCAGGAGCGTCAGAACCTAACAGAGAAGGTGGCCATCGCCGCCCAGCTCGACGCCACAGGCATCAGCATGACGCTGCTGAACAAACGTCAGAAGGCAGCTAAGAAAATCAAGGATGCCAAGACTATTCAGGTGAACTTCACCATCGCCCGCAACGTGACTGCCGAAAATGGCAATCGCACGCTTTACGTACGCATTCAGACCCCTGCAGGTCAGACGCTGACAGCAGGCACCTTTGCCTATGAGAACCGTCAGCTAGAGTACTCCATGAAGAAAGTGGTGGAGTATGCTGGAGAGGAGGTTAGCGTTCAGACCTTCTGGACTGTGGGCGAATACTTGGAGGCTGGTCAGTATCGCGTCAGCATCTTTGACGAGGGTAACATGATTGGAACCAAGACCTTTAACTTTGAATAAAAAGGTAAAACTACTAAGAAAAAGATAATGAATATGAAAGGACTGAATAGGGTGAAAAGCGGGGTGAAAAGGTTATTGCCTTTTTACCTTTTGACCTTTTTGCCTTTATCCGCTGGAGCCCAGCAGATGCTGAGCCTGGACAGCTGTAGAGCTATGGCCTTGCGCAACAACAAGCAGATGGGCGTCAACCAGCTGAAGCAGGAGGTGGCTGCCAACCTGAGAAAGTCGGCACGCACCAAGTACCTGCCTCACATCAGTGCCATCGGCACTTATCAGTACACCAGCGAGGAAGTGTCAATCCTGAACAACGAACAGAAGGGTGCACTCTCGAACCTGGGCACTAACGCCATGACGAAGGTGGGTACGATGGCAGCACAGATGGGCTATCCGTTGGACGCGCTGGCACAGCAGATGCCACAGCTGGCACAAGGTCTAGGCACAGCTACTGACCTGCTGAACAATGGTGGTCAGAAGATTGTGGATGCCCTGCGTACTGACACTCGAAACATCTTTGCTGGTACCATCATGGTGACCCAGCCCGTGTTCCTGGGTGGTAGCATCACGGCTCTGAACCGCATTGCCGACCTGAACGAGCAGATGACGAAGAACTCGAGCGACGCCCAGCGTCAGGCTATCCTCTACACCACTGACCAGACCTACTGGCAGGTGGTGTCGCTGAAACATAAGCAGCGTCTGGCACAAAGCTATCTGGACCTCATCAAGAAGTTCGATAGCGACGTGCAGAAGATGATTGAGGAGGGTGTGGCCACCAAGAGCGATGGCCTCAGCGTCAGCGTGAAGGTTAACGAGGCCGAGATGACGCTGCAGAAGGTGAACGACGGCTTGGAGCTGTCGAAGATGCTGCTCTGTCAGATGGTAGGACTGCCTATGGACGAAGCTATCACGCTGGCCGATGAGGACAGCGAGGACTTAGGACTCACAGGCTCTGAGACCCCTGTCAGTCCCATCAGCACCAGAGTGTCGTCAGCCATCGAGAACCGTCCTGAGCTGAAGATGCTCGAAAACACCGTTGATATCAGCAAGCAAGCCACTAACGTGCTGAAGGCAGGTAACCTGCCTATGGTAGCGCTGACAGGTGGTTATGTGGTGAGCAACCCCAATATGCTGGACGGCTTCGAAAAGAAGTTCGGCGGCTTCTGGAATGTGGGCGTGCTGGTTCGTGTGCCCCTATGGAACTGGGGCGACGTAGCCTATAAGGTGCGTGCCTCGAAGGGTGTCACCGCCATTGCCAACCTCGAGTTGCAGGAGATTCGTGAGAAGATCGAGCTGCAGGTGAACCAAAACAGCCTGAAGGTCGATGAGGCCAACAAGCGCCTGATGCTTGCACAGACAGGCATCAAGAAAGCGGAGGAGAACCTGCGCACAGCCAACCTCGGCTTCAAGGAAGGAGTCATCGCCCCCACGGTGGTGATGGAGGCCCAGACGGCCTGGCTGCAGGCACAGTCTCAGCTCATCGATGCCCAGATTGACGTGAAGCTCACACATGTTGACCTGCAGAAGTCGCTGGGTACACTCTATTAATTAGGAATCAAGCATTAAGAATAAAGCATTATCAAGATATGAGTAATCAAGCAAGAAAACAGCATCATAACATTCTGTATGCCATCATAGGTTTTGCAGCAGTGGTTATCATCGTGGCCCTCATCGGTTTTTTCACCCTGGGTCGCGATCCAGAGCTTATTCAGGGACAGGTTGAGGTTTCTGAATACAGAGTATCGAGTAAGGTGCCTGGACGTATCCTGGAGATCAGGGTCAGCGAGGGCGACTTCGTTCATGCTGGCGACACGCTCGCCATTATCGACGCCCCTGAGGTGAAAGCCAAGATGAAGCAGGCACAGGGTGTGCAGGATGGTGCTGCCGCCTTGGACGATATGGCCAAGAACGGTGCACGCAAGGAGATGGTGCAGAGCGCCTTCCAGCTGTTGCAGCAGGCTAAGGCCGGACTGGAGATTGCAGAGAAATCGTACAACCGTGTGCAGCGCCTCTTCGACGAGGGTGTGATGAGTGCCCAGAAGCGCGACGAGGCCTATGCTATGTTTAAGGCCTCTGAGGCTCAGGTGAAAGCCGCCCAGAGCCAGTATGATATGGCTGTCAACGGTGCCCGCTCTGAGGAGAAGCGTGCCGCCCAGGCTCAGCTGGAGCGTGCCAAGGGTGCTGTGCAGGAGGTCAACGCCTATATCGGCGAGACTGTGCAGATAGCCCAGATGGACGGCGAAGTGAGCAGCATCTATCCCAAGGTGGGTGAGCTCGTAGGTACTGGCAGTCCTATCATGACCATCTCGATGATGAACGATATGTGGGGCACCTTCAATGTGCGCGAGGACCAGCTCAACGGCTTGCAGGTAGGCACAGAGTTCACGGCTTTCATCCCAGCCTTCAACAAAGAGATTACCATGAAGGTGTATCACATGAAGGACCAGGGCTCATATGCTGTGTGGAAGGCCACGAAGGCCAACGGTCAGTACGACCTGAAGACCTTCGAGGTGAAGGCCCGTCCCACAGAGGCTGTCGAGGGTTTGCGTCCTGGCATGTCACTGATTATCAAGTAATTGAAGAATTGAGAATTGAGAGTTGAAGACGCTGAGACTTATATTTGATACTGCGCTGCACGAGATGCAGACCATCAGTCGCCACTACATCTATCTGTGCTGTATGGTGATCTTCCCGTTGATGACGATGGTGTTCTTCACCACGTTGATGGACGACGGACTGCCTACAGAGATGCCTATAGGTGTGGTGGACCTTGACAACACGTCAACGTCGCGCTCGCTGATACAGCGTCTCGACGCCTTCCAGATGTCGAGGGTGGTGGCCCATTATCCCAGCGTCAACGAGGCTCGCCGTGCTATTCAGGAAAATCAGATCTATGCTTTCATGCTGATTCCCAAGGGCACCACCGACCAGCTGCTGGCCAGCCGTCAACCCAAGATCTCATTTTATTATTCCTATACCACCCTTGCCTCAGGTGCCCTGCTGATGCGCGACCTGAAGACCATCTCCACGCTGGGCTCTGCCTCTGTGGGACAGGCCACCATGCGTGCCAAGGGCTTTACTGACGCTCAGATACAGGCGTTTCTGCAGCCCATCCGTTTGGATCTGCACCAGATAGCGAACCCCTGGACCAACTACAACGCTTATCTCTCCACCATGCTGGTGCCAGGTATGATGATGTTGTTCATCTTCCTCATCTCGGCCTATTCGCTGGGTACGGAGTTGAAGTTCAACACATCGAAGGAATGGATGGCACGTGCCAACAATCGCGGCGTGGTGGCCATCATTGGAAAGTTCCTGCCTCAGACCCTTATCTGGCTGGCGCTGGTCTATAGTTACGAGTTCTACGTCTTCTATGTGCTGCACTTCCCCCACGAGGGCAGTCCCTGGATGCTTATCCTGCTGGGACTTATGCAGGTGCTGTCGGCCCAGGGCTTTGGCATCTTCGCCTTTGGTCTGATGCCTTCGCTGCGCATGTCTATGAGTGTGTGCTCGCTGTGGGCTGTGCTGTCGTTCTCTATGGTGGGTTCCGCCTTCCCAGTCATGGGCATGGATGGTGCCTTACAGTCGCTGTCGTGGCTCTTCCCCCTGCGCCATTATTACATGCTGTACCAGATTACCGTGTTCAACGGCTATCCCTTGCTCGAGGCGTGGTTCCATTTCGCAGCGATGGCAGGCTTCATGCTGCTGCCTTGGCTGGTGATTGGAAAAATCAAGAATGCAATGTTGAATTATGTCTACATACCGTAATAGTTTCAGACGACGAATAGACGATACCTTTTTCATCTGGCGTGAAGAGATGAAAAATGTGGTCAAGGACGAGGGCGTGCTCATCTTCTTTATCATCGTGCCGCTGCTCTATCCCCTACTCTATTCCTGGATCTATAACAATGAGACAGTCCACGAGGTGCCTGTGGCAGTGGTCGACGATTCACACACAGCGCTCTCACGACAGTTTCTGAGGATGTGCGACGCCTCGCCTGACGTACATGTGGCCTACTATGCGCAGGACCTTGACGAGGCCAAGTCGCTGGTGAGCCGCCAGCTGGTCAAGGGCTTCTATCTCATCCCCAGCGATTTTGAGACGAAGGTCAATCGCATGGAGCAGGCCACCATTGGCGTGTATTGCGACATGAGTCTGATGCTCACCTATAAGGCTATCTACCAGACGGCCATGCTGGTATCGATGCAGATGGGAGCAGATATTCAGACCAAGTTAGGCCAGCACTTTACCAAGCGCGAGGAGGTGATTGCGGCCCGTCCGTTGGACTATGCCGATGTGGCCATCTTCAACCCTCAGGGCGGCTATGGCTCGTTTGTGCTGCCTGGCGTGCTTATCCTAATTTTGCAGCAGACGCTGGTACTGGGCATTGGTATGTCGGCAGGTACGGCTCGCGAGCGCAACCGCTATAAACAGCTTATTCCTATCAGCCGTCCCTATCAGAACGTGTTCCGTATCATCTTCGGCAAGTCGCTATGTTATTTCATGATCTACGCCCTCATGGGCACGTGGCTCGTAGTGGTGGTGCCTCGTCTGTTCCACTTCCCCCAACTGGCCACATGGCAGCCGCTGTTGGTGTTGATGCTGCCCTATATACTGTCGTGCATCTTCTTCGGTATGGTGGTGTCGTGTATTGTGAGGTATCGTGAGAATGTGATGCTTCTGATGGTCTTTGTGTCTGTGCCCCTGCTGTTTATGACGGGTGTCAGCTGGCCTCAGAGCAATATTCCTGGCATCTGGCAGGGTGTGTCGTGGGTATTCCCCTCCACCTTTGGCGTGAAGGCCTACGTGCGTCTCAACTCTATGGGTGCTACGTTAAGCGATGTATCAACAGAGATCACCGTTTTGTGGCTCCACACCTTCCTGTATTTCTGGCTGGCATGCGTGGTCTATGGCTATCAGATCTACCTGACGCGCCAAGATGCCTTCTGGCGCATCCGCGAGATGAAGGAAAGAAAAAAAGCTAGGGAAAAAAGCAAATAATACTTCTTACTGAACCAACAAACGTCGTGCAAACTCGATGATGGTGTCGTAGCCTTTGGCGAAGTCCTCATCAGTCTGTTGTACGTTGTAGTCAGGTTCTATGCCAAACTCCGTTGAGTTGCCCTGTGCGTCGTACATCGGCACAGCAGAGAAGCGTACGCTCCAGCCGTTGGGCAGACTGCTGTTGAAGGGCATGCCCGCGCCTCCACCCGTATGGTCGCCCACCAGTATGACGTTGGGCAGTGTCTTCATATACATAGCAAACTCGTTGGCAGCACTATATACCTGACGATTGGTGAGCAACACCGCTTTCTTGTTCCATCTGAGGTTCGACGATGGTTCCAGATAGCGAGCCTCGCGACCAGAGAAGTCCTGGTGTCCTGGTCCCGTCTTATGCTGGTAGTAGCCCACCAGCGTCTTCTCCTGACAGAAGCGTGCCGCCAGCTTCTCAGCGTTGGTCAACATGCCCCCGCTGTTGTTGCGTATATCGATAATCACGCCCCTGCACAGCAGCATGTATTTCAGCACCTCGTCTATATTCCCCTCGCCAATGGCGTTGTTGAAGCTCTCGTAGCGTATATAGCCGATGTTGTCGTCCAAAATCTTATAGTCCAGTCCAGAGGCTATCTGGTAGTCGGTACCCATATAGCGTCGCAGCAGGGTGTCGCTGAAGTTGGTGGGATAGTCCTCATACCACGACCAGTAGCGCCCCAGGTCGTGAGCAGCCATCAGGTTCACGTGTCCGTCGCGCAGCTCGCCCAGCATGTCGCTCAGCACCTCAAACAACTGTTTGTTGGTCATGTTATTGTTCACGCGTACCTTATATTTATTATATACCTGCTGCCAGTCCAGTCCATAGGCCTCGTGTTTATACTCAAAGAAACAATAGTGCTCGTCCATAATCTTCCACAGCGCCTCGAAGTTTCCTATAGGCGTATCGTCATACTGCTCCTCATCCACGCAACTTGATAAAAGTAAAAAGGTAAAGAGGTAAAGAGGTAAAAAACTTTTTACCCACCCAATTATCTTGTCTATCATACGAGCTTCCATCATTCTTTCAACTTTCACCTTTCAACTTTCACCTTTCAACTTTCAACTTTCACCTTTCAACTTTCACCTTTCAACTTTCAACTTTCACCTTTCAACTTTCACCTTTCACCTTTCCACCACGATTCCCACAAGGAATCGGTGAGAATAGACGTGCTGTTTCAGGTTGTTCACCTGCAACTGCTGGTAGTCGCCCAGATAGCCCAACGTGAGGGCTGTAGATGACGAGAAATGCCATACTGCCGTGATCTGCTGGCGAAACGAGGGTTGCGAGACGAAGGAGGTTGGCACGATATTATGGTCGTAGTTGCCTAACGAGAATATCTCGTAGTACGACTGTCCGTAGTTAGGACTAAACACCAGTCCGCATAGCGGCAGGTCCAGCTCATAGCGCAGCGAGAACTGCTTCAGCTGATAGGTGGCGATGCCAGATGGTCGCAGTTGTAGCCCTACGCGAGCCTGCGCAGGGTTGTTGCCGTTGCGAGTGTTATAGATAAACCCCAGCCCCAGATCGCACATAGCGCCCGCCTGCAGCTTAAGGTTGCCGTTCATCAGTTGCCAGGCATGATAGCGTCCTACATAGAGGTTATAGCCGCCCTCCAGCTCTGTGCCTTTCTCAGCCCTGTCGTCACATTTCGAAAGGTTCAGCTGGTGCTGCCACAGCCAGGACCAATTTAAGTTTTTAGTTTTGAGGTTTGGGGTTTTGCCATACTCGCTAGTGGCGAGAAAGGTCAATCCTGTGCCTTTGAATTTCTCTTGTGAGAGGTAGGTATCCAGTATCTGCGTGGGGCCTATGCCTAACTGGTAGCTCTTCTGAGCCAGCGTGCTGACGCTGATCAGAAGGCCGATAGCCGTTAACCAATAACCCTTCACCATTATCCCTTAACCATTAACCCTTAACCATTAACCCTTCACCATTAACCGTTTCACGCCTCATCGTCAAACAGTCTAAGTTGTCCTGTCATCTCGTCGATGATCTGCTGCTGACTCTTGCCTGCATCGGGGTCCAGGTCTTCTGGCTCCTCCGTGCCCTCTGCGTCCTCAGCTTCCTCTGGCTCCTCAGGGAAACGCACAGGCTCCAGCTCCTCGATGCTCTCTATCTGCCACGTGCTGATGCGCTTACCCTTGGCCTTGAAGCCCTTCACGGCGATGAACTGCTCTGCGTCTATCTCCTCGCTGCCGCGATATTCGTCGGCACCGCCGTAGGTCACACGTATCAGCGGATATACCACATCACTCAGCAGCACCTGCTGCGACTGCGGGTTCTCACCCACGTAGTTCTGCTTGCGCTTGGTGCCTTCCATCAGGAATCGTTTCATGTAGGGATAGCCCTGGTTGTCAGCATCGAACAGCACGCAGGTCCACACCTTCTCTGGCTGGAACTTCTCTATGCGCAGGATATTTTCTTCGTAGTGGTTGTTCAGGTCGAAGTTGGTCAGGTAGAAGTCACCGTTCTTCAGCACCACCAGTATCTGGTCATCGTCGAAGAACTCGCCCAGCAGTCGTCCGTGCTCGTCGTAGTTCAGTCGGTTCACGTCTGGGTCGAACCACACCTTGCGGCCTCCCAACGTGGAGTGTCCCTGACTCTTCAGCGTGATGCGATGCACAGGGAACTTTGTCAGGATATTACCTTTTGATGTACGTCCCTTGATGTCTATCGATGCAAACGAGCGCTCCAGGAACAGGTTCATGCGTGGGTGGTCGTTCAGCACCGAGGCGTCGAGCGTCACCTTGATTACCTCTGCCTCTCCGTTGGGGTTGGCTGTGAAGTAAAGTATGCGCGTGCCTGGTGTACCCATCGTCAGGTCCACCTCTCTGTCGCGCGTGATACCCGTCACGTTAAAGCGCTTGATATAACAGGTGCCCGCCTTGCCGTCGCGATACACCATGTTATAGATGGTGCGTTTGTCGTTCTTCTTAAACACGCCCAGCCAGATGATGTTCTTACCCACAAAGAGCTTCTCTGCTACGCGCACCACCTTGAATTTTCCGTCTTTGTAGAAGATGATGATGTCGTCGATGTCCGAGCAGTTGCACACAAACTCGTCCTTCTTCAGTCCCGTGCCTATAAAGCCCTCGCTACGGTTGATGTACAGCTTCTGGTTGGCCTCCACCACCTTCGTGGCCTCGATGGTGTCGAAGTTGCGTATCTCCGTCAGTCGCGGATGGTCCTTGCCGTACTTGTCCTTCAGGAACTGGAACCACGCTGCCGTCACCTCCACCAGATTGGCCAGGTCACGGTCTATCGCGTCGATCTCGGCCTGTATGCGAGCCATCAGCTCGTCGGCCTTCTCCTTGTTGAACTTCAGTATGCGCTGCATCTTGATTTCCAGCAGCTTCAGTATGTCGTCCTTCGTCACCTCACGCACCAATGTGGGATAATATGGCGTCAGACGCTCATCGATATGCTCGCACACGGCATCAAGGGTTGGTGCCTGTTCAAACTTCTTGTCTTTATAGATGCGCTCCTCGATGAAGATTTTCTCCAGCGAACAGAAGTGATACTGCTCCAGCAGCTCGCCCTTGCGAATCTCCAGCTCCTGACGTATCAGGTCTTTGGTGCGGTCAGCCGAGTGTTTCAGCACGTCGCTCACGGTGAGGAACTGCGGTTTGTTGTCCTTGATGACGCAGCAGTTGGGCGAGATGTTGATCTCACAGTCCGTGAAGGCATAGAGGGCGTCGAGCGTCTTGTCGCTGCTCACGCCAGGCGCCAGGTGCACCTGTATCTCCACCTCTGCCGATGTCAGGTCTGTGACATTTCTGGCCTTGATCTTTCCCTTCTCAATGGCCTTGGTGATGCTCTCAATCAGCGATGTCACCGTCTTCGAGTACGGCAGCTCGCGAATCACCAGCGTCTTCTGGTCCAGCTTCTCAATCTTCGCGCGCACCTTCAGCACGCCGCCGCGCTGTCCGTCGTTATATTTCGACACGTCGATGCTGCCGCCCGTCTGGAAGTCAGGATACAGGTTGAACTCCTCGCCATGCAGATAGCTGATGGCAGCGTCGCACAGCTCACAGAAGTTATGAGGCAGAATCTTCGAGCTCAGGCCCACGGCAATACCCTCGGCACCCTGTGCCAACAGCAGCGGGAACTTCACAGGCAGCGTGATAGGCTCCTTGTTACGTCCGTCGTAGCTCAGCTGCCATTCTGTGGTCTTGGGGTTGAACACGGTGTCCAGCGCAAACTTGCTCAGTCGCGCCTCAATATATCGTGGTGCTGCGGCGCGGTCGCCTGTCAGAATGTTACCCCAGTTACCCTGTGTGTCTATCAGCAGGTCCTTCTGTCCCAGCTGCACCAGGGCGTCGCCTATACTGGCGTCGCCGTGAGGGTGAAACTGCATGGTGTGTCCCACGATGTTGGCCACCTTGTTATACCTGCCGTCGTCCATGCGTTTCATCGAGTGCAGAATGCGTCGCTGCACGGGTTTGAAGCCGTCTTCTATATGCGGCACGGCACGTTCCAGAATCACATACGAGGCATAGTCCAGGAACCAGTTCTGGTACATGCCGCTCAGGTGGTGCACCACCGAGGCGTCAAACCTGTTCACTGGCTGGTAGTCCGAGTGTCCCTCTTTCGAGCTCTCCTCTATCTGTTCAGCACTTTCCTCTATCAGTTCGTCTTTTATCTCGTCGTCCATATCTTTGGTTTTCAGTTTGACTGCAAAAGTACAAAAAAATGCGCAAAATACCAAAAATATTTCACTATTTTCGAACTTTTTATTTGGTGGTTACACATTTATTCCCTACCTTTGTATTGTCAATCTAATCAAGAGTATTTCTTTATTAATCATTTAAACAAAAAAATAAAGTTATGAAGAAACTGATGTCTATTGCTGCTTCTGCACCACTCGTGTTTACGGCGAGTAAATCGCCACTGCTCTCATAATAATCAAGGGTCGGAGAAGTTGAACACTATCTCCGACCCTCCTTTTTTACTCTTTGCTTTTACTTGATGGTGATCCAGACGGCTTCACCTTTGTCCTTGGCTTCGACGATTTTCTGTTTGAGGCGGTGAACCCAGATGCGGCTGTCGAGCACTTTGCCGACTTCGCGGTTCTTGCCTACGAGGATGCAGCCTTCGGTGTCTTCTGAGCAGTTGCCAGCATGGATGCGGATGCCCTCGAATTTGGGAACACCGAGCAGGATGGGCAGCCAGGCCTTCATCTTCGGGCTCCATGAGATGACTACTGCGTAGCGGCCTTCGGGAATGGCCGAGCGGCCTTTCACCTTGTAGGCACCGTTGGCGTAGTCGCGCCAAGTGGGTTCGAGGGTGTCGCAGAAATACTGGTTCTCTGTTCCTGCCAGATACTCGTCATCTACGCGCCTCTGAATGTAGAGCCTACCTATCGTGTAGGTCTTGCGTTTTGCTATACGTTCTAATATCAGTTCCATAATTTTTTTTCTTTTTTTAATCCCTGCATTATAGCCGCCCCTTATCAAGGGGCTCTAAATGTTACATTGTTACAAAGTTACTTTGTTACGTTCTTCTTTTGCCAGTGGTGGCGGTCGGTTTTGCTTATCCAACCATCGCGCATCCATCGTGAGATAATCATACGCATGGCCGTCTCAGAGCAGTAGCCACGCTTCAAGGCTCGAAGGTCGTCGATGGTAAAGGTCGGTGCAAGTTGATCGAACACAGAGTGATTGGCCCCATATCGCTGGCACTCGTCCTGAGCATCGACATACTGACTTTGCAGGGCTTCACCAAAGGTCTTGATTTGTTGACTCAGACAGTACTCAGCCATCATCAGCGCAAAGTCGAGACAAGACTTTGACTCACGAGCGCACCCCGAAAGCAGGTGAAAGATGACCCCACAACGGAAGCCGATGACGGCAGCACGCTTGCGATACGTATCCTTTACGTGGTCGATGTCCTTGGCAGCCTCCACTCGTTTCTGCTCTACCCATTCCTCGATGGCCTTGCGCAGACGAGGGGTGTCAACCAAACCCGAATACGAACGCAGACGGGTGACGGCCTCTTGAATTTTGGCTTCGTCCTCAGCCGAACGCTTGCCGAACTTCGGCATCTTCTGGAATGATGAGTCAGGCATTTCAGCCACCAAGATTCGCGACGACAAGCCATTCTCGATATTGTCCGACTTGAAGCACTTCCGCATGGCCCCGTAGGTGCCGAGCATCGTCCAGTTGTAGGCCACATTGACCACACCCGACTCAGCCTGATCAGAGTTGTAATCCTGTCCCCACTCACCAAAGTCGAACGAGAGACGATAGATGTCGTACTTCGATGACCACGAGCCAGCACCATTGGTTTTTCGAAGGGTGTCCAGTTCCTCGCCAAAACTATAAATGGTATGCCCCTGCGCATTCTTGAATCGCTTCAACAGCGTGGAACAACTGACCGTTACAGGCACCACTCGAATCAATACGTGTGGGTCTTCGGGAGCCTTCTCATTGGCTTTGCGGCCTTTCTTGCGCTCCTTCCATTCCTCTTCACGTTTGCGGGCAAGAGCATCTTCTTCGTCAAGCTGGTGCTTCCAGATATCAACGGCATTTTTCACCACCGACTTGTTAGAAGCCTGCTCACCTCGGATGATACTCATCAGTCCCAACCGATGGGTGTTTCCGTCGCAATATTCAACCGTTACTTGGTCGGCATAAGCCGCTGCGATGGGCATGATGCCACAAAGCACAGGCATGTGCATTGACACAGGTACACCTGACAACGATTCTTTCAAACCAATGGGTAGGGCTCGAACATTCACTTTCACACCTGTCTCTTCGGCAACCACCTCAGCATCCTCGATTTCATCAGAAGGAATACCCATTTCGAGGGCGTTCACAATCTGATCCATCAGGCGCGAGCCCTTGGTGGGTTCCTTGCAAGCCGAGTGGATAATGCCTCTCATTTCCTGAGCCGACAACCCGAAACGAGGCATCACCTCTAACAGCCATTCCTCGTTATTATCACAGATGGCACGGAGATTAGCAGCCAACTGATGCAGTCGTTTGTTGCGCTCACCCTCGCTGGGTTCACCACCCGTTCTGCGCCAGTACTCACAAATAATAGAGGTATAAGGCACGCCCTTGAACGATGTCTGATGTTTGATGTCTGAAGGCTGAGAATCTCCATCTTCCATCTGACTTCTTACTTCTGACATCGTCTTATCATCACCTGGATCATAGTAAGAGCCATCCTCGGTTCGTCCGTCGATGCTCAACCCTCTGTCAGTATAGGCCTTACGACGCTGAGTCACTTCCTCTTCTGAAAGCTGCTGATACCAACCATCGGCACGGTAGATCTCAAAATCGGCAGGCGAAATATAGATGAACCTCTCAGGGGTAAAGCACGATGTATCACACTCAACACCAAGAGCCTTGCAATATTCACGCTGTGTCTCGGGCACCGTCATGCCCAACGGCAGACGAATATCGATGTGCAGTTTGCGACGGATAGAATAATCCTTATGAAGCATCAGCCCCTGCCACTTTCCACCTGCCTCAATATCGAGCCGTTCAGACATTTGGTTGGCCTTCTCCACCAACTCAGGGTCATCAATATCGATGCAAGTCTGCCAAGTGAAACTATCAGCCACAATGTGCTCACGGTCACGATAGTCATCACGAAACTGGGTATAGTGCGGGCAACGGAATGGCAACCACGATTTCAACTTTCTCTGTTGCTCATCGTCGTCAGTTGAATTGATACGCTCTGCCATCTGTTTCAACCGAGGTGATTGAGTCAGCTTATCGTAGTCTTGGAGCGGGCATTCCTTGATGAATGCCCTTGTTTGCTCCTTAGTCTGACGTGCGTTGAGTGCTATCAATCGCTCCAAAATCATTTCCATACGGTATCCTCCTTTCTTGTTTTAAAGTAAGACATAATCTCGTCGGCTTCCTCTTCGTAGAGGGCCTTGGTCAGTGCCAGCCCGTACTTCTTCGGGAATTTGAACATGACGTAGACGAACTCCTCATCCATGCGGCGACGACCATTATAGGGTCGAATCTGCGGGCGGGTCATCTTCACGGCTCCGTGAGGGGTCTCGTAGAGGGTTTCCAACTTGGGTCCGTTTTTGCCGTTGTTGTAGCGTTTCACTCTGGTGCGACCGTCGGGATCAACCTCGATGCCAGCACGATAACGAACACGCTCACCGTTAGTTACCTCTTTCTCGTTCTCCCATGGGCACGGCACTATCAGCATGTTGCCGTTCATCTGGAAGTTAACACTTGCGTCCATCTGGACTGCGTTATTCAAAATCTGTTCTTGAAATTTCTGTGGATTCATTTTTCTGAAACTTTAGCGAGACAGGGCAAGTGCTGAAATTGGATCCTTTTCACTCGCGAGACTTCCCACATCCTGCTTTCGTCTCAGATTAAACTTTTGTTACTTTAGCGGTTAAGAAGCTGTACATAGAAGGGTTGGTTCGATACCCCTTTGCCTCCTTGTTTGTGCATCCTGCATTTGTTCATCAATGCCAGTTGCTGGCGGGCTTGATTCTTCATTCTGTCGTAGATGCGTTTACCTTGCATTAAATCTCTTGCCATTTTCTTTTGTTACCGCTCCTTAGGCGGGGTCTTAATTGGTTCGTTGGATGTGCTTTGTTCAAGTCAGTATCCATAATCCCCGTCCTACCCCCTGTTTCTTCGGGAAAACGTTCGGGTAAACTTTCGGGAAGGGCGTACTTCACCCCTGCGAGCAAAGAAAAAAGAAAAGCGGAACCCCTTGTGTTTCAAAGAGATTCCGCTATATGCGAAAATTTTTCAAAAAAATCTGTGCTTTCCCGAAAGATTTCCCGAAAGCTGCGTTTTAGTGAGCGCAGAAGCGAATTTATTCGCATTCTGTCGAACGTGAGCAGCTTCGACGAAGTCAAAGTCTGATTAAGCCTTATTTATCGTTGATGCCAATGCATATCCTGCTGGTCAAACTGGTCATACTCCGAACGAAAATCCTCATCTTCGTCATAGTCACCATTGAGCAACCGCTGCGGGTCGGTCTTCATCTGTTTGATGCACTCCCTAATCACCGGCATAGCCTTGTCGTTGGCTGCGTCGCCCTTGTCAAGTCCTGTCAGCCACTGGCCATTCTTATCCTTGAAATGACCTTCGAGAATAGCCGACAACGTAAAACCTTGCGGCACTTCTATCAGCCCTGCTCCAACCATCTGCTTGAATAGTTCCACCAACGTACCCTTACCGTACTTGCCCTGCCACACCAGTTCGCAGTCCTCGTCGCGACTGCCTGAGAACAAAGCCTTGAAGTCAGCATCGTTGCCTTCTATCCAACCCTCTTTCACCAGTTTCTGATAGAGCAGTGTAATATGCCCCTCGGTCACTCCACTTTTACGCCCGAAGGTCATCGTCTCACGAGGCTTCTCAGGTTTCTGGCCTGTAGTTTTCTTAGGCTTCTTTCCCTCTTTCTCTTCACCAACAATCACCGCATCCTCGGCATCATCCTTGAAGAAAGCAGATAGCAACTTCCCAATATCGCCACCATTCAACGTGTCGATATGCAGTTCCTTGTGGTGGTCGTAATGGTTGGCACCTTTTTCATAATAGCTGTTACTCATTGCTTATCCGTTTTAGTGGAACCAACTTTTCCTTTTCTTCTCCCAAGAGCAGCTGACTGCGCTTGTCATCATGAGTAGAACCCGATGCATAATATGCACCGTATGTAGGCCGTTCAGCCACCTTCGCCATCGATTCCGTCAATTCCTTCTGTTGCTCAATAGGCTCCATCAGACGTTTGCGGTATTTCTTGAGTAATTCCGGATAGTGCTCACGCCATGCCTCTTGCACGCTGATGATGGGACTTGCCTGAAGGTCTCTCAGCATGGCAAATGCTATTTCAGGAGGATACTGCTCCAACTCGGCATCGACATCTTCGATGGGGATTGACGAAAGCACCATCTTCTTAATGATTTCCTTCGATTTCTCCAACTCCTTAAAAGTACGGCTTGTCTGGTCTCTCAACTGCTGGATGAGTTCATCTTTCTGATTGCTCTCGTCCTCAATTTCCTTATAACTCTTGGGGCGATGCTCGCGAAGCAGACGCTGGAAATCTTCGGGGAAGATGGCATCACACAGCGGATAAAGCAGTTCGGAGTGTTCCTTTACTCGGTTCATCTCTTCTTGCATCAGAAGCATCACCCTATCCATCTCACGCTGATGTTTCCTGTCAAGATGCAGCTCGTCCACACAGTCCATCAGTCCGCAATAGAAGATGTGCATGTGGGGCTTGAACGACTGACTGGAACCCATAACGGTCTCTGCAACCTTATGAAACCTCGTCCACTTCACGCCGATGATGTGCCGAATCATGACCGAATAGTAGTGCTTCAGGAAAAGCCAGTGCTGGTTGAGCAGATCCAACATTTCCTTCTTCTTGTCCTTAGTCCAATCCTGTTGCATAATCATCGTGAAGGCGTGCAGCACACACAGCACCTCGTCGGTCTTGTAGTCGTAACACACTTCCGACTTGAAAAGCATCTCCTTAAGTTCCCCAGACAGAGCACACCAATCTTGCTGGCAATCGGACTCCAACAGCACCTCCAGCACATGAAAGAATCGGTAGATACGCCTCGACTCTTTTTCAAAGCGTTTCAAGTTGTCACCCCAGTTTTCAGCCGCCGTAATCAGATTCTTTTCCGATGCCCAATTTCCAAACTGGTCGTCATCCTCTATAATGCTCTCCATCTTCCGCCCCACGAACTCCAGCCGATTTCCGGCACAACAGAGTCTGATGTCGCCGTTCAGATACATCTCGTAGTAAGGCACCATCATCGCATGCAGCAAGCTCTTATAAACGGAGTCCTTCGGAGGATAGCCACCCTGCATGTAATACTTCTCATACAAGCTCA
>Ga0310786_10002240_pt1 | contig 29907 bp, 24 predicted proteins | sample AusTroGonzalo_MG_FD_203881 | JGI IMG/M metagenome (GOLD analysis project Ga0310786, IMG submission 203881) | Bovine rumen microbial communities from tropical cattle in Woodstock, Queensland, Australia - Gonzalo_03 (v2) (version 2) | ecosystem: Host-associated > Mammals > Digestive system >...
ATGGCGGATGCCAAATATCGGGTTTGGATTACTGGAAGCAACGCAAAAATGCTTTCATCGGAAATAATGACCACCCTTGGAGGACGCTATTTGACCACAGAAGTGTATCCCTATAGTCTCCAAGAGTTCCTCAAAGTGAAAGAAGTGCCCTTCGACGAACATTCCCTGTTGGCCACAGAATCTCGTGCCCGATTGCTACGTCACTGGAATGAATACCTGCTTTGGGGCGGACTGCCAGAATCGGTCGACCTGCCCGTAAAACGCGATTATCTGACCAGTACGTTACAGAAAATCTATCTGGGTGACATCGTGAGTCGCAACAAGATTTCCAATTCAAACATCTTACGGTTGATGTTGAAAAAACTGGCCGAAAGTGTCAAGCAACCGATTTCCTACAATCGGCTCTCCAATATCTTGTCTTCGGTGAGCGGCAAAATCACCATGCCGACTGTCAGCAAATATATTGAGTATTGCGAATCCGCTTGGCTGCTGTTGCGTTTGCGCAATGTTTCCGCACCTTTTGCCGACAAGGAAATGTCGTGCAAGTACTACTTTGTGGACAATGGCATATTGAACCTCTTCTTGTTTGACGGTGAAACTTCTTTGTTGGAGAATTTGACAGCCTTGTCGTTGTTTCGCAAATATGGCCACGATCCCGACAACGAACGAGTGTTCTTCTATAACGATAATGTCGAAGTCGATTTTTATGTGCCAGAGGAGAAGTTGGCCCTGCAGGTATCATACAGCGTCAGTCAAGCCGAAGCAACATTTAACCGTGAAGTGGATGCCTTGAAGAAATTGCCAAAGACACTTCCTTGTGAGCGTCGTGTCATCCTCACTTACGACGAATCGGACATTATTAGCGATGAATTTGGAAGCATTGAAATAATGCCCTTGTGGAAGTGGCTATTGAATAATTGACAATAATAAACAAAGAGACAAAACCATGAAATCAACTGAAATAAACCATCCTATAAGTGAGCGCCAGCAGAAGGTCGTCGATACGCTGATCGGTCTCGGCATCGAGTTCGACATCAAGTTCCACCCGCCGTTGGGCTCCATCGAGGAGTCGCTGGCCTACTGGGGAAAGTTCGAGGCCACGCACTGCAAGAACCTGTTTTTCAGAAACCACAAGGGCAACAAGCATTACCTGGTCATCTTTGAGTGCATGCACCAGATGGACATCCACGATTTGGAGCAGCGCCTGCACCAAGGCAAACTGACCTTCGCCTCGGAGGCAAGGATGGAGAAATACCTCGGCCTGAAACCGGGTAGCGTCTCCCCTTTCGGCCTCGTCAACGATGAAAACCACGAAGTCCACCTCTTCATCGACAAAAACCTCCTCAACTCACCCCGTTTAAGTTTCCACCCCAATGACAACACTGGGACGATTATCATTAGCCAGGAGGATTTTATAAAGTTTTTGGAGGCTATGGGGAATTCTTATGAGTTTGTGGAATTGTATGGTTGATGTTTTTGACAAAAATGACGAAAGAATTTGATTGATTAGAAATTTTTCATACTTTTGCAATGTGATTTGAACATCAAAAATAAAAAAGAAATACTATATAACTATTTGATTATTAACCATAAAAAAAGTAATTCTCAATAATAATAAAAGAAAGCATTATGATTTTATTTTGTGTAAATAACAACAGATGGAGTACTATTTGATTCCTCAAAATAGATTGGCTCTAATTACAATCATGAGTTCGTTATATTTGACAATTGAAAACTATTGAATAATAAAAAATACACAGATGTCATTCTCTCAAATCGTTATCATCATCTCTCTAATCAGTTTCTTAGTTGTGGGTCTCGTGGTTAAACGTAGCAGTATGAAATCATACTCTGAATTTACCATGAAACGCGGAGGATTAGGTTGGTTCACGATTGCCTGCGGCATTAGTATGACGTATGCTGGTGGTGCTGCAATTCTAACTACTGCATCCATTGGTTATTCTTTCAAATGGTATGCACTGATTGACCCAATCGCATTATTGATAGGACTCCTAATTACAATACTTTTATTCAATAAGTATCGGGACAATAAGGGTACGACAATATCGGAATTGTTGTCATTTGACAATAAGGCAATGAACGTTCTGACAGGTATTGTTACTTCATTTACATTCATCCTTATCGTCGCCGCGCAGTTTGTCGCCTTGTCCAAACTTCTGGCGCCATATTTCCCTTCCGTCAATCCATTGTTGATTACTTTTTTCGTATCTACAGGTATTTTCTCCTACGTGTTCTTTGGCGGTTTCAATTCTGTTACAAAGACCGACATCCTCCAATACATTTTGATTACCATATTTCTGGTCCTTCCAATGCTGTTTTTTGCTTTGTTCATGGCAGATAACCAGGTTGCTGCTGGGAATACTCATTCATTCGTTGCAATGCCCATCGATTACATCATCTTATTCTCGATACCTATCGTCTTTACTCCTTTGTCTCAAGACATCAACCTTCGTGTAAAGTCGGCGAAGAATTCACGTCAAGGTAAGTTAGGATTGATGATAGGGGGGCTCTTCTATCTTAGCATTACGTTGGCAGCAGCTTATGTCGGTGTTTATATGGGTAAGCACGGGATAGCGTTGAGCGATCCGGAGCAGGCGATTCCGATCTTCTTCAAGGATGCATTCCCAAAGTTGGGTTTTTTTGCAATTATTGCTACACTATCGGCTATTGTTTCTTCTTTGGATTCATATACTCTAAACTCAATTACTTCCATTTCTAACGACATTATTCGTCCGCTGTCTACACGGAATGATAACCCTCCGCGAAATATCAAGATTGCTGCTATCATTACCTATATACTGGCAATGGCAATAGCACTTTTCTTCAATAAAGTGTTGGCTCTTTCTATGACCTCTCTACTTGTCTATATTTCCGTTCTACTTCCGATTTCCATGGCAAATATTCTTAAGTTAAAGGGATCGCAGATTTTTGTTATGACCATTGTTGAGATTCTATTTATTGTTATGGTTGAAGTAACCAAGATTGAGCTTTCTCCTAAGGCCATAGTTTATCCAGTATTCGGTTGTTCAATTTCATTGGTTTTCTGGCTTATTAATACCCTTTATCATGGCAACAAAACGAAATAACACTGGAAATAATCTCATCACAGTTTTTTTGGGTTGTTCGGATATGTTTAATTATGCGAATCATCCAGAGCATGAAGAAGCTATAGCATTAAAAAAGATTGTCTCATCGATTCAAGATACTTATAACGATGTAATAATCAAACCTTGGTGGGAGTATCCTACAGGTGAAGAATATATATTAGAACGAGTTGCGGATAATATTTTTTCAAGTGATTTTTGCATTTTTGTTCTTGCAAAAGATGTTGAGACCACGGAACCCAAAGATAAGAACAAGAAAAAGAAGAACAAATGGTTTGTACCCAATAGCAACGTATTAATCGAGATGGGCATAGCCGTTTCAAAAGGGAAAAGAATATTGCTACTTAATTGGGATCCAGGACAGATTAAAATACCAAGTGATTATAGTGGTAAGTTTTATACTCCAGTTTTAAGAAAAAGCAGAAGTATTAATCTAAAAAAAGTCAATGAATCATTTAAGGAGGTTTTTGATAAATATATTGATGATAGAAAGGAAAATACGGTTCTAACAAAATACCAAAACATTAATATCTATTACAATAAGAATCTTGCGAATGATCTTTCAAATCCAACACCACCAAGTAAATGGGGAACAAAAGCTTTATTTATTGGCTCTAAAAGTTCCGCTTGTTGGACTAACATTGAGGAGGACATAGAGTATCCCGAAACCAGTACTATTAAAAATTTTCTTCAACAAGAGAAAGGGGTTGTATGGGATGATGACAAGAGAATCAAGAGTATCAAAGATATTATCATTGACAATATCGTTTCATTTGGACCTGGGGCTGGGACAATCGATGATGATTTAGTCCGATACTTTCGCCGAGGTAAATACCTGCCATTTTACATTCCAATCGACATCAGTATTCCGCTAGTCACGAGGGCGATAAATAATGTAACTAATAGTGCTAGTTTTCCAATTCCTTTTGCTATCGTTGACGATTTCGAAGAAGGTCCCTGCTTTGATCGGCTTAAGCATTTAATTGATTCAAAAGAATACGAGATTCACAAACGTAATCTATTCTCAATCGTTGGTGTAACATTCTCTAATTATTCGAAAGCTGAGCATTACTTCTTAGATGGGATTTTGGATATCATGAACCATGATGAAGATTATTTATTGTTGGATGTGGTTGCTGATGAATTACAGGAAAATGAGTTAGTAGAAACCGTTAGAAATCAAATAAATGGTTTGTATAAAGATTTGATAATACATTCGATACGGAAAAGATTCCCTGAGATTCCAAGGAAAACAGCAGAAAGTGACATTATGAGAAATGTGAAAATAGATGTTCTTACTGGAAATAAACATTCTTTATTAACCAATGTTGCTGATACCAAAATTATAGAATGTTCATATAAATATGAACGTAAAAAAAGTTCTTTGATTATTATTAAGCATTACAATTATAATTCATTTAAAGATTATCTAAAGGAAAAGTTTATTATAGAAGCATCTTCTTTTGATAAAGAAAACAGGCGAGGTATTTTCCTCTTGAGTAAAAAGTCATTCATTAATGAATAATTTGGAGCATGAAATACTATAGTGAAATTATTTGTCTTACGGCTGAAACAATGATTAGCACTCCGTCAGGAGAATTAAGAATTGACTCCATTGAACCTGGGATGGAGGTTATTGGTTTTGATGTCTATTCTACTTCATTCATAACTGACACTGTATATAAAACTGCCCGCTCATTACATGACCATTGCGCAAAAGTTGTTTTCGAAAACGGTACCAGTTTTGTGTTGACTGTGGATCATCCAGTTTATGTGGAGGATAAAGGATGGTGCGTTGTCTGCATGAACGAGGATAAGTACGCTTATGGCGTGTATGTTGAGCAACTCAATGTTGGGGATGTCTGTGTCGTTTTCTCTCATGGGAAGGTGGCACATGTAAAAGTCGCTTCCATTGACCTCATATCATGCTCTGAAGATTTCTATTGTTTCTCAACGATAAAGAGTCATTCCTTCTTCGCAAATGGCATCCTTGTCAGAGATGTGAATATTGATCATCTTACGCAAGAACAGCTAAATGCTAATCATGTTGTCGTGAAATAACAACATGGGACAGGAATTGACATGGATTTACGCTAAGGGTGAGGAAAAAGGGATTTGCATTATGTTTATTTTGTACTTCTTTGTCCTATATAATTTCATTCTTCACCACAATTAATAAACAATTTAGCTTCTTCATACACAAGCTGGTTATTAGTGCTTTATTAAGTTTGCGGTCGGAAATTTCGACCGCAAACATACATTACTCCTGACCGCAAAGTTACACAAATATCCCTTGCAACAAAACCGAATGAGTCTTTTTTCACTAACTTTGCACCTGAAAAACACACAACATTATGGACAACACAGAAAAAATCAAGCAAGCCGCTGAGATCCTGTCGAAGGCGAAGAACATTGTGGGCTTCACTGGCGCAGGCACTTCCGCTGAGAGCGGCATCCCACCTTTCCGTGGCGAAGGCGGCATCTGGAACCAGTACGACCCCAACTCCTTAGACATCGACTTCTACTACCGCCACACCAAGGAGTCGTGGAAGATCATCCGCGAGGTGTTCTATAACTTCTTCAGCAACAAGGACATCAAGCCCAACCCTGGACACCTTGTCTTAGCCAAATGGGAGAAGGAAGGCCGCCTGAGCAGCGTCATCACGCAGAACATCGACGACCTGCACACCGTGGCGGGCAATACAGTCGTGTATGAGTTCCACGGCAACATGTCGCGCTTCGTGTGCACGAAATGCGGCCACAAGGTCGATGCCAAGAGCCTGACACTCACCGAGGAACCACCCCGTTGCGCCCAATGCGGCGGACTGATGAAGCCCGACTTCATCTTCTTCGGCGAAGGCATCCCCGAGGACGCCTACTACGGCTCTGTAAGAGCAGCCGAGAACTGCGACGCTTTTGTCATCATCGGCACCTCGGGACAGGTCAGCCCAGCCAACATGATTCCCGGCATCGCCAAGCGCAATGGGGCCAAGATCATCGAAATCAACATGGAGCCTTCGACCTACACGAATTACATCACGGACATCTACCTCGAAGGCAAGTCAGGTGAGATTCTGCCTGCGATTGATGCGTTGATGACGCGATAAAACTGAAAACCATGTTTGCCATCAAATCCCGCAACCGAACTCATATCTTCGACCGTCCGGCCATTATGGGCATCCTCAACGTGACGCCCGACTCCTTCTCCGACGGTGGTCGTTACAACCAGCTGGACAACGCCTTACACCATTGTGAGGACTTGATTTCCGACGGTGCTGACATCATCGACATCGGCGGATGCTCCACAAGACCCAACAACGCCATCGCCATGGAACAAGAAGAGATGGAGCGCGTTGTCCCCATCCTCAAAGTCATCCGAGAGGCCTTCCCGAAAGTGCTGATTTCCATCGACACCTTCAGAAAAAATATCGCGGAGACTTGCATCAACGAGGGTGCCGACATCATCAATGACATCTCTGGTGGACTGTTTGACACGGAGATGCTGCCCTACATTGGAGAAAACCATATCCCCTACGTGATGATGCACTGTGTCGGCACACCCGAGACCATGCACCAGTACACTCTCGGCGGCGACATCCACCAAACCATGATGGACTTCTTCAAGCAGCAATGCAAGACCTTGGAGGCCTTCGGCGACCAACAAATCATCCTCGACCCAGGCATAGGCTTCGGCAAGAGTCATGAAGCCAATTACCAGTTGCTCAACGACTTGGAACGATACCGTTATAACAACTTGCCCATCCTCATCGGTATTTCAAGGAAGTCGTTAATCTTCAAGGTATTGGGAACTACGCCACAGGCTGCCGAGAACGGAACGACGATTTTGAACACAATCGCTCTACTCAACGGAGCAGACATTTTGCGCGTCCACGACGTGAAAAATGCCAAGGAGGCCATGAGATTGGTGGACACTTTTTTGAAGGCATGTCATACCGAACCTTCCCATGTATAGATACACTCCCTCCTTCGTCGGTCGGTATGACATAAATGGGAAGGTGAGCGTATCTATGCCTTCAAAAACAATAAAACATAAAGCCATATCAAAACAGATTTGTATTTTTGCCGCAAAATTTAAGTTATGATTGACCTCTTCATACAAGTCACCGTCTTCGACATCATTGACATACTGCTTGTGGCTGGCCTGTTTTACGGCCTCTACCGCCTGCTGAAAGGCACCTCCGCAATGAGCATTTTCATCGGCATCATCGCCATTTTCCTTATCTGGCAGTTGGTCAAGGCCTTGCACATGGAAATGCTGACCGCCATCCTTGGTGCCTTTGTCAACGTAGGTTTCATTGCACTCATCATCATTTTCCAGCCCGAGATACGGCGCTTCCTCTTCACCATCGGCGACCAAGCCCGTGAAGGCAGACTATCGCAAAGGTTCAAGTTCTTTAAGGTCCGCAGCAATGTGGATTTGGACATTGACTCCGTTGCAAAGGCTTGCACCAACATGTCAGACATCAAGCAAGGGGCACTCATCCTGCTGACGCGAAAAAACAACCTTGACGACATCGTTGCAACTGGCGTAGTAGTCAACGCCGACATCACTAATTCGCTGATTGAGAACATCTTCTTTAAGAACAGCCCCTTGCACGATGGTGCCATGATTATCCGCCACAACCGTATCACTGCGGCGCGTTGCATCCTGCCCGTGTCGAACAAAACCAACATCCCTGGCCATTACGGCCTGCGCCACCGTGCCGCCATCGGCGTGACCGAAGTCAACGACTGTATCGCATTGGTCGTTTCTGAAGAAACGGGAAACATCAGCATGGTCACAGGCGGCATCATCCAAACCGTGAAAGCAGCTGAATTAAAAGAATTGATTGAAAAGGAGTTGAAGGTCTAAACTATTCACCTAACTCGATGAAATAGTCCCCGTCCGCAGCATAACGCAACTGCTTCTCGTAAGGGTCATAGCGTAGCATGTAGCGATCATAATAATCCAAATGCTGGTTCTTCAGCTCGGTCCTCACATAGCTATTCATCATGTAGTCGTATGTGTAGCCAGCGTATAACTTACCGAGATACACGGCATAGTTATAAACATCCTTAAGTTCCAGTGTGTCAATGGTGTAGTCGTAATCCAACTTGCCCGACCAAAACGAATAATCCGTCTTAGAATCGAAGCCGTCCATGAGATTATGCTCACAATACAGCACCGGCATCCACACGCTGTCGTTAATCTCAAACCACGAGGCCACATTGACCGTGTTTAAGGCGTGTTTGTAGCTGAATTCGTCCGTGTCGCTGAAGAGATAGTCCTCGTATTGCGTGATGCGTCCCGAAATCTCCATGCGCGAGAGCATCACCAACCAATGCGTAGAGTCAACTTGTACATTGTCAATATCTTCTGGAACATAGACATTCACACCGTAGGCTTTCATGGCATCGGCGTATGAGCCGTACATCACATCCAAAAACAGGTCCTGACTGAAGCCGTCCAGCACCTCTGTCTTCTTGCCTAATTGGGTGTTGTATTCCACCTTCACCTCGGCCTTCTCAGGGAAATAGACGGCAGCCTGGATATCAGTCCGTTCGGCCACAAACTTCTTGGCCAACTTCAAGTCGGTTTGGCAGCTGGTCATCAAAGCCAACACTACGCCAATCAACACTATAACTACTCTGTTCTTCATAAACCACCTCCAAACAAATCCATTTGAATGCCGTCACCTTGCGGTTTCATTATCTCCATCGGCACATCATTAGGATTGACTTCTATTTTTTCTTTATTTTCGGGCGTTTCAGGCTCCTCGGACATATCGGGGATATTCGGCTCAGGAGTCTCTGGTGTCTCAGGTTCTTCCTCGCTAGGCTCTGGCTCGTAAGGCTCCAAGAACTGCCAAGTGTCAATCTCTCTGGTCGACAAGCGTTTGCCCTTGGCCTTGTAGCTCTTGATGCCGATGAATTCCTCCACGTTGACCTCGTCGTCGGGGAAACTGTTGCCCGCATCACTGACCTTGTAGCTCAACAACAGGCGCGGCAGGTCATCGGTACTCATGCCCAAATATTTCGCCTCGGGATGCTCGCCGATAAAGGAAGCGCGGCTGTTCAGCTTGGTCTCGGCCTCGATGGTGAAGCGTTTCAGATAATGCTTTTGCGTCTCGCCTTCGATGTAGATGACAGAGAAAACCTCGTCGGGGTCGAACTTGCGGATTTCCACCATGTCATCGTCGAAGTGGGTGTTGAGGTCGAAACCCGAAATCTTGAATTCGCCGTTGCTGAAGATTTGCAGAATCTTGTCCTCGCCTTCAAAAGCGCCAAGGTACTGACCACGCTTGTCTGCATTAAGGCGGCGCACCGTATCGTCAAACCAGATGTCGCGGGCATTGAGCGTGGAGACACCTTCCCCACCCTTCTTGATTTCCTTGACCTCGTACTTCGTGAGCAGGTTGCCGCGTGTGTCACGACCCTTCACGGCCAAGTCAGCGAACTTATAATCCACGGTCTTTTGCTTCTTGTTGAACAACACCAGCGTCACCTTGATGACCTCAGCCTCGCCGTTGGGATTCGACGAGAAATAGCGCACCTTTGAGCCGGGCTTGCCCTGCGTGAGGTCGTATTCCTTGTCGCGGGTGACACCCTTCACAGCAAAACGTTTCACATAGTGCGGCGCACCATTCTTACCGTCGCGGTAGACGACATTGTAGGTCGTGCGGTCGTCATTTTTGTGGAACACATCGACATGTATCACCTTCTGTCCCACAAAGAGTTTCGGCTGCAGCTTGACCACGGCGTACTTGCCGTCCTCGTGGAAGACGATGATGTCGTCCATGTCGGAGCAGTCGCAGACATATTCGTAAGCCTCCTTGTTCTTCTCGCGTTTCAGACCCTCGCCCGTGCAGACGAAGCCCTCTTCCCGATTGACATAGAGTTTTTCGTTGTTGGCCGCCACCGCCACCGCAGAGATGTTGTCAAAGTTGCGAATCTCAGTCTTGCGCTCTCGACCTTCGCCGTATTTCTCCTTGATGTGCAAGAAATAGTCAATGGTATAGTCCACGATGTGGTCGAGATTGTACTTGGCCTCTTCCATCTTCTTCTCGATGTCGGCCAACTGCTCGTCAGCCTTCTTGATGTCGAACTTGGAAATCTTGCGGACAGGTTTCTCACAGAGTTTCTCCACATCCTCGCGCGTGATTTCGCGTTTCAGCAGTTTGCGATACTTGTCGAAACGGCGTTCAATACCCGTGAGTTGGTCGTCCCAAGTCTCGTAGTCCTTGTTTTCCAGTTCTTTATAGATGCCCTTTTCGAAGAAAATCTTCTCCAATGAAATCCAATGCCAGCTGTTTTCCAACTCCTCAATGAGGATACGAAGTTCCCAACTCAAGAGTTCCATCGTGCGATCGGTGCTGAGTTTCAGGATTTCACTGACACCTAGGAACGCAGGGTGTTGGTTGACAATAACACAAGCATTAGGCGAAATGGACACCTCGCAGTCGGTGAAGGCATAGAGCGCATCGATAGTCTGGTCGGGCGACACGCCAGGGTTCAGGTAGATGACAATTTCGCACTGTTCGGCGGTGTTGTCATCGATTTTCTTGATTTTGATTTTGCCCTTGTCGTTGCACTTCACAATGCTTTCGATGAGGCTGCCCGTGGTAGTGCCGTAGGGTATCTCGCTGATGACCAGCGTTTTCTTGTCGGGTTGACTGATTTTCGCACGGATGCGCACCTTGCCGCCGCGTAAGCCATCATTGTAGTTGGTCACGTCCATCATGCCGCCCGTCGGGAAGTCAGGATAGAGCGTGAAAGGCTCTTCTTTCAGATAGGCGATGGAAGCGTCGATAAGCTCATTGAAGTTGTGCGGCAAGAACTTGGAGGCCAGACCCACAGCAATGCCTTCGGTGCCTTGTGCTAACAGCAGCGGGAACTTCACCGGCAACGAAATAGGCTCTGCGTTACGGTTATCATAAGAACGTGTCCAATCCGTGGTCTTATGGTTGAATACAACCTCCTTTGCGAACTTAGAGAGACGCGCCTCGATGTAACGCGGGGCAGCGGCATCATCGCCTGTGAGGATATTGCCGAAGTTACCTTGGGTATCAATGAGCAGATCCTTTTGAGCGAGTTGCACGAGGGCGTCACCGATGGAAGCGTCGCCGTGCGGGTGATACTTCATCGTGTTACCCACGATGTTAGCCACCTTGTTGAAACGCCCGTCGTCGAGTTCGTCCATGGAGTGCAGGATACGACGCTGCACAGGCTTCAAGCCGTCCTCGATGGCGGGCACAGCACGTTCGAGGATGACATACGATGCATAGTCGAGAAACCAGTTCTCAAACATGCCTTTCAGCGGTATGATATGATGTTCTTCGATATCCATAAGCGATTTCTACCGCTTGCAAAAGTAGTAAAAAAAAACGTTCGGATGAGCATTTTTGTATACAGGCAACGTCTACTTTTTTAGGAACAGCATATCCACTGTCACCATGGCCGCCAAAGCTTCTACAAGCACCACGGCTCGTGGCAAGGCGCACACATCATGCCGCCCTTCGATGGAGATTTGGCATGGTTCTCCTGCCTTGTTTACCGTTTGCTGGAGCATAGCAAGACTCGGTATCGGCTTGAAAGCCACACGAAACACGACGTCGTTCCCGTTGGTGATACCGCCTTGAATACCGCCAGAGTGGTTGGTCTGGGTGGTGATTTTTCCGTCCTTATTAATAAATGTATCGTTCGCTTCGGAACCTTTCATCTTGGCCAAAGCAAAACCGTCACCGACCTCGAAACCTTTCACGGCGGGCAGGCTGAACATCGCGTGGGCTAATTCTGCCGAGAGTTTGCCAAACATGGGCTCGCCCAAACCCGCTGGAGCGCCGATGATATGACACTCCACGATGCCACCCACTGTATCGCCCTCTTTTTGGGCTTGTTCGGCATTACCCATATAGGCGACTTCTGCGACGACTTTGATGTTTTTCTCCAATAGTATCTGCTTGGCAATGGCACCCGCCACCACGATGGGCAAGGTGGTTCGAGCCGAAGCCCTACCACCCCCGCGCCAATCACGGATGCCGTATTTTTGCTCGTATGTGAAATCGGCGTGTGAAGGACGGTAGACATCCTTCAAAACCTCATAATCTTCTGATTTTGCATCCTCGTTGCGCACCATAAAGGCGATTGGCGTGCCCAAGGTAACGCCATCAAGCAAGCCCGAAAGCCATTCGATTTGGTCCGATTCCTTACGTTGCGATGTCGTTGCGGTTTGTGCGGTCTTGCGCCTACGCAACTCACTGTCAATGAAGTCGAAATCCAACTTCAGTCGCGAGGGACAGCCGTCGATGATGCCGCCAATGGCTGCGCCGTGAGACTCGCCAAAAGTAGTGAGCTTGAGGCTATATCCAATTGTGTTCATAAGGGATAATGCATAAGATTAAGGCCACAAAAATACAATTTTCTCCGCTCACGCATATCATCAATTGATTTTTCCAAATTCTACCTATAGAGTGTTGAATACTGTTTTTAGAATTCATTCTTTTGCAAAAAGTTTCATTCACTCATGGCAACAGACATCAACAAAGCTTTCGGATTGCGCGTGGCCGAAATACGCCGTCGACAAAACATCTCACAGGAGGCGTTCGCCTTCAAATGCTCGCTTCATCGCACCTACATTGGTACTATTGAACGAGGAGAAAAATCACCCACGCTAAACACAATTGAAAAACTTGCCAAAGGGCTAAACGTTCCCATTGTCGAATTATTCAACCAATTACAATATGATTAACAAGCATTTGCGCATTCATGGTGACAATATTATAGAATGCGAGCGTTCTCTTTCATTATTATCAGCAGCTTTTCGTAAGGTACCAAAACTTATTGCATCTTCACCCGTTTGGATGCCTCAATATCTATTGGGAACAATGCAAGTGGACTTGCTTGCGGGTCATGGACGTTGGGGAATAGATATTTCGGATATTTTGTCAGCCAATGGAGGCATCTTACGTGAATACGCAGATTCTTATATCTCCGAGGTTAATGACACAACAGAAACCATCCTGTTTGCTTTGGAATACTGCTCTGCGTTACCAGCAGGAAACAATGCATGGCAAAGAAACGGACGAGCACTTTCCAGTGCCTTGGTTGGAATTCCCTATTTATATTTGGCAGAGATAGGTGGAGTTGAATTAGACGAAAACAGGGAAGTAAAGGCTCCTCGATTCCCAAACCCCGTTGTCCCCTTCTCTTATCTCATGACAAGCAGAAGGTTGAGCAGTTTCTGTATGCCGATTTACACTGCGCATCCTTCAATTACCGAAGCGTTATTCCAAAAATACTCAAATGTATTTGGTTTGAATGATTGTTTGCAGTTGATAGCCGCCATTGTCAAAGGAGAAGACTATTCTTCAGTAGCCAATATCTTGAGACAAAAGGCTTTGAACATGGTTAAACTCTTGGCCAATGATCGTCAACACGAGGACACTTTACGGGGAGAAGATTGGTCACATCTTTTAGAATCTGAAGATAGCGTTAGATGGTTGCAAAACAATACTCCAAATCTCATTTGGGCGAAGAAAACCGCTACAAAAGTCAACGTGACCCCAACTTTCAGAAGATTGTTTGCCGAAGTTTTGTCATACAATTGCAGTACAATTGGAGCAAAAGATTTACCGATATGCATCATTCCACAAAGTAAACGTTCAAGATTTGATTTATTCTTAAAACGACTATATCCACCCATTAACATCACTTTCGACAAATCAAAACCGCTTGCCATAGTTTGGATTACGGGCTTTAAGCCTCGCGGAGATGACTCACGACCCGACAGAGGATTGACACCATTAGCAAAAATGATGTTAGGTAATGATTCCCAATTATTGGCCATAATTTCCGGACCCGCAAAACCATATACATGGCTAGAATTCAAAGAATCTCCGGAAATACTTGCCAACGAAAACGGATTATGGCAATCTGTACTAAACTTATGCAACTATGTGTTAATTGACAGCTGCACATGCAATGAAAAGTTCTTTTACCAAATAGAATTGGAGACAAGCCCCAATTGCGAAGTCATCAGTTTTCAATACACAAAACCTTTTGTGTCATTCTCTGAACACGATACCGACACCATCATTCATCAGCTATTCTCACACAAGAAACATTTGAACATTTTTGAGAATTTGTGCAACCCTCCTGGCGGCGATTGGTCAGGCATCAGTTATTTCGCAAATCCATCAGAAGAATATCGTTGGACATCTCTTCCCCGTGTCTCTCAAGTTGGAGGCAAGCGTCCCGACCATGTCATTCAAATTAGAGAAGCCGACAATGACGTTTTCCTATCCATTGAATCAAAATTGAAAGGAAAGGATTTAGAGACCAACATCGGCCTAAACCTCAAAACATATCTTAACGACTTGTTCGAAAGTTTGCCAACCGCCTATCGTTCCAAACAAAAAGATTGGAGGCTGTTTACTGGAACTAAAATGAAACTGCGACCTTATTCAATCATCTCAATCGGCGCATACGAATACAAAAATGTCGAAGAGATGTATTTGCAAATGAAACGCGGACAACTTGACGCAATATTTGCTTTCGAGTTTGGTGATCCAACGACCTTACATGTGTTGCATAAAGCCAATGAAAAGAAAATTGAAGAAATCCTAAAACAAGTCCAATTGAGTTTGAACGGGCTCAAAATTCAGGTACACTGATTCTTGAATAACATCTTTTTTCCCATCCATCAGTTTACTGAAGGCTGAATTTCCTGTTTTTACAAAATAATGATGCTTATACACCTCAATAGGTGGTGCGTATGAATATGTCCTCTCGCCTGCTGACCCATCAAAGGTAAGCATCCACTTTGCCCCAACAGAATTCAACCTATCCAATTCCTGATAAAAATCCTCAAGCACAAATTCGGTTTGCATATAACGAGACTTGGTACCTCCATAAGGCGGGTCAAGAAACACAAAATCACCTTTCTTTACTTTTGCGAGACATTCCCTATAATCGACATTAAAGAATTCCATCTTTTGAATTACCCTTCCCCATTGAAAGATAATACTTCGCAATGTATCTGGATGAATACCAGGTCTTGAAAGGTGGAATGAATTATTGAACTCACCTTTATCATTATACCGAATCATTCCATTGACACATGTTCTAGTTAAAAACAAGAAATCATAACAATTCCGAGTCAAGTTAAAACTATCCCTTATCCTGTAATATACATCAGGTCCATTCTTTTGTAGCTCATGCCAACGGCTTTCATACTCTTTGGCAACCTCCTCTGGTTGCAACTTGATATTATTCCACAAGTCTATTAGTTCAGGAATAATGTCGCTTGCATAACCCTTCCCCGCTTGCGCATACGGCAACATGGCTCCTCCACCGACAAATGGCTCAAAATAGGTGTTAGCTACGAGAAAATTCTCTGCAAGTTGAGAAGCAACTGTTCGTTTACTTCCACTCCATTTGATTACCGAGGGAAATGTCTTCATGCAAACAAAGATGTTTGAGCATTCATTAATACAGCGGCCTCAATCCTTTTTTTCGCAAGATTGTAATACTCTTCCTCCAACTCAAAGCCATAAACATTCATTCCATATTGCAATCCCGCCACCATTTCAGTACCAGAACCGACAAACGGCACTAACAAGTTTCCTCCTTTTACTCCGCATAGAGCAAGAATACGCTCGGAGACCCGTATCGGCTTTTGAGTAGGATGGCTACCAAACTGCATTTCTTCTCTAGATTTATTGTTAGGAATATCCCATACAGTGCGCATCTGCTTCCCTCTTTCTTTCAAAAAATCACTTGAACAGGAATATTCTTTTGAAGCTTCGTAGTTAAAAACATAATCTCGGTGCTTTGCTCCCCCCTTATGAACCCATAGAATGGTCTCATGACTTGCCGTCAACCGTCTGCCTGAAAGATTTGGGAAAGCATTGCGTTTATACCAAACCACCTCATTAATAATCTCAAGGTCAAGTAGTTGGCAACAAACATTTACAAAGCCCGAATTATGATATGTTGAATGTATCCATATTGAACCTGAAGGCTTAATGACACGTTTCAGTTCCTTAAGCCAGCTATATGTGCCTTGAAACGAATCGTTTTGAGACAGCAAATCCCACATTTCACTTGTCAATTTCCAGTCTCCTCCGAAGCCCTGAAGCTTTATACTATCGCCATAACTCCAATGTTTTGTAGTTGACGCACCATAAGGAGGATCTACGATACAAACATCAAAAAAGTCAGCTTCCAACTTCGGCAACGCCTCAAAAGCATCTACTTTTTGTAGGTGCACATCATTCGCAATATATTCAGGATCATTTATCATTTTAATTTACGAAGCTTGTGCATATATACTCTTTGTCGTTAAAACATTTATACTACAGCGTATCGCCAGCCTCGTCAGCACCTTCTTTGGCCTGCTGCTCAAGCTCAAGTTTACCAAAGCGGAACGTTACACCGGCAGAGATGTAACGGCTGTTAAGCATTTTGTTAGTGCTTTCGCTCAAATAGTATGGGTTGGTGTTGGCCGAGCCCGAACCAATCTTAGCGCCCCAGTTGAAGATGTCCTGCACGTTGACAAACACCGACAACTTACGCTTGAAGAAGTCGCTGCGGACACCCATGTTGAGCGAATAACGTGCCTTGCGCTCACTCATCAGGCTCAACGTGGGCGAGTTGTAGAAGGCCGAAGCCGTCAGCTGCAACTGGTTGAAAATCTTGGCCCAAGCATTGACGCGCACACTCCACGACCACTTGTCGCGCTCATCGATTTGATGCACACCGTTGCGGTCGTATTCCATGTGGTAACCATAGTTGTACAGGTTAGCGTACAGACGTACATTAAAGAAACCTGACGGACGATAGGTCATGTTGAGCGAGGTACCATAACGCCACGAACTGCCCATATTGTAAGGCATGGAGTAGCTCACCACGCGGTCAAGGAACTGGTCGTACTCCGAGTCGGTCAACGAGCTGATTTCGTTGGTGCTCCAGCGACCGTATGCCTCAAGGCCAATGTTGCCGAAACGCTCAAAATACTTCTGCCAACCAGCTTCCACGTTGTGGGTGAACGAGTCCTTCAGTCCGTTGGGATTACCAACCGAATAGCTGTCTTCGCCGTAGGTGCGGAAACGGGTAATATCATTATAGCTGGGTGCCGAGGTGCGCAAAGTGTAGTTAAGTTTCCAGTTGTGCATGCTCTCGGTGCGGTAAGTCAAGTGGATGGACGGACGCAGATGGACGTGCCAATAGGTGCTGTCGTCAGCAAAAGGCATATCAGTGTAATAATTGAAAGCGGTACGTTCCGTCTCCAGGCCAAGACCCGTGCTCAAGGTGAACCCACCCCAACGGTGCGTCCAGTTGACATCGGCACTCACCTCAGTTTCAGCTTCCTTAAATTGATAAGTACGCAACGTATCAATCACCTGAAGAAGCGTGTCATTGTAGCGGTCGTATGAAGCAAAAGCGTAGTGATGGTCAGCGCGAAGGCCGTAGCTCAGCTCGCCATTTTCGTTGTAAGGACGATTGTAACGGGCATCCAAACTGCCGCCATAACTTTGGGATTTCGACAGCAGGTAACGGTGCTCGTCGAGGTCGGTGTAGACATCGTAGAAGCGATTGTACCACTGCTCGTTGGCGTTGTTGGAGAGGGTCGTGTTCAAGCCAATACGGAGGTTGTGTCCCTTTTCGTCGAACTTTTTGGTGTAGTCGGCACCGACATGCCCGAATATGGACTGGTCGTCAGTGTTACTGTTAGTGGTGTCGGAAAATAGGTTCGAATACGGAACTGCATCATCAGGATAATAGTAGTAGGTCTGTCGCTGCGAACGCAACATGTCGCTAAAGCCACGGTTATAGAAGCCGCCGCCATCGAACGAAATCTCGCTTGACGAGTCAATTTCATAGTTAACGCTCAAAAAGGCATTGGCCGTATAGCGACGGTTGCTACTGATTTGCGAGGTGGTGTCGGCCCAAGTGTTGATATACTCGCCTTCGTGTTCACCGTCAATGCGTTGCAAAGCCCATGAGTCGGCAGTGTTGCGGCGGTCGCTGTAACGTCCTGAAGCAAAAGCGTTGACGCTCCATTTCTCCTTTTTCCACATATAGCTAACCCAAGGAGAAACGAAGGGTTGGTTGGAGCCGTTCACGCCAAAGCTAACAAACTGGTTGCTCTTGATGTGCGCCGAAGTGACGATGTTAATGACGGCTTCGGCAGAGGTGGCGTATTTCGCCGATGGGTTGGTAATCGTTTCAATCCTCGCAATGGCGTTGGCTGGCAAGGTTTGGAGATAAGTCTTCAGGTTTTCCTCGGTGAGTTTCGAGGGCTTGTCGTTGATCCAAATCTCCACACTCGATACGCCACGCAAAGTGATATTGCCTTCCACGTCAACCTCCACGCCAGGCGCGTTCTGCAAGGCGTCTTCGGTAGTTCCCGTCTGTATGGACGGGTCCTCGCTGACGTTGTAAATCAACTTCTCGCCTTCCATGGCATAAAGCGGCTTCTCGGCCGTGATGGTCACCTCATTCAACGCGGTGGAACTTTCCACCATCTTGATAACGCCCAAATCGGTGTTGTTGGTCACGCGGAAAGGTATGGCACGGTTGCCGTAGCCGATAGCGGAGATACGCAGTACCATAGGCCCTTGGGGTATGTCCTTGAGTTCAAAGCGTCCGTCGATATTGGTGGCAGTGCCTTTCACAAACTCGTTGTCGACCGAGTCGAGCACAGCCACATTGACATACGGCAAAGGCTCACGCGTGATGGAGTCGCGCAGATAACCCACGACAACAAAAGTATCGCCTTCGCGCACTTTTTTCTTTTGACGCACGGCAGGCATGTTTTGGTCGCGGTTCCATTCTGGATTGCCCCCAGGAGGTCTTCCGCCAGGTGGCCTTCCTCCAGGAGGTCTCATGCCAGGAGGCGGACCGCCACCAGGAGGTTGTGCTGCACAATAAATACCAGATACGATAAGGAGGAACAAAAGTCCCCATACTTTCATACAAACGGATTTCTTCATCTTTGAAAAATTAAGGCTGCAAAGTTACGATTTTTTACGTTATAGGCAAGTTGCCAAGCCTCAAAAGTTCTTCAAAAGACAAAATCTGTTTTATACAATACTACATATTTAATATCACTATTAGGGAACTGTTCCTTCAATTGTTTCAAGCATTTCGCCGATGGTTTCTTCCTTATTTCAATTTTGTCAATATGCTTTGTCACATTTCTAGGTATAGTGACATCAAAAACTCTACCCGTAGGAGCAAAATCTTTCCTTTCTTCATTGTTTATATAAAGCCTCCCAATGTGGTCGATTCCGTCAAGAGAAGAACCGACGTTCATATTCTCATCGATGGTTATATTGACATCCACAACTCCATTTTCCCTTGCATACAAGACATTGTTCACGACAAGGATAGTTGATGGATACCAGCATATGAGTTTGTTGCGTTCTTTTGGAGCAATTTTCCCATTCAACCTCAAATGCCCAATCTGCTTATGTTCCATCCAATCAGGAAAACGAATACTATCCACGAAACGAAGGTCCAAGCCTGAAATAGTATCCATTTTATTTAAAACAGAAGGTATCTCTTTGACAACCAAAGTAATGTAATGCCAATTTTGCAAATCTTTTTTCATTCGGGCGAGAGCCACTGCGTCTTCATCTATCTTTTTTTTCACCATCCAGCCAATTTTAGGCGTCAAGGCGAAATTATCAGGATTCTGTTCGAGACCCATGAAGCCACCATACAATTCAATCATCGTTTCCGTGCTCGAACCATCCTCATTAATCCCGATAAAGCGCACATCAGCCTCCGACATTTCGTCAGGCAGGCTGGATTCTCTGGTAAGCGTCTTCAAATCAAAGCGTTTGCCGTACTTATCGTAGGGGAAGAACTTCACAATCCATCCGTCAATAATATTGGGCGCGCCATATTCCTCCTGCGTGTGCCATTTGAACATGTTCCTCCAAAAACTGATATCAGTCCTTCCTTTCGAGGCTTTGACAAACTGCTTCAGAATAGGGTCCAGTTCATCCATCCACCAATCCAAGTCGAAGGAGCGCAGCTGCATCGCCTTGTCGTAAACGCGCTGCCAATCCTCGGTCGTTCCCAACAAAGTGACTTCAGGAATACCGCAAGCAACGTATATCGTCACAAAATCAAAAAAGGCCTTTGTCGTCTCCATCAAAGTGATTTCTGATGCAATCTGCTCGTATTGCGTTGTAGTTGAGAAGTCAGCGATGATGGTTTCTGCAATCGTTCCTTTAGTGTTACTTCTTATTTCGTCGGCAAATTTTGGAATCAGTTTGTCCCACTCCGCCGAATCAAGCGGTTTTTCACTTTCCACCACTAGTGACATTTTCCCTTGAAAATCAACCATTCTGTCACGATATTTCTCTGGGTCTGCATTGATGTGGTGTGAAAATCCTTGGCTGATGAGCATCCATATCATATCGGGCGAAAGCACAAACGGACGGTGTTCTGCGTATGCGTCATACATTCCATAAAAGAAAGGATGTGTTCCATACCATAGCACCAAACTGTCGGTATCCACATTCACGGAAAGCGTGTTTCCCTTCGGTTTAACTTCTCGAACCGACAACAATTCTTTCGGCTTCGAAAGCTTCTCGATCTTAATGATTACTTGAGCAGAAACAAGCAGAGGAAACACTGACATTTGCAGCAGAAAAACAAAACACAACAATCTTTTCATGACGCATTGATTTTAATTCACGCTGCAAATATATCAATTCAAATTATATAATATGCATTTCAAATGAAATTTTTCTCATTTCAAGAAAAAATCATTCCATCCTTTGCCTCACCACCTCAAAACAAACCACACCTGTGGCCACGGAAACATTCAGCGAATCAATATCACCGGGCATGGGAATCATTAGGTGTTGGTCGAGGCGTTGGAGATAGGCGGGACTGATGCCGTCTTCTTCGGAGCCCATCATCACGCAGAGCGGACCTGTGAGGTCGGCCTTCCAAAAGTTGTCGTGTGCTTTCTCGGTGAACCCCACCACACGCAAGCCGCTGGCTTTCAAGAAGTCTATGGCATCTTTCATGTTCTCCACACGGCACACATTAATTAAAGAAAGTGCACCCGCCGAGGTTTTCATCGCGTCGCCATTGATGAGCGCCGAGCCTCTTGATGGGATGACGATGGCATCAACACCTGCTGCATAGGCAGTTCGAGCGATGGCACCAAAGTTGCGCACATCAGTCACGCGGTCGAGCATGAGAATGAAGGGGTCGCGGCCATCCTCAAAGACCATCTGCACCACATTCTCAAGATTTTGATACTCAATCGGGCAGATGAAAGCTACCACGCCTTGGTGGTTCTTGCGCGTCAGCCGGTTCATCTTCTCCATCGGCACATATTGCACGGGGATATTATTGGCGCGGCAGAAGTTGGCAATCTCCGAAATCTCGGGCGAGCGCGTGCCTGCCTGTACGTACACCTTTTCTATTTCCTTCTGCGAACGGGTCAGCTCCAACACGGGATGGATACCGAAAACCATGTTATTCTTATAGTTGTCTTGCATAATGTCAAATTTTGCGCAAAAATAGACAATTTTCCGACAAAATACTTACTTTTGCCCCATCAAAAACCTTACAGCCATGAAAACAGCAAGACTTCTCATCGCGCTTGGTGTCCTTTTCTTCGGACTGCAACTGAACGCGCAAAACAAAAACCCAGAACCTGTTGCGGGCAAAAGCCTGACCGATGAATACATCAAGCAAAACCTCGTCTATCCCGAAGCTGACCTTCAAGCTGGCAATAGCGGCAAAGTCGTCGTCGGCATGCACATCGACAAGGAAGGCCAAGCCTCCGATTACATGGTAAAGTCCACTTTTAGCGAGGAAGCCTCTCCCGCTGCCATCGCCATGGTGAAGACCATCCTATGGCATCCCGCCATGCACAGCGGCCTCACCATCGACTGTGATTACCAATACACCATCGACTTCAACGCCAAGAGCTACAAACGTTACTGGAAGCACAAGGAACGCACTATCTTGCCGCTCTCCTTGGAAGCTGACGATTCCAACAAGGTTTACGAGGAATACAGACAACTCGACGAACCCGCCAAAGCCTATTTCGCCGACGGCAGCAATATCGGCACCTATATCGCTCACAACCTGAAATTCCCACCCGCGGCCAAGGAACGCGAGATTCAAGGCACAGTACGTTTGAGTTTCGTTGTAGAGACTGATGGCAGCGTGTCGAACATCGTCATTGTCAACTCGGTGGGTGGTGGCTGCGACAACGAAGCCGTCCGCCTCATTCAGGAAACACATTGGATTCCAGCCGAGAAAGATGGGAAATATGTCCGTAGCCGCAATATGCAGGACATCACTTTCAGCATTGGCAACCGTAACTTCCAAGACGGAAACAGTTATTGAAGTTGTCAGTTGATAGTTAATAGTTTTCAGTTGAAATCATAAATCTTTAATACACTACATCATGAAGAAAATTTTACTTACTGTTTTGGCTATGACATTAGCCATCGCTATGTTTGCACAAGACGAGAAAACAGAAGGCTGGACCCACAAGGGCAATTTCGGTCTCAATTTCGGACAAAGTTCCTACACCAATTGGGCTGCCGGAGGACAGAATTCCCTCACAGGCCAAGGCCTCTTCAATTATGAAATCCATTATTTGAAGAACAAATTCAGATGGGACAACTCCTTGGGCATGTCATTGGGCTACTGCTTCTACAGCTTCAAGCAGAAACCCCTCAAGACCGACGACATGATTGAGTTCTCCTCCTTGGCTGGGCTGGAAGCCACCAAGCACCTCAACTATGCCGCTGAGTTTTCCTTCAAGTCACAATTCGCCCCTGGATACAACTATGCCGCCGACTCAACGAATTGCATCTCCAAGTTCCTCGCTCCCGCTTACATCACCTTGGGTCTTGGTATCGAATGGGTGCCCAGCAAGTATTTCTCGCTCTACTTCGCCCCTGTTACAGGCCGTGTCACTATCGTCAACGACCAGCGTTTGGCCGAGGTGGGCGCATACGGTGTTGAGCCGGGCTACTTCAACCCTAACGACAGCACCGAATGGATTCCTGGTAAAAAAGTCCGCTATGAATTTGGTGCCCGCGCCGTGGCCAAGTTCCAATATCCCATCGCCAAGAACATCGATTTCAGCACGAAACTTGAACTCTTCTCCAACTATCTGAAGAACCCGCAATATATCGATGTCGACTGGCAGAACATGCTCGTCCTGAAGGTCAACGACTGGCTCAACTGCAACCTCTCCACGCACCTCATCTACGACTACGACATCCCATTCTTTGATGAAACTGGCGCGAGAATTGAAGGCTCGAAGGTGCAATTCAAGGAAGTGCTGGCCATCGGTTTCATGATCAATTTGAAATAACATGCTAAAAGTCGGCATCTTGTCTGACACACACTGCACCCTCATTCCACAGCTCTTTGACTTCTTCAAGGACGTTGACGAGCTGTGGCATGCGGGTGATATTGGCAATATCGAAACTGCTGACACCTTGGCGCATTTCAAGCCGTTGCGAGCTGTCCACGGCAACATTGACGATCACACCGTGCGTCTGCAATACCCCGAAGACCTCTTTTTTCACGTCGAGGATGTGAACGTCTACATGACCCACATTGGTGGCTATCCTGGACATTACATGCCCGAGGTGAAATACATTTTGGAAGAAAAGAAACCCGACCTTTATATCTGCGGACACTCGCACATATTAAAGGTGATATACGACAAGAAACTCAACTTGCTCCACGTCAACCCAGGAGCGGCAGGCAATTCAGGCTTTCACAAGCAAATTACCTTCATTCGCATGACCATCGACGGTAAGACCTTCAAAGACATGGAAATCTTCGAACTCGACCGTCACAAACTCATCTGAGGCGGTCGGTGGAGCGCACTTTCTTGATGTCCTTTTTCAATCCCGCAGCAGCGGCAATGCTCAAAATCAAGGAGCCTAAAGGCAGAAATGCACCCACTTTGTAGATGATGTCGTTCAAACCAACCATAGATTTGGCAATGGTAGGAATGTAGAAAGCGAAAGTCAAGGCAATCCAAGCCACGACGACAATGATGTTGATGCGCGAAATCTTGTGCAATTTCACAAACTGGACCAGTTTCACCGCACGGAACAGTCCCATGGCCAGATAGCCACCCAGGAGCATCGCCGTGACACCCAATATCAACACGGGAAGGCTGAACATCTTGGTGAACGGTACGGCACCGCCAGGGATGCCCGACTCAATACCAAACAAATTGAAAATCAAGATATTCGACTCTCCGTCAAACTCTGCCAAAGGCAAGAAAAACAACAGCGCAAACAGCAGCGCCGAGAGGAAAAAGAAAATGGATTGCAATCTTTGTGACATGATGAATACGTTTTTTTAATCGGCTGCAAAGTTACAATTTTATGCCAATCGGTGCCATTTGTTGAAAAAAAATTGCCAAATGCTTGTCTGCAAATGAATTTTGCGTATCTTTGCACCGCTTTTGTGAACCAAAGTAATATTGAGTCGCGTTCGGAAAGCATCCCAAAGTAAGTTATTGAAGACAGATTATCATTCCTTTCGGAATATCACACCAATCAATTTATGTATACAATTTTTGAACTGAACGAGAAGTCGTTGGACGACCTCAAACTCATTGCCACCGAAATGGGCATTGACGACGAAGACAAGGACAGAACCCAACTGATTTACGCCATCATCGACCATGAAGTGGACCACCCCGACATCAAGAAGGGTGCGAAAACCAAGAAAAAACAAAAGCCTCAAAAGAGCGAAAAACCACAGCAACCTGCCAAGGAGCCAGAAGCCGAACCCGTTGCGACTGAGCCAACGCAAGAGCCTAAAGAACAACGCGCTGCCGAGCCTGAAGCTCCGAAGAACAACGAGCCACAAGGCAAGCGTGGCCGCCGTCCCCGCCTCAGCAAGAATGTGGAGACTGCTCCTGTTGAGACACAACTCGAAATAGAGACACCTATTATTAATAAAGCGGAAGAGCCTATCATTGAGACGCCTGCCGAGGTGGTCGCCATCGAGCAAGCCGAAGAGTCGCGTCAACAGCAGGAAATGGAACGTCCTTTCCGCGAACAAGGCAACCGCAAGCAGAAACGCAAACGTCTGCAAGAGAATAAGGTTGAAGCAACGGAAGAACCGACTGAGCCAGAAGCCTCTACTGAGGTTGTTGAGTCAGCCGAGCCAACGCTGAACACCCAGCAGGAAGAACAACGTCCGTTCAACGGCAACAATAACAACTACCGTGAGCAACACCAACAGCAACGCGAGCATTTCGAGAAGCAACCACGCCGCGACGACCTGTTAGCTAAGTTCGACAGCACCGTGCGCGCAGAAGGCGTGCTGGAAGTCATGCCTGAAGGCTTCGGCTACCTGCGTTCTTCGGACTACAACTACCTGCCCTCGCCTGACGACATCTACGTCTCGCAGTCACAAATCAAGCTGTTGGGTCTCAAGACTGGAGACACCATTCTAGGCGTCATCCGTCCACCCAAGGCTGGCGAGAAATATTTTCCGCTCATCAAGACCGACCTCATCAACGGCAGAAGACCCGAAGAGGTGCGCGACCGTATCCCCTTCGACTACCTCACGCCTTTGTTCCCCAACGAGAAGTTCAACATCACGGGACACAACGGCTGCACCATCTCGACCCGGATCATGGACCTCTTCGCCCCCATCGGCAAAGGCCAGCGTGGCTTGATTGTAGCTCAACCCAAGACTGGTAAGACCGTCCTGTTGAAGGAAGTGGCCAACGCCATCGCTGCCAACCACCCCGAGGCTTACCTCATCGTGCTGCTCATCGACGAGCGTCCCGAGGAAGTCACCGACATGCAGCGCAGCGTCAAGGCCGAGGTCATCGCCTCCACCTTCGACGAGCCTGCCTCGAAGCATGTGCAAATTGCCAACATTGTCCTTGAGAAGGCCAAGCGCCTCACCGAATGTGGTCACGACGTGGTCATCCTGCTTGACTCTATCACCCGTCTTGCCCGCGCCTATAACACTGTTTCGCCCTCATCGGGCAAGGTGCTCACCGGCGGTGTGGAAGCCAACGCCTTGCAGAAGCCGAAACGTTTCTTCGGCGCAGCGCGTAAGATTGAAAACGGCGGTTCACTGACCATCCTCGCCACCGCCCTCATTGACACAGGCTCACGTATGGACGAAGTCATCTTCGAGGAGTTCAAGGGCACCGGCAACATGGAGCTGCAACTCGACCGTCGTCTGTCGAACAAGCGCATCTTCCCTGCCATCGACATCGTGGCCTCCGGCACCCGCCGCGACGACCTGCTCGTCGACGAGCGCACCTTGGCTCGCGTGTGGGCTTTGCGCAACCACTTCGCAGACATGACGCCCCTCGAAGCCATGGAGTTCCTCAAGGACAGGGTGGCCAAGACCGTCAACAACGAAGAGTTCCTGATGACTTTGGACAAGTAAGCCAACTGCTTGTCATGACAAACGAAAAGCGGGATGAGGCCGAGCCTCGTCCCGCTTTCTTGTAGAACCAATCAGAGTCTTATTCCTCTGTGATCTTCAGCTTTTCCTCAAGTACCTTCAAGTCTTCCTTGGCCTGCTTGATTTTCTTCTCGTACTCAGCGCGCATCAGCTCGCTGTTCTTGCTGTTGGAGAAGAAGCCGATGTTGTTTTCGAGCACCGCGATTTCGTCGCGCAGCTTCTGGATGCGGAGTTGTAGTTTGCTGCCTTCCTTGCGCACACGGTCGCCAGCGTTCGGGTCGTCCTTCCAGCCTTCCATCATCTCACGGAACTCGTTGGTCGAAGCTTCGTTTTGGTTGCGGCGCATGGCGTCGAACATGCCGTCGATTAACTCACGGTATTCCTTGTTGATGGCTTCTTTCTGGCGGAACGGCACATAGCCGATTTCAATCCAACGCTTCTGGAAGGCCTTGATGGCATCCATGTTCTCGTTGCGGCTGGCAGTCAGCTGGAAGGCCTTGATTTCATCCAACAAGGCTTTCTTGGCGGCAAGGTTGGCTTCTTCTTCGGTACGGCGACCACTGAAATGCTCGTTCTTGCGGTTGAAGAAGGTGTCGCAGGCGGCGCGGAAACGCTTCCAAATCTTGTCGGTGTGGCGCTTCGGCACGGGACCGATGGTCTTCCATTCCTCTTGGATCTTCTTCAGTTGCTCAGTGGCGTTTTTCCAGTCCGTCGACTCCATCAGAGCTTCGGCTTCAAGGCAGAGTTGCGTCTTGCGCTCCAGGTTCTCGGTCTGCTTGTCCTTCATCGAGGCAAAGAACTCCTTCTTGTTTTGGAAGAAAGCATCCATGGCAGCCTTGAAACGAGCCCAAATCTCTTCGTTGTCTTTCTTGGAGGCGAGACCGACAGTCTTCCACACGCCGAAGATTTCGGAGAGTTCGTCAGACTTCTTCTGCCAAGCATTGACGCTGGTGTAATCGCCGTTCAGCAACTCTTCGGCCTTCTCGCACAGGGCTTTCTTGGCTTCGAGGTTGGCGTTTTGGCTTTCTTGCAACTTGGCGTAATGCTCGCGACGGATGGCGTTGATCTTGTCGGAAGCCGCCTTGAAGCGTTCCCAGATCTCCTCTTTCTTCTCCTGCGGCACGGGACCGATTTCCTTCCAGTCCTCATGCAGCTTTTGGAGGGCCTTGAAAGCCTTGGTCATCGACTTCTCGTCGAGCAGTTCTTCTGCTTTCTCGCAGAGGTCGATTTTCGATTCAAGGTTCTTTTTCATGTCAAGGTCACGCAGTTCGCGGCCGATACGCACCTTGTCAAAGAATTGTTCCACAAGGAAGTGGTAGGTGTTCCAAAGGTTCGAATTTTCGGTAGCGGGCACGGGACCGATTTCCTTCCAGCGGTCTTGCAAGGCGCGGAAGTCGTCGTAGGTCTTCTTCAGTGACTCGTCGCTGGCGATGATGCCTTTCAGTTCGTCGAGGATACCTTGTTTCTTGGCCAAGTTGTCCACTTTTTGCTTCTCAAGGTCTTCGTTCTGCTTGGCGCGGTTAGCCTTGAAGATACCGAAAGCCTCGTTGAAACGTTGTTCCAGCGGATCCTCTGCATGTTGGAAGCTCTCTTCCGAACCACCATTTTGCAGGAACTGTTGTAACTCGTTATCCATGTCATCCTTGTTCAACTTGTTGAAATGGATACGGATGGCGGCAACTTTGTCCTTGATGGCCTGAATGTCGGCGTTTTGCACAATCTCCTCAAGCAGCGCCACTAACTGGAGCTTGTTCAGTCCGTCCAGTTCGTTGCTTTCCTCGATGACTTCCTCCTCTTCCATTTCGGCTTCAGTAGGCATCTCAAGATCCGGCAGCGTTTCATCCTGCATAGCGGGCTTTTCTTCCGCAACAGGAACTTCCACGAGGGTGTGCACCTCGATGCGGACCTTGCTCGGCAGGATACTGGGCTGGATCAGCTTGGCGATTTTCTTCTTTTCAGTAGCATCAATGGCTTTCTTTACGCTCTTAGGCGTAACATTTTCATTCTCAATCCCTTCAATGATTTCAGGATTTTGATTCAGTTGTTCGTTGTTTTCCATTTCAATTCGTTTTTAGAGTGATACAGGGCCTGTTTTGATGCAGACCCCGACCTTGGGTTCTACAAATAAAGCCTGCAAATATAGGAAATATTTGAATAACAAGCAGTTTTTTAGATTTTTTTGTTTTTCGAAGATTATCAGAAAAAAATTATTCTGTTGAAAATCAGAGAAGAAAGATAATTTTTTGAAAAAAGTTGCAGAATTTGGTTGTTGATAACGGGAAAATGCCTATTTTTGCAGCCGCAATTCACAGCCGAGGAGAGGTGGGTGAGTGGCTGAAACCAACAGTTTGCTAAACTGTCGTACTCCGCAAGGGGTACCGGGGGTTCGAATCCCCCCTTCTCCGCCAAAGAAAAGACGATGCGAGAAACATCGTCTTTCTTTTCGGGGTATGGCGCAGTCCGGCTAGCGCACCTGCTTTGGGAGCAGGGGGTCGAAGGTTCGAATCCTTTTGCCCCGACCTGAAAATCAAGGAGTTACAAAGAAGGTAACTCCTATTTTTTTGCCCGATTTGAAAATTTGCCCATGATTTGCCCATAGGATTTCGCAAATAAAGAAAAATTTGCCCATGATTTAGTGCTGGAATTTGCCCATGAGAGGTCATCAATTTGAAAAATGCAGACCTATTTTTCCACTTTTTTAGGCCTTTTTTTGCACCATTTTTGGCGATTTGCCCATCATTTGCCCATGAGATTTGCAGAAAAGACTGATTTACTGATATTTATAAGTAATTATTCTACTATCATTTGCCCATGATTTGCCCATCTTGGGCAACAAATACGTTGAATTACAATGAGATAAGAAAAAGCCGCCCCTCGCGGGGCGGCAAGTGCAATTTTAGTAAACCCATTAGAAAATGGGGCGCTTTATACGGATGTTAGAGCCGTCTAAAGCGACACAAAAATACAACTTTTTCGGATTCCACAACCATATTATAATAAGGTGCGCTTTGATGCGCTTCCCCTCCCCTCCAAGGGACGGACTGGAGCCTGACTGGCTGACGAAGGCTGCGGGGCTAAAGCTTCCCCACCGGGGACGGGCTTCTCCCGCAGCCTTCGGCAGACAGGCAGCCCACCGAATCGATTAAATTGCCGGAGTGGGATTGCGAATTTTGACCGAAGAAGAGAAACGAGAGCGGGAAAACGCAAACCCACTATTAGCCGAAGGCGGACAAAGGTTGCGGCCAATAAGCTTCCTAAAAGATGTGAAGCCCTACCCCGCAACCTTTGGCCGACTGAGGATTAATTAAAACCATCTACCAAG
>Ga0310786_10002242_pt1 | contig 29893 bp, 29 predicted proteins | sample AusTroGonzalo_MG_FD_203881 | JGI IMG/M metagenome (GOLD analysis project Ga0310786, IMG submission 203881) | Bovine rumen microbial communities from tropical cattle in Woodstock, Queensland, Australia - Gonzalo_03 (v2) (version 2) | ecosystem: Host-associated > Mammals > Digestive system >...
CAAACGCGACATCCTTGGGAAACGCCATCGCAAAGGTGCCACCTACCATTTTCGACATCGCAAGGCCAACCGCGCCGCCTTCGGCGAACTCGAGGCTGCCGAGCCCCGTGAACGGGTCGAGCGTGCCGCGCTTCAGCGTCTTGCCAGGGACCTTGATCACGACGCGACCAAGAGGAAGCATGTAGGGATTGCGCGGCTGGCCCGCTGGAGTGTCCTTCTTGAAGAGTCCGTAGAGGCGATCCTTGTCGCCAGAGTGGACAGCGGCGACGATGTTCGTGTAGTTCTGCTCGGGAGTCCAGGAATATCCGCCGCGATGGTCCCAGAGGTCGGAACGCCCGACAGTGAGGCGAATCTCGTCGCCGCCACCCCAGACGAGCACGCCCGTCTTGCCGTCGCCAAAGGCAATTCCCTCGTGGCAGCTCCCCATGCGCGGGAAATCCCATTCTATCGGCGCCGCAAAGACAGTCATTGCGGAAAACAGGAACGCCGTCGCGGCTACGCTTGATGCTCTCATGTCTCGATTCCTCGTTTCTTTTGTTTTCTACCGCCTTAATTATACCAAAAAGTACGCCCTCCGGCTTGACTTGTCGGCGTCAAAAAAGATATAATTTAAAACACTTTTGGAGGAACGACATGTCTGAAGATTTGCAGAGTCTCTTGGAGAAGATCAACCGCGAGGGCGTTGAAAAGGCCCGTGCCGAAGCCGACAAGATAATTGCCGACGCCAAGGCGAAGGCCGCCGACATCGTGAAGGCCGCAAGCGCCGAGGCCGCAAAGTCCAAGGCAGACGCGGAAAAGGCCGCAGCCGACTATGCCGCGCGTGCCGCAGAGACCGTCCGCCAGGCCGAGCGCGACACGATACTCAAGATAGAGTCGTCCGTCACCGCCCTTCTTGAAAAAGTCCTCAAGGAGAACGTCGACACCGCCCTTGCCGACGAGAAGACGGCGGCTGCGCTTGTCGCCGAGGCGGTCAAGGATCTCGTAGGCACCGTCGAAGTCGCAGCGGCCCCCAAGCTTGCCGCCGCCCTCAAGGCGCAACTCGCCTCAAAGGGCAACGTCACGGTAGTCATGGACGACACGCTCGGAACCGGCTTCTCCGTAAAGACCGACGGCGGCCGCGTTGAGCATGCGTTCACCGGCGACGTGATTGCGGACGAGCTTGCAAAGCGCCTCAGGCCAGACCTCGCGAAGCTGCTCAAGTGATGTCCACCGACTACATAGTCGCAAGTCTCCCGACGCTTGCCTTCGACGCGCCTGCACCGATTACGTGGGAGAAGTTTGCGGAAACCGCGCCAGACGCGGAGCGTCTCGTCGCCTCGTCAGGATGGATCGACCTCGAAACCCAGCTCCGCAACGCCATGGCCGCCGCGAGAGGCGGCGCCAAGTACGAGCGTCCCGCGGACGGCTGCTCACTTTACTGGAAAAACCGCGTTGCCGCCTGCTTTCAGGAGAAGGAAGTCGCAAAGCGCCAGGACATGATCGACAGGGTCTGGTGGGACGCCGCTGGCGAACTTACCCCTCCGGCCTCGCCGCTTGGTTCCGGCGCAATCGCCACCTACGCGGTCAGGCTTAAGATCGCGCTGCGCCGCTCCGCCGTCTCGACCGAGAAAGGCAACGCGGCATTTGACAGGCTTACGGCAGAAACGAAAGAAAAAGTATGACAACTACCGGAAAAATCGTCGCCGTCAACGGCAACATGATCACGGTCGCCTTTGACGGCGCCGTGGCGCAGAACGAAGTCGGCTACGCCGTGTGCGGCGAAAAGAAGCTGATGGCGGAAATCGTGCGCGTGCGCGGCACTCGCTGCGACATGCAGGTGTTCGACGCGACGACTGACCTCATGGTCGACGACCGCGTGGAGTTCACGGGAGAACTGCTTGCCGCAGAGCTCGGGCCCGGCATGCTCGCACAGGTCTACGACGGCCTCCAGAACCCTCTCGCCGATCTCGCAAAGGAGGCGGGCAAGATTTCAAAGGATGCGGAATTCTTCCTCCAGCGCGGCATGTACCTCTCCGGCCTTCCACGCGACAGGAAATGGGATTTCCACCCGCTTGCCAAGGTCGGCGACCGTGTTACGGCTGGCGACTTCCTCGGCTGGGTGACGGAGGGCATCTTCGACGACAAGACGATGCCGGGACACAAGATCATGGTCCCCTTCGCGCTCCGCGGCGTCTACTCCGTCAAGTCGCTCGCCCCCGCAGGCGACTACACCGTGACAGACACGATCGCGACGCTGACCGGCCCCGACGGCAAGGATGTACCCGTCCAGATGATGCAGCGCTGGCCCGTAAAGGTGCCGATCAAGTGCTTCAAGGATCGTCTCGCGCCGACCGAGACGCTCGAGACGACGGTCCGCACGATCGACACGTTCTTCCCAGTCGCGATCGGCGGCACCTACTGCATTCCCGGGCCTTTCGGCGCGGGCAAGACGGTTCTCCAGCAGACCACCGCGCGCTATGCGAAGGTCGACATCGTGATTTCCGCCGCGTGCGGCGAACGTGCGGGCGAAGTCGTCGAGACGCTAAAGGAATTCCCCGAGATCGTCGACCCCAAGACGGGCCAGTCGCTAATGAAGCGCACAATCATCATCTGCAACACGTCGTCGATGCCTGTCGCCTCGCGCGAGGCGTCGGTCTACACGGCGGTGACGCTCGCCGAGTACTTCAGGCAGATGGGGCTCAACGTCCTCGTGCTTGCAGACTCCACCTCACGCTGGGCGCAGGCGATGCGCGAGCTTTCGGGCCGTCTTGAGGAAATCCCGGGCGAAGAGGCGTTCCCCGCCTACCTTGAGTCCAGGATCGCGGCGTTCTACGAGCGCGCTGGCCGCGTGATGCTCAAGGACGGCTCGACTGGCTCCGTCACGATCGGCGGAACGGTGTCGCCCGCAGGCGGCAACTTCGACGAGCCCGTAACCCAGGCGACCTTGAAGGTCGTAGGCGGCTTCCACGGGCTCTCCCGCGCGCGCTCCGACGCCCGCCGCTACCCCGCGATCGACCCTCTCGACAGCTGGAGCCACTATAGTTCGGTAATCGAGCAGGCGCGCGTCGAAAAGGCGCGCACGATACTGCGCAAGGGCAATGAAGTCGGGCAGATGATGAAGGTCGTCGGTGAAGAGGGAACCTCGCTCGCCGACTTCACGACCTACTTGAAGGCCGAGTTCCTCGACGCCGTATACCTCCAGCAGAACGCGTTCTCCGAATCCGACGCGACGACGCCCGTCGCCCGCCAGAAGGTCATGTTCGACATCGTCGAAAAGGCCCTTCTCGGCGAATACGCAATCGAGAGCAAGGCGGACATGCGCAAGTTCTTCATGGACCTCCAGCAGACGTTCATCGACTGGAACGACAAGCCGTTCGAGTCCGACGAATTCAACGCGCTCAAGACGGCACTCGAGAAGAAAATCGCGGACGCCGCCGCATAGCCCTTGCGCAAACGGCGGAAAAAGTGTATGATATGTCTATCGGTTCAACGTCTGGACCGGCAAAACTAAGGAATCACAACAATGAAGAAACTTCTGTTTGTCGCGGCACTCGCCGCCGTTGCCTCCGGGTGCGTCGTGGTCGGCCCCTCCAACGCCAACTCACTCCTCACGCTCGACGTCCAGAGCCCTGACATGAGCTTCGTCGACAACGACGTCAGGCCCGCCAAGATGGGCGCCGCGAAGGCCGAAGGCATCATCGTCTTCTGCGAGGGCGATGCCTCCCTCAAGGCCGCCATGGACAACGGCGGCATCAAGAAGGTACACCACGTCGACTACAAGGTGAAGAACATCCTCGGCATCATCGGATCGACCACCACGATCGTCTGGGGCGAATAATCCGGGGTTCAACAACCTGAAAATCGGAAAGCCGCACTTCAAAGTGCGGCTTTTTGATTTGGTCGGAGCGGAGGGATTTGAACCCTCGACCTTTTGCTCCCGAAGCAAACGCGCTACCAGACTGCGCTACGCTCCGACGTCGGGACTTTCACGAGGTGAAAGTGGCGGATAGTATACGCTTTCCGCGGCGCAAAGTCAATGGCGAAACTTCAGCGGCTGAAGTTGAAGTTTACGATGGGAAAGCAGGGAAGGAAGCCGGAGCTGTTTATGTTGATGAGCCCGAGCTGGAGACCTTCATGATGCTTCGCGAAATTGATGGCACCAAGCTGCAGCCCCGTGGAGGTCTCGGCGGAGACATTGATAGCGCCCATCTGGGCACCTGAAACGTCCCTGAGGCCGTAGTTGAAGCCCGCGACCGACCAGCCGGTGAAGTTGCTGCGTGTGGTGAGCATCGCATCGAACGAAACGCCCGAGAAGCTGCCGATCATCCAGCTTACGCCGCCGATCTGGAAGCCCGTGAACTCGCCGCCGTAGTTGATCGTGCCGATCTGGACGCCAGCGGACTCATCCTCGTTCCAGTTCAAGATTCCCGAAATCTGGACACCGTGGAAATCCCTGTCCCTGTTCGCGACGGCACCGACCTGAAAGCCCCGGACGGAAGCGAGATCGATGAGGTTGAAGCCCGTGCACTGGAAGCCGGTCATCCTCTCGCTGAGAAGTCCGACAACGCCAATGTCGGCGCCAAGAAGGCAACCCTTGTTGTTGCCGTAGGGAAGGTCGAGTCGAAGGCCATAGACGTCGCTACGGGCCCAGGGGAGCATGAGGTCGCCAGGCGAATAGAAGCTAAGCTGGCACCATGTGGCGTCTGCAGACGCGACGTAGGCGGAGATGATCAGAAACGCGGCGGCGATGAGCTTTTTCATCTTTGATGTCCTTTCGTGTGCGTAAATTATATCAAAATTCCAGCGCGGCGTACATCATGGCGAGAAATTCTTCGTAAGTCATACGCTTCTGCTCCATCGAGTCGCGCTCGCGAACGGTGAAAGTCCCGTCCTTCACCGTCTGCTCGTCGACGGTGATGCACCACGGCGTTCCCGCCTCGTCCTGGCGACGGTAGCGTCGACCGATCGCGCCGGAAACGTCCCACATGCAGTTGACCTTCTGCTGGAGCTTCCTGAAGACGTTGCGCGCAAAATTGAACTGCGCCTCGTCCTTCTTGATGAGCGGGAAGATCGCGACCTTGATCGGCGCGACCTTCGGGTTGAAGTGAAGGACCGTGCGAATGTCCTCCTTGCCCTTATCGTCGGTGAGCTTCTGCTCTTCGTACGCCTCGCAGAGAAGCGCAAGCATAAGGCGGTCGACGCCCGCCGACGGCTCGATTACGTGAGGGACGTACTTGCCGTCGAAGAGGTTCTCGCAGAAGGCCTTCGCCTTTGCCGCAAGCTCCTCGCGCTCTTCGGCGGAAAGGACGACTTCCTTGCCGGCCTTCGCAGAGCGAGCGGCCTCGACGCGCTTTAACCACGCATCCTGCGTCTTCGCGATGAACGCGGCCTTCTGCTCGTCCGTCAACTTCTTGCATGCCTGCTTCAGCGGGTCGTCAAATACGAGCTGCGGCACCTTCGAGTGGATCTGGTGCTGCGTGAGGTCGAAGTCGCTGCGGGCAGCGATGCCCTCTAGCTCCTGGCGGCCGAACGGGAAATCGTACTCGATGTCGACGCAGGCGCGCGCGTAGTGCGCGAGCTCGTCCGGCTTCTGCCAGTACTCGACGAACTTCTCGGTCGGGAGGCCGACCGCGTTGAGGAACTTCTTCCTCTGCTCGACCCAGTACTTGTGCCAGACTTCCCAGCCCCAGTCGTCCTGGACGGGGCCCGTGATGTCGGGATTGTCGGCAAGAGTAACTACATGGCCGTACTGAAGCTCGATCGCCTCGTCGGGGCGGATGAAGAACTCGAGCTCCATCTGCTCGAACTCGCGCGAGCGGAAAGTGTAGTTGCGCGGCGTCACCTCGTTGCGGAAGGACTTGCCCATCTGCGCGATGCCGTAGGGCACCGTCATGCGCGAAGTCGCCGTGACGTTCAGGAACTGCGCAAAGATCGCCTGCGCCGTCTCGGGACGGAGATACGCGACGTTCGAGGGATCGTCGATAGGACCGACGACCGTCTTGAACATTAGGTTGAAGGGCTTCGGTTCCGTGAGCTCGCCGCCGCAGTAGGGGCAGAAGAAATCACTTCCGGCGACCTTCGGCTGGGGCTTCTTCTTCTGGTCGGCGTAGATGTCCTTGATCTGGTCGGCGCGCATCAGCTTCTTGCAGTCCTTGCACATCGTCATCGGGTCGGCGAACGTGTCGAGGTGCCCCGACGCCTTCCAAATCTTCGGGTGCATGATGATCGTGGCATCGAGACCCGCGACATCCTCGCGCCCGCGAACGGTGAACTGCCACCACGCCTGCTTGACGTTGGCCTTGAGTTCGCATCCAAGAGGGCCGTAATCCCAGAAACCCGGCATGCCGCCATAGATCTCAGACGAATGGTAAATGAATCCGCGACGCTTGCACAGAGCCGATAGCGCGTCGAGCGACGATTTGTTTTCTTCTGCCATAATGGCACGTATTATACCATATTTTTTGCCGACCGTAGACAACGGGACAACAACCCCGTGCAACGCCGTGCCGCGACTTGGCGGCATCGACCGGCGGCGACGGATGAAACCGCCTTGCCAAAACTGCTCAAGGCATCATCGGGTACGCGGCCCCGTCGACCGAACGGTCAGAGAATTCGTCTCGTCCGTCGGGCTCTGGGGCGAAAAGCATGACGTATTCGTCCAGAAGGTCCTTCGCGCAGTTCGTCGTGACCGTATCGGCGCCGACGGCAAAGGCCCGAAGCGTATGCGGGAGGTCGTCAACCGTCCAGACATGGAACGAAAGCCCTTCCTTCTTGACGGCCGCGACGAACGCCTCGTCCACGACGTCGGGATCGAACTGCATGTCCACGCCGTCAGCCGCGGCTTCGCGCGCACCCGCTATCACTTCGTCAACCGTGACCGGGCGGCGAGACTCGCCCTTGCCGGCGTGCGAGCCTACAAGCCAGTAGACAGTGTACTCAGGAAGGATGTCCTTCACAGCCTTGCACACGCTCTGGTTGAAGCTTATGAACAGCACGTTGTCGGGAGTCGCATTGTCCTGCGACGAGAGTATTGCCTTGACGACAGGCACAATTTCGGGGCCGGACTTTATCTCAAGATAGATACGCCTGCCGTTTTGCGCAAGCGCGAGTACGTCCTCGAGAAGCGCGGGGCGCGTTCCTGCGTACTGCGAGCCCTTCCACTTGCCCCAGCTGCCGACGTCGAGCTTCGAGAGCGTGTCTTTCCAGGTCACGTCCGCGCACTTGCTCGCGTTCGTCCCGCCAGTGGTGCGCTTTAGGTCAGGGTCGTGGAACGTGAAGACGCGCCCGTCCTTCGAAAGATACAGATCGCATTCGAAGCCGAACCCTCTCTCCACCGCGAGCTTGTAGGCGGGCAAGGTGTTCTCGGGCGCGTCCTTCGATTCGCCGCGGTGGGCGATGAGAGTGTCGTATCCCGGTCTCTTCGCTGTGGCGCAACCGGCAAGAGCCGCTATGGCCGCCATCTGCAGGGCAATTGTCGCAATCTTCATTTTGTTCCTCCTGTATATGGATACGGACATCGCCGTATGCCGTAATTTTACCAAAATGCGCCGCAACAGGCAACCCCGGCGAATACGCCGCATCCGCTCGCTCGGACATTCGCTCCGCCACCTCACGAATTATGCTACGACCAGAGAACCACACAGCAACTACATCACATACCAGAGTATGCAGAAGAAGTGGCAGATCGTGCCAGCGAGCACGAAGAGGTGCCACACCATGTGCGCGTAGGGAAGCGACTTCCAGAGATAGAAGACGCAGCCAAGCGTGTATAGTCCGCCGCCAAGGGTCAGCCACATCGTGCCGAGCCCGTGAAGCGAGCGTATGAGCGGAACTATGGCGAGAATCGCCACCCACCCCATCACGATGTACGCCAAGGTCGACACGATCCTGAACCGCCCCGTCGTCCAGATCTTGAAGAAAATCCCGGCAAGCGTCCCGCCCCACTCGATGCCGAAAATCGTCCACGCAAGCCCAGGATGGTCGGGCCTCAGCGTGACAAGGCAGAAAGGCGTGTAAGTTCCCGCTATCAGGAAGTAGATCGCCATGTGGTCCATCTTGTGGAGGACCCTCTTCGCCGGCAGATACGTCACCGTGTGGTAAGCAGACGATATCGCATAGAGAAGAATCATCGAGAAGCCAAATATCGCCCCGGAAGTCGTTTTCCACGCCACGTCCACGCCGCTCGTCGCGCCCTTCCATACAAGAAGCGCGAGCATCGCGGCTCCGAGGTGGGACCCGACGACATGCGTGACGGCATTGGCGATTTCCTCGCCAGACGTGTATGTCTCTCCCTTTCCCATTTGACGGCGCAGAATTTACCAAAAATTCGCCCAACAAGTCAATCGGATTTGGTATAATTTACCTATATGTCCAACGAGACCAAGAAACCTGCTGCGAAGCCGGAGGGGAACACTGTCGGCGCGATGCGATCGTGGATACTCATCGCGACCGCCGTGGCGCTGTTTTTCGCCTTCTACAAGGCGAATCCCGGCGAGCCGGCGATGCACGAACTGACGCAGACCGAATTCTACAAGGCGCTCGAAGAGGGGAAGATTGTCGAGCCCGTCATCCGCTTCCTCGACCGCGACGAGGGCGCGACGTATCTCACCGGCGAGATGGAGACGGACAAGGTCGACAAGGACGGCAAGCCCCTCGCCGACAAGAACGGCGATCCCGTGCGCGTCAAATACCGCGTCCCGCTCGTTCCCGGCGAGAACGAATCTCTGATGGAAGACCTCTTCAGGCAGCAGATCGAGGTCAAGGTCAAGGAGCGCAGAAGCCCGTTTTCGCCGCTCGTCATGAACATCCTTTTCTTCGGCGGCATGATGTTCCTCTTCTACTGGTTCTTCTACCGCAAGATGGGCGGCGACGGCGGCGTGTTCGGTTTCGGCAAGTCGCGCGCAAAACTGCTCGACGGGAAGGCGGAGAAGGCAAAAGTCACTTTCGCCGATGTCGCGGGAGTCGACGAGGCGAAGGAAGAAGTCCAGGAGATAGTCTCCTTCCTCAAGGAGCCAGCCGCATTCCGGAAGCTCGGCGGACGCATCCCGAAGGGCGTCCTTCTCGTGGGCCCGCCCGGAACGGGCAAGACGCTTCTCGCCAAGGCGATCGCCGGCGAGGCGCAAGTGCCCTTCTTCGCGATTTCGGGCAGCGACTTCGAAGAGATGTTCGTCGGCGTCGGCGCAAGCCGAATGCGCGATATGTTCGCAGAGGCGAAGAAGAAGGCGCCCTGCATCATCTTCATCGACGAAATCGACTCCATAGGCATGAAGCGCACCGGCGCAGGCGCCCTTGGCGGCAATCGCTACAACGAGCAGACGCTGAACACGATGCTCGTCGAGATGGACGGCTTCTCGCCGAACGAGGGCGTGATAGTAATCGCGGCGACGAACCGCCCCGACACGCTTGACGCTGCGCTTTTGAGGCCCGGCCGCTTCGACCGCCAGGTGATGATCGACCTTCCGACGCTCAAGGGCCGCGAGGAGATCCTCGCGCTCCACGGCAAGAAGATCAAGTTCGGGCCCGACGCCGACCTCTCGCGCATCGCGCGCGGCACGCCCGGCTTCTCGGGCGCGGACCTTGCGAACCTGCTGAACGAGGCCGCGCTTATGGCCGTCAGGAAGAAACTCGAGGCCGTCGACATGGAGACGCTTGAGGAGGCGCGCGACAAGGTTCTCTGGGGGCGCGAGAGGAAGAGCGCCGGCTATTCGCAGAAAGACCGCGAAATCACGGCGTGGCACGAGTCGGGGCACGCGATACTCCAGCTTCTCGCGAAGAACGCAGACCCTCTCCACAAGGTCACGATCATCCCGCGCGGCCGGGCGCTTGGAGTCACCATGTCGCTCCCCGAACGCGACATCCTCAACCGCACAAAGAGCCACTTCCTCGACGAACTCGTCATCTGCTGCGGCGGCAGGATCGCGGAAAAGATGTTCACCGGCGAAATCTCGACCGGCGCCGCGCAGGACATCGCGATGGCGACCGAGATCGCGCGCAAGATGGTCTGTACCTACGGCATGAGCGAGAAGTTCGGTTTCCAGGCGTTCAACGAGCCGAGCCCCTACGTCTCGGTCGAGGCAATGCCTCCGGCGTTCAGCGAGGAAACCTCGCGCGCAATCGACGCCGAAGTCGCGAAACTCGTCTCTGACGCCTATGCGAAAGCCGAGAAGGCCATTTCGGAGAACAAGGAAAAGGTCGAGCTTCTCGCAAAGACCCTTCTCGAGCGCGAGACAATGGACGGGCGCGACGTCGCAAAGCTCGTCGGCATCGAACTTGCGGAGGAAACACACGAGACACAGGAGGTAGAGCAGGCGAAATGACCATCAACGTCTCGGCCATAATACAGATCGCGATACTCTACTTGGTGTTCTACGCGATCCTGAAAAGCGCGAAAGGCTCGCGCTTCGGCCAGGCGCTAATGGGCTTCGGCATCCTTGCCGCGATATTGATTGCGTTCGCATATCTCTTCCACTTCGACGTCCTCACGCGCATCGTTCAATTCCTGCTCATCTACATCGCCGTCTCGACCGTCGTGATCTTCCAGCCGGAGATCCGCCGCGTCCTCGCCGCGGTCGGCGCCTTTGGCTATTTCGAGAAGCCGAAATACGGCCCTGGCGACGCCGCGACCCCGGAACTCGTGGTCGAAACGCTGATCCACCTCGCCAACCTCCGCATCGGCGCGCTTTTCGCCTTCGAGCGCGGCATTTCGCTCAAGGGCTACGAAGGAACCGGCATCACGCTCGACGCCGTATTCTCGCGAGAGCTCGTGATGAGCATATTCACTCCGCCTCTCCCTCTGCACGACGGCGGTGCCGTGATGCGCGACGGGCGCATATCCTCCGCCCACTGCATCTTCCCCGTGTCGAACAACCCGGAGCTCATCTCGAACGGCATGCGCCACCGCGCGGCAGTCGGGCTCTCCGAGGAGACCGATGCGCTCGTCGTCGTCGTCTCCGAGGAGTCCGGCGACATATCGGTGGCGCGCAACGGCAAGATCTTCCGCTACTCCGGCGACCAGCGCGCCGAGTCGTTGCACCGCTGGCTGACGAGAGCCCTCCCGGGCGCAAACGGCGGCGCGACGCGCATAGGCGCGATCAGGTCGCGGCTGCGCGGCTGGACGGGTTTCCTCCCGAAAGGAAAACGCAAATGAACGCCGAGCACCAGAAAGCGGGATTCTTCTCGCGGGCGGCATCGCTGCTGACGCACAACTGGGGGCTGAAGCTCCTGGCCCTAGTGCTCGCGATAATCGTATACCACACCCTCAAGACAGGGAGTTCGAAAGATACAGACCCAAATGACAGACACCTCTTCCACTGGCGCTGACGCAAACCGCGAAAAGCACGTCTTCGGGTGGTTCATCTTCCCGATCCTGCTTCTCTTTCCTCTCGTCGCCCTTCTTACCTACGACTGGCGCGCAATCGCCGCGCTGCACACTCCGCCGCAGGCGACCACGAACTGGGTAGGCGCGCTCGGCGACGCTTTCGCCTACCACGGCTACATGCTCATCGGGCTCGCCGTCTGGATCATCCCAATTGCATGCATAGCCCTCGGGCTCGCACTCGTCTTTGCAAGGCGCGGATGCGGGCTAAGGAGCATTGCCTGGTTCGTCGTCCTTCTCGCGGCATGCGCCTGTCTCCTTCAGGTGGCGCAGCACCATGCGCCCGGAATCGAGGCGGCGATTAGCCGGCTCAATCTCTCGGATGCCGGCGGCGCGGTCGGATATCTCGTTATGGCGCGTCTCCTTTCGCCGCTCCTAAGCGACTTCGGCGGATCGGTCGTCATGATCCTCGTCGCCCTCGTCGCCCTCGTAGAAGTCGTCGGTCCGAAGAACATCGCAGCGTTCTTCGTAGCGCTCTACCGCTGGGCCACGGCCCACGGGCATGTCGCGCCGTCGCGCGATGCCGCCGGCTCGGAAGAGGAGTACGAGCAGCAACAGGCCGCCTATATCGCCGCGCTCCAGGCGAAGAAAGACGCGAAGGAGCAGGCCCGTCTCGAGAAGGAACGCGCAAAGGCAGAGCGGGCAGCCGCGCGCCAGGCCGAGAAGGACGCCATCCGCGCGGCGAAGGAGGCAGCGCGAGCCGAACGCGAAGCCGCGAAGGAGGCGGCGCGAGAGCCATTGCCTGGCGAGCCGCCGACAGCCGCAGGACGCGCCGCGGCCGAGCCGGTCCAAGATGAGCCAGTCATCGACAAGGGGCCGTACATTCTCCCCTCCCTTTCTCTCCTGAATCCGCTCCGCCCGAGCGCGGCCGACCACAGCGACGTCGGGGAGATGAGCCAGCGCCTCGTCTCGACCCTCAAGCTCTTCGGCGTCGACGCGAAGCTGGACTACACGGTGCAAGGGCCGGTCGTGACCAAGTACGCGATCGAGCTCGCACCTGGAACGCGCTACTCCGCCGTCACGAACCTCACCGACAACCTCAAGGGCGCGCTGCACGCGAAGTCGATCCGAATCGAAGCGCCGATTCCTGGTGAAGACAGGATCGGCATCGAGGTACCGAACCGCAAGTCCGCAGGAATCAGCTTCCGCGAGATCTTCGAGTCCGAGGCGTGGCGCGGCGCCAAGGCCGAGCTTCCACTTCTCTTCGGCAAGCGCGCCGACGGCAAGGAACTCGTCTCAGACCTCGCTTCGATGCCGCACATGCTCGTCGCCGGCGCGACGGGCCAGGGCAAGTCCGTGTGCCTCAACTCGCTCATCTGCGGGCTTTTGATGACAAGGACGCCAGAGCAGCTGAAGCTGATCATGGTGGACCCGAAGTCCGTTGAGTTCACGCCCTACGCGTCGATACCGCATCTTCTCGTCCCAGTCATCACCGACAACCGCAAGGTCGTCTTCTCGTTGCACTGGGCAGTCGCGGAGATGGAAAAGCGACTCAAGATGTTCGCACGGGCGCGCGTGAGGAACATCTACGACTTCAACCACCGCGCGACCTTCACCCAGACCGACATGTTCGGAAGCGACACAGAAGTCAGCTCGGACATGCCGAAGACCGTTCCCTACATCGTGATAATAATCGACGAGGTAGCGGACCTGATGAGCCAATGCTCGAAGGAGGTCACTCCCGACATCTCGCGTCTAACCGCCAAGGCCCGCGCCGCCGGCATCCACCTCATCCTCGCGACCCAGCGTCCCGACGCGAAGATCATCACCGGCACAATCAAGGCCAACATTCCAGGCCGCGTCGCGTTCAAGACGGCCTCGTCGGTCGACTCTCGCACGATTCTCGACGACACTGGCGCGGAGAACCTCATCGGCAAGGGCGACATGCTCTTCAAGGGCAAGGACGGCCTTCTCATCCGCGCGCAGGGTGCATGGATCTCGGACGACGAGATCGCCAACATCACGAACTTCATCCAGGAGCACTCGAACACGCAGTTCGACGAGAAGTTCGCGACGAAACTCGGCCGCGTCAAGGAGGCGTCGATCGAGGACCCGTTCGCGTCGAACGAGGACGACCCCGACAACCAGCCGCAGGGCGACGACATGCCGAGCGCAAGGGAGATGGTAAAGGCGAACGAGGACGCAGACCTCTTCAAGCGCGCACTCGAGTGCATCATCAACACGAACCGCGCGTCGGTATCGCACTTCCAGAGACGCCTCGGCATCGGCTACAACCACGCGGCGAAGCTCTGCGACAAGCTCGAGGACGCGGGCGTGATCGGCCCTCAGCAGGGCGCAGGCCCGAGGCCGATAATCATGGACCAGCAGCAGCTTCTCGCCATTTTCAACGGCAACGGCAACGCGACAGACGGCGAGACAGGCGGAACGACGCCCGAGCCAGAGCCAGACGGTGAATTTGCAAACCAGGAGGAACCACAATGATTGAATTCGGAAAGACCTTGCGGGCTGCACGCGAATCGAAGGGCCTCACGCCCGGCCAGATCGCGGAAAAGACCCACATGATGGTCCAGATGGTCGAAGGCCTCGAAAAGGAGGACTTCTCGAAGATCGTCGCGCCGATCTACGGGCGGGGATTCGTCAAGCTCTACTGCGAGGCGGTAGGGCTCGAACCGAAGCCGCTCGTCGATGCCTTCATGGAGATCTACTCGGGGAACCGCGGCGCAAGTGCCGCGAAGCCGGAGCCAGCCACTCCGCCCCAGACACCGGTGAAACCCATTGCGCCGGAACCTCCGCCCGCCACGACAAGGCCGATTGCGCCGGAACCTCCGCAAAAAGTCCAGACGACCATCGACTTCGGCGCTCCGGCTCACGTCGCCGAGCCGCCCCCGCCTCCACAACATCAGCCTTCGCGCTATGCGGCGCCGATGCCGATCGACGACGGCTTTTCGATGCCAATCGTCAACTGGCGCATGATAGCGCTCGGCGCGGCGGCCGTGGCGATTCTCCTTATCGCGATTTTCGGCTCCCGCGCACTCTACTGCGTGACAATGACGGCACCGACAGAGGAAGAGGCCGAGACGACGGAGGTCACTGCCCCCGCTCCAACTCCAACTGAAACTAAAACTGAGGCTCAAACTCCCACGAAAGCGCCAGTTGACAGAAAACCCCTTCCGCTAAAACCTTTCTACATTGATTCCAACCACCAAACAGAAACGGAGAAATAAACATGGAAGTCGTAATATGCAAGACTAAAGAGGAGGCCTCCAAGCTGGCCGCCGACATGATTACCGCCGCGGTTAAGAAGAACCCCAAGACGGTTCTCGGCCTCGCCACCGGCTCGACGCCTGTCCTCATGTACACCGAGATGGCCAAGGCCGTCAAGGCGAAGAAGGTCAGCTACAAGCAGGTGAAGAGCTGGAACCTCGACGAGTACTACGGGCTCCCCGGCACGCACGACCAGAGCTACCGTTACTTCATGAACAAGAACCTGTTCGAGAAGATCGACATCAAGCTCTCGAACACGCACGTCCTCAACGGCCTCGCCAAGGACCCCGAGAAGGAGTGCAAGGCGTACGAAGCGCAGATAAAGAAGGCCGGCGGCATCGACATCCAGGTGCTCGGCATTGGCTCCGACGGCCACATCGCGTTCAACGAGCCCGGGACCTCGCTCAAGAGCCGCACCTCAATCGTCTACCTCACGCCGTCGACGGTCAAGGACAATGCGCGCCTCTTCTTCAAGGGCGACATGAAGGCCGTTCCGAAGAGCGCCCTTTCGATGGGCGTCGGCACGATCTGCGAGGCGAAGAAGATCATTCTTCTCGCGTTCGGCGCGAACAAGCAGGACGCCATCAAGGGCTGTGTCGAAGGCCCGATGAGCCAGTTCTGCACCGCCTCGGCGCTCCAAGCACACAACGACGCGTGGATTTTCTGCGACGAAGCGGCCGCCAAGAAACTCAAACTCAAGAAGTACTACGCGTGGCGCAGCGCCACCAAGCTCGGACTATGAACGACGACGGATTCACCAGCTTCCTCTGCGACCACTGTCACACCGAGATCGAGGCCACCTTCGACCTGATCGGCCAGGAGACCGAGTGTCCGGCATGCGGCGCCAAGCTCACCGTGCCAGACAACCGCGACGACGGCATCACGCGCCATTCGGCCAGCGACGTCGACCCGAACCGGACCCAGGCGATAAAAAGCCGCACGATACGCATCGAACTCGGCGACATATGAGTGCAAGGCGGGGAAAGAAAAAAAGGCCGTCCGCCGCAAGGCGGGCGGTCTTGATTGCCCTGGCGGCGGTCGTCTGCGGATATGTCCTGCTGGCGACGGTCGCCATCTGGTTCGTCCACCACCCGCGCGAATGGCTGCGGCAGAAGGAAGAATCCCTTCCAGGGTTCCTCGTCTCCGCGCTCTACTGGAACGGCAACGGACTCGGCGACATCACAGACGCCCTCGACATAACCGGGTTCGATTCCGTCTACGAATACGACGAGGAAGCCCCTTCCGGGAGCGTCTTCTTCGCAGGGGCCCCAAAGCGGACCGGGAACGTGCAGCCGACCGACATAACGGTCCTCGAACGCGGCGAATTCGCCGTCGGCTGGTCGCCCTCTCTCAAGCACCCCGTCTGGTGCGCCTACCACGTGACGCCGAAGAAGCTCTACGAGTCTGGCAAGCGCCCGAACTTCATGAAGGACAAGGAGGCCGCGAACTCGCCTGCTCCCTCTGCCTATGAGCGCAGCGGTTACGACCGCGGCCACATGGTTCCGAACCACGCAATAGAATCGCGCTACGGAACCGAAGACCAGAAAAAGACGTTCCTCATGTCAAACGTCGCGCCGCAGACCCCGGCGCTCAACCGCGGAGTGTGGCGCAACGTCGAGCACCGCATAGCCGACTTCTGGCCTGCCAAGTACGGCGAGCTGTGGGTAATCGTCGGCACGATTCCAAGCGGACGCGGCGAAACGCTGAGCGGAACGGACATCGAGATTCCTGGACGGTTCTACCAAGTCATTGTCGCCCAGGAAGGCATGGATGTCAGGGCCCTTGCCGTAGTCTTCGACCAGCATGTATCGTGGCGAGAATGGGCGGCGAGGCACATCGTCTCGATAGACGAGCTCGAAGAGGAGACGGGGCTTGACTTCCTCCCAGACCTCCCGAAATTCATACAGGACCCGCTGGAGGCGGAAAGACCCTCTCGGCTTTGGCCTATAAGGGCTCGCGACATTTTCGGGCTTATTTGCCTGAATCTCGAGTGACTACCAGGCAAGGGCGCCGAGAGCGTCCGTAACGAGCCGCGCGGCGTGTTCGTCGCGCTCCTTCGAGGAAGAGGAACCAAGGACGACGGCGACGGCGCGCTTTCCGCTGCGCGTTCCCGTAATCACGACAGACGAGCCGCCTGCGTCGATATAGCCCGTCTTGAGCCCGTCAACCGCCTCGCGGCCGTCGGGATTGAAAATCTTCTGCTTGTCCTTCACCATCACGTTGTTGTGATTGCAGAGGTTCTTTACAATGCTTTCGCCGGGCGCGAGCTCCGTCTTGCGCAGCGGCTCGTTGACGCGGCGCGTAACGGACGCGCGGTATCCCTTCGCAGTCTTCACGAGGTCACATGTCTTCACCGACGTGAACTCAAGCGTCTCCGGGAACTTTAGCAGCGCCAGCGCAAGCTTCAACTGGTCGCCGGCAGTCGATACGTTGAAGGACTTCCACGGATAGCGCTTCGCTGCATTGGGCGGCAGCCCGTTCGGGTTGTAGTAGCGCGTCCTCGTCATGCCAAGCTCCGCCGCGCGCGCGTTCATCTTGGCGACGAAGCCGTCGAACGACCCCGCGGAATGGACAGCGAGCACTATCGCTGCGTCGTTCGCGCTCTCGACCATCAGCGCGAGGCAGAGGTCGCGGACGGCCATCGACTCCCCCACCTTGATGCCGATCCAGCTCGCTTCGCAGCGGTTGACATCGGGAGTGGCGACAGCCATAGAGTCTAAGCTGTACTTTCCCGCCTTGACGTCCTCGAGCACAAGGAAAAGCGTCATCAGCTTCGTAACGCTCGCGGGATACGCCTCGGCCTCGGCATTGTCGGTGAAGAGGACTCGCCCCGTAGCGGCGTCAGCGCAAATCGCACCGACATAAGGCGAGCGGCGGTGCGCCGTCTGGACGGGCGCGACTGCTGCACGACGCGACGCTGAAGAAACCTGCTTTTTCGCCGGAGCCGCGGATGCGGCAACGACTGCGAAGACGGCAATCGCCGCTATGGCGGTGCGAAGCGTCACTTCACGGCGTGGCGCGTGGCCTTGACAAGCATTTTCCAGAGAGCGGCGGAATCCTTGGACGCAACGGCGGCGGCGCGGACCTCCTTCTTCGAGAAGGCCTGCGCAAGCCCGGCCATGAGGCGGAGGTAGAAAGCGCTCACGGCGACGGGAATCGCCGAAAGGAACACGAGGTGCACTTTCTCGCCAGCCCAGTCGACGCCTTCCTTCGAGACGCCCATGGCAAGAGTGAGCCCTCCGCCCTCGACGCCTCTCACGTGCGGAAACGCAAGGTCGTCCATCGCCGTGGAAAGCACGGCCTCGCGGTCCATCGCTGAAGACACGAGACTGTCGGCGTTCGATATGAAGTGGTTGTCCTCCATCGCCTTGGCGAGTGTGGCGATCGCGTCCTCCCGCGACGTTGCGCCGAGGTCGACGACCATGAGTTCCTCGGCGGAGAACCGCGAGATGCCGGTCTTGGGTTCGTCGCGATCGCCCTTCTCCGCGACATTGCGCGCGGCGTCGGCGTCGTCGGCGAAGAGTATCCGCCCGCAGCTCGAGCAGGCGACGAGATGCTGCGCGAGACGAACCTGCTGGGCCTGCGCGATCGGAACCTGCATGCCGCACACGCTGCAGCAGCCGTTCGACATAGCTGCGAGGACGATGTGGCTCTTCTTGTAGAGCCGCGAGTAGAGCCCGGAGCTCTGCGGGTCGAGTTTCTTCTGAAGCTCGTCTATCGACTCGTTGAGAGAATCGAGGTGGCTGCCGTCACCCGTCTGGTGATGTTCGTCACGTGTGAGGACGAGCTCCTGGAGCTGCCTCATTATGTTTATCTGGCTTTTCATTTGCTTTTCTCGGTATATGCGCGGATCTTGTCTATTGTCTCCGCCGAAAGTATGTGCTCCATCAGGCACGCGTCCCTGTCCGCTATGCGGCGGCTGACGCCGAGCTTTACGAGGAAGGACCTGAGGAGCATGTGCCTGTTCAAGACGTGGCGCGCGACTCTTTCGCCCTTCACCGTCAGGTGGATCGGGGAATAGGGCTCCTGCACGACGAGGCCGAGCTTCTTCAGCTCGTGGATCGCCTTCACGACAGACGGCATCTTGACGTCGAGAAGGCGGGCTACGTCGCGCACCTGCGCGGGCTTGCCGTCCTCGATCAGGACGAAGATCGTCTCAAGGTAGTCTTCCAGGCTCTGCGTCATGCTGTCACTTCCCGAAAGGGCTTGTCTTCTTCATGAGATGCGCGAACTTGACGGCCTCGATCGACTCCTCGAGGGCGAGCGGAAACGCCGCCGCAGTGCGCACCGTGTCGTAGACGTGGCGCCAGAACGCGCTCTGGCCGTGGAGGGTCCCCTTCGGAAGCGAGACGGGGATCTTCTTCACCGGCACGTTCTCGTGCATGTCCAGAAGTTCCGGCGTCCTTACGGACGAGCGGCGGCGCGGGAACGAGAAGTCGGGGTCTATCACCGTGAGGACGCCCTCCGTTGCGCCAGGGAGCACCTTGAACGTCCCGCGCGAGCCGCGTATGACGAAAGAGGGGACCCTGTCGTCGGCAAGCACTCCGCCATTAAACTCGAGGTCCGCCGACACCGCGCCGCGCGTCCTGAGGTTAACGTGCGCGCAGTCCTCGGCGTCGCCGAGCGAAGCGATGCGCTTCAGCTCGCTCCACATCTGGATCGGAGGAAGCGGCAGGAGTCGCAGCGCCTGCAGGACGAGGTCGGTCATCGCATAGTACGCGGCGCCGCCGCCAAGCCGCTTCACCGTCTGCCAATCGTCACGTCGGACAAAGTCCTCGCGCCTGATGCAGACCTGGTATATGTCGCCGAGCCGTGTGTCTGACATTTCCATCTTCGCGAGCAGATAGTCGGGAGCGAAGAGCCCGCGCTGGAACACGAGAAGCCTGTTCTTCGCCTTCTGCGCGGCGCCGCGCAGGACCTGCGCATCGTCGAACGTGAGAGCGAGGGGCGTCTCAAGGAGGGTCCAGAACCCCCTCTCGAGCGACATGAGCGCATGGTTCACGTGGTCGACCGAGCATGTCGCTATGTCGACGACGTCGATGTCGCGCTCGTCGAGCATGTCCGAGAACCTGCGGAACATCTTGCAGTCGGGGAAGTCCTTCGCGATTATGTCGCGGCGTTCCTTCATGAGGTCGCATGCGGCAACGACCTTGAATAGCGCGGGATGCGCCTTGAAGATCGGATAGTGATCCTCGAACATCGCGCGACCAAGCCCCATAAGGGCGACGCGCACCGGCGGTCTGTGGCTGTCGGCTTTCATTTCTTCACTATCTCCGTTATTGCGGACAGGAACTGGGCGACGTCCTTGAACTGGCGGTAGACGCTCGCAAACCTTATGTACGCGACTTCGTCGACCTTGTGGAGCTCGTGCATGACAAGCTCGGCGATCTTGTCGGCCGACACCTCGTCGCCCTCGAGGTTGGCGACGACGTGGTCGATCATCGTGCGGATCTGCTCGTCGCTCACCGGGCGCTTGCCGCACGCGATCCTGATGGCCTTGTCCACCTTCGAGCGGTCGAACGTCTGACGAGTGCCGTCGCGCTTTATGACGAGCACCTCGTCGCGGTCGATCTCCTCGTAGGTTGTGAACCTGTAACCGCACTTGAGGCACTCTCGGCGACGGCGTATCGCCGCGCCGTCGCGCGCTCCGCGCGAGTCGAGCACCTTGTCGTCGTCTATTCCGCATTTAGGACATTTCATCGCTTTAACACCTCAGGCTTTCAACGTTCCATCCATCAGCCTTTCAACATTTCAACCTTTCAACTTTTCAACCGCCTCTTTTCCCTTCCCGCACATCGTGCAATGGCGGCAGTCAAGGTTCACGGGCAGCGGCGCAGGGGCGCCGTGGCGGCGGGCGTTCCACTCGCCGATGCGGTTGATGAGGGCGAGGAGAAGCCCGAGGGTGATGAACCCGCCGGCGGGGAGGATAGCGAGCGTGACAGGCCCGGGGTTGAGCCCCTTCACGGCAATGTCGCCCCAGACTGTCAAAGTGCCGGCGCCGACAATCTCGCGGACCGCCGCGATGAGCGAGAGGGAGAGAGTGAAGCCTACGCCGCTGCCGAGGCCGTCGGCAAGCGAGTCGAGAACGCCGTTCTTCGATGCGAACGCCTCGGCGCGGCCGAGGATGATGCAGTTCACGACGATCAGCGGGATGAAGATGCCGAGCGAGGCGGAGAGGTCGGGAAGGTACGCCTGCATCAAAAGGTCGATCGCCGTGACAAACGTCGCGATGATGACGATGTAGCATGGAATGTGGACGGCGGGCGGAATCACCTTCCTCAGGGCCGAGACGAGGCCGTTGGAGCAGATAAGGACGAACGTCGCCGCAAGGCCCATGCCGAGCGCGTTTTCTAGACTCGTGGTGACGGCGAGCGTCGGGCAGAGCCCGAGCACAAGTCGAAAGATGGGATTGTTTTTGAAAATCCCGTACCAGAAGGACAACCATGTTTTCATACGGGTATATTATATATGAAAACAAAGAAGATGGCAAGGGTCAATTCAGAAGTTTATTCTGAACTCGCTCTTGCGCCAGGAGAGGAGCCCGCGGTCGCGCATCTGGCCGAGCACGCGCGAAAGCGCCGGACGCGTCACGCCGAAGTACTCGGCCATGCGCTCACGGTCGAACGGGACCTTCACGACGCCGGTCTTCCCGGCCTCGTTGTCCAGCTCCATCAGGTACATCTGTATCTTCGCCTCGATCGTCGGCGCGTTCATCACCGTCATCTTGCGCCACGCCGAGAAAAACTCGCGCGCGAGGATCTTCGACACGTTCGACGAGAACCTCGCCACCTCCGGCGGGGCCAAGTCCATCATCTGCCGCACGACCGGCATGTCGAGCGAAACAAGGACGCTCGGCTCGGCCGCCACGACGGTGCCAGGCCAACACGCTATCTCGGGGGTGAACAGTATCCAGAGCCCGAGGACTTCGCCCGCGCATATCTCCCGCACGAAAATCTGGTGGCCGCGGGCCGTCTTCTCGTAGACGCGAAGCCGCCCGGACGCGACGACGAAGAGCCGCTTCGCCTCTAACCCCGCGTGAGCCACGGTCTCGCCCTTGGAAAACGTCTTCTTGACGCCGTTGAACCGATAGAGGAGAGACTCCACCTTCGCGGCGGAGAACCCCCTGAAGAGATCGGTTCCCCTTGCGATGTCTACTATGGACGCCATGTCCGCCTCAGCCCTTCTGGAACCTGACGCGCGGATCGAGCGCGGCGTATGCGAGGTCCGTAACGAGGTTGACGAACTGGTAGAGGAGAGCCCCGAGAACGACGACCGCCCGGACGACCGCCATGTCGGCCGAGTGTATCGCGTTGATCGACACCGACCCGAGGCCGGGGATGCCGAAGAACGACTCGAGAAGAAGAGACCCCGTGAAAAGATAGGGAATCGCAAGCGAAATGTAGGTGACGATAGGGATGAGCGCGTTCCTGAGGACGTGCTTCACGAGGATTGCCGCTCCGGAAAGCCCTTTCGCACGTGCTGTGAGGACATACGGCTTGTAGAGCTCGTCGAGGATCGCCATGCGGAAGAACCTGACGTCCACGCCGAGCGACGAGAGCACGCCGATCAGGACGGGGAGCGCAAGGTAAAACCAGCTGCGGTAGCCCCATATCGGGAAAAGCCCCAGCTTGTAGGAGAGCAGGAACTGACCCGCAAGCACCCATACGACATAGTTTACGCTCATGAGGACGGTCGAGCCGAAGAGGATCGTCTTGTCGGGGAGCCGTCCTCTCCACGCCGCCGCGACAAACGCGAGGAGAAGCCCAAGGACCGTCCCTCCGACGAGAATCGGGACGGTGAGCGAGAGACTCGGACCTACGCCACGCTTCAGGATGTCGACGACGGGCTCCTTCATCTCGACGGAATAGCCGAGGTCGCCCTTCGCGAGATCGCCTACGAAATTGAAGAGCTGGCTGTCAAAAAAGCCCTCGCCAATCTTGCCAACGATGAGCGGCTTGTCGTATCCGAACTTGTGGTTGAAGGCGGCAATCGACTCTGCCGTCGCGTTCTTGCCGAGGATCGCCTCCGCCGGCGAGCCGCCGACGATGTTGAAGAGCGCAAAGGCGAGGAGGACTATTCCCGCCGTAGTGGGGATCACTTCCGCGATGCGCCTGAGAACGTACTTCAGCATTGCTTTCCTTCCTCAATGGCCGTCCGCAGCATGGCGGACACCGCCTTCGGATCGCACTGGTCAAGACGCTCCAGGGTCTTCGCCCAGCGATAAGCGCCGGAACCCGCAACGTCGAACGGACGGTGCACGAAAAGCTCGTCAAACGCCCTGCGGCGACTGCGGTATTTCGCCTGCACGTCGGCGAGAGTGCGCTCAAAGGCCGTAACGTAGGCGTCGGTGAACGCGGCCACGTCGGGCACGAACTTCGCGCGTCGAATGACGACGTTCGCGTAGGGAGCGACGGAATCCTCGAACGTGTGCAGGTAGTTTACGAAACTTCCAGCGTGGTCGGTGGCGACGATCTTGACGGGAAGTCCGTCTGGCCCGAACTGCACGACCTCGTAGTTCTTGTCGAAGAGGTTTTCCTTGGTTTCGGACGAACGGCGGCCGACGATCAAGTCGTGCGCCGCGGCAACGCCCATCAGCCACGCAAACGCGAGCGCAAACGCCGGATTGCGGTAGCGCACCGGCGGAATCTTGTCGGAGGCCGTGCCGGGCACATAGTCGCGGACGTATCCGTACGCGCGCACCGTCGTGCCGTTGTACTGGTTGTGACCACGGTACGTCTCGGGGAACTGCGCTATCGCGACACGCGGGGGAAGGTTCATCCCGAGCTGGCAGCACATAAGCCGGCGGTCGAGAATGTAGTCCGCGTATTCGTTCGCCTCTATCGTCGCCTGCAGGATGTCCTTGCCCTCGTCAAGATGCTCTGCGACACCCCACTTCTGGAAACGAAGAAGGACAAGCCGCACTTCGTCGGACTCGGCCGTCTTGCACTGGATGACATAGACGCTGCCGTGGCGAGAGCCCACGATCGGAGCTCGCGCAAGCGAGCGGGCAATGCGCCCGACGTTGACGAACTCGATGTCGTTGAAAAGGCGCATCAGGTTGAAGATGATGTTGCGAACGTGGAAGTCGCAGAGCGGCACGAGCGACGGATCGCGAGTGCGGTTGAACTCGTCCCAGAGCGGATCGAAAATCACCTCGCCGCGGTCGATGCGAGCCCCTGGAAGCCACTCGATCTGGCGATAGAACTCGGGAGAGATGCCCTGTATAAGGTCCTGCTCGGCGGCGTTTGTCTCGTTTGTGCCGGCCGTGACGGCAGCGCACATCGCATTGCGCCAGTCGAAGTTCTCGACCGACTCCTCGCGAAGCTCGGCAGGGAGAGACATGCGCCAGTCCTGCGCGATCTTGTCGACCGCCGCCCTGAGAGCGCCGTCGTCGAGCGCCTCGACGTCAAGGTCCCTGAAGGCCTTCTTGATCTCTATCGGCGTTGTCGTCGGGAAGACGTCAACCTCGGGATGCCCCATGCGGTTGCGCTTCTTTAGGAACGAGACGACCTCCTTCACCTGCGCGCGATACTCGTCCGCGGGGAGAGCCGATACGACGTTGTAGCCGCCGGCAGTCACATAGCGGGTGCCGACGGCCTGGTTGTAGTAGTAGATCGGCTTTTCGCCTATCGCCACGCGTGCGCTTTCGACGATATTCGCCATGTCATCCTGCGAAATCGGCGCACGCGTCATGCGCCAGTTCTCGCCGCGGTCCCTGAGTGCGTTCCTGACTTTCGCCGCATGAGTGTTGAGGAAGCGGACCTTGCGCTTGTTGACGAGCTTCTGGAGTTCCTCGTCGGCCCGGAACGCGAGGTCCATGCGATCGGGATCGGGCCTGATGAGCACGTGGTCTTCGGTGAAGATGAGATCGACGGACTGCTCGAACTCCGCTTCCTCTTCGGCGGAGGACAGGGGCTGAAGCCCGGCGGCGGCGCGATCCTCGTTGAGGTGATCGACCCACATCGCGCGCTGCATGGCGTGGACGCCGCGCTTAGTCACGAGACCAGGCGTCTTGAAAAACATCGTCCCCACGCGGCTCAGCAACGTGCCGTCCCGCGTTTTCGCGAAAATCGGTTCTCCTATGATCTGCATAGGCATATTATACCAAACATCGGCCCCGTTATGTGGATTCTAACGCGTCAATTGCGCTCTTCGCAAAGCTCGTGGGCCATCACGAGAAACGCCGCCGCCGTCCAGGTGTAGGCGGGATCGCGCCTCGGAGCGCCAGTCTGGGCGTCGAAGTTCTCCGCAAAGCCGCTTTTTGCGCAGAGGCGGCAGAAGCGGAGCGCGACATCGCGCGCCTCCCTTTCGTATCCGGCGTTCTTGAGGGCGTCGTAGGATATCATCATCTCCGGCCCCCAGATAGGCCCGAGCCAGTACCCGTCGGGATCGTAGTTCGGGCTCTTGACCGACTCCGTCGCGAGCCCGTAGGGCGTGAGGAAGTCGTCAGACATCATCTCTGCGACTACCTTGGCCCTCGTCTTCTCGGGAAGGCGCTTCCCGAACATCAGCCCAAGGCGCGTCAACATCGTCTGCGGCTTTGAGAACGCTCCGGTAAAGACCTGCCTCACGCGAGGCGAGCCGTCCTCGTCGAAAAGCGTCGCAATCGCCTTCTCGGCCAGCGCGTCCGCCTTCTTGCGCCATTCCGCCGCTTCCGCACCGCGGCCAAGGCGGACTGCGACTTCGGCAAGCGCCTCCATCTGCAAGACGAGATACGCCTGGAGCTCGGGCGTCTCGATCGGCGTCGCCACGAGAAACGCGGTCGAGTTGTCCCAGCCGGAATCGCAGCCGTCGTCGTATTCGCAAAGCCCGTTTCTGTCGCGGTCGCGGTGCTTGAACCAGAACTCCGTCCATTTCTTCAGGGGACCGTAGACTTCCGAGAGCTGCGCGTCCGAAAAGCTACGCGAGCGAAGCATCCGCATGAGTCCCCAGCCGTGGACCGGGGGTTTCAGCTTCTCCTGCAGATACGACCCGTCGCCAAGGCGGTCGGGCAGAGAACCGTCGGCAGCCTGGCTGTCGAACATGCAGAGGAACTGGTCAAGGGCGTCTTTCCCGTCGTCGTCGCCGTAGGAAATCGCCATCGCGTTGAAGACATGGTCCCAGCTCCAGATGTGGTTCATCCAGTTCTTCGACATCATCATGGCGTGGCGCTGGATGAGCCCGCGCGGCTCAACCTGGCACATCCAAAGCACCTTCGCCGCCTTGAGCCGCGCCGTCTCGAACTCCTTCCCGACGGAAGGTATCTTCTTAAGAAACGAACCGAACGCGGCGACATTTGCGGCCACGGCTTCGTCAAAAGGAGTCTGCACTACGATTCCGTCCCATCCGCCGACATTGTCGATGACGGCGATCTCGAACCCGCCGTCTTCAGGCGAAACGACTAGCCGGGCATGCGGTTCTCTCTTCGGGAAGCTCTCGGCCGCGCCCTTCCTCACCGCAAAGCCGGCGTTGAGGTAGCATTCACCGCGGAAAAACGCTTTCGCGCCGTCGCAGGGGACCTTCTCGACGCCCGCTCCGTCGAACTCGAGGACGAGCCCCATGCCCTTCACCTTGCTTCGCAGAAACAGAGTGTCGGGCCTCGCGAACGTCGCCTCTATCTCGCCTGCCTCGGTGACGAGCCGAAGAACGCCGATAGTGTCATCAGCAAGGCGCACAAAGCCGCACTCCTTGCCGTCGACCACGGGAATGAGCTTTGAAATGAACTGGCGGCGATACCGGTCCGACACTGTCTTGATCCAGACGCCAGGATTATCGTGGCGCTTGCCGCCTTCAGAGCAATACGCATCGATAGTCAAGTAGGCGCCGTCCACGCTGTAGGGCATGGGAAGCGCGATTCGCCTTAAGAGATCGTCCTCGGCTGGATCGACGGGGCTCTTGTCTGATGCCTGAGCCGCGCACGCGAGCGCGCAAGCGGCGAAAAACACGAACTTATTCATCTTTAATCTCCTCTCATTAGACGCAAGGGGACGCAGCCGCCGGCCACGTCCCCCTTGCTGTGTTTGGAAAAGCACTTGGCCGTTACCAGGCGTAATGCGCGAACGCCTTGTTGGCCTGCGCCATCTTGTGCACGTCGTCGCGCTTCTTGATGACGTTGCCCTGGCCCTGGAACGCGTCGATGATCTCGGCTGCGACTGCGGCGGGCATGCCCATGCCGTGGCGCGCGCCGGCGAACTGCGTCGTCCAGCGGAGGGCGAGCGAGAGCTGGCGGTTCGCGGCGATCGGCACAGGAACCGGGTAGGTCGTGCCGCCAACGCGGCGGGTCTTGACCTCGACCTGCGGCTTCATGTTGTCAATCGCGGCGGAAACGACCTCGAGCGGATCCTCGAACTGCTTCTCGTCCTTGACGAACTTGGAGGGATCCTCCTTCATCTTCTCGGCGACCTTCTCGATCGCGCCGTAGACGATCTTCTCGGCGACGGTCTTCTTGCCGTCCTTCATGATGACGCGGATCATGTGCGCGACGAGCTCCGAATTGAACTTCGGATCGAGAACGACGCGCTTGACGATAGTCTTACCTCTGCGGCTCATGTCTTACTTCTCCTCTTTCTTCTGGCGCTTCATGCCGTACTTCGAACGGCTGCGGTTGCGACCTGCGACGCCGAGGGAGTCGAGCTTGCCGCGGACAATGTGGTAGCGGACGCCAGGAAGGTCCTTCACACGGCCTCCGCGCACGAGAACGACGCTGTGCTCCTGGAGGTTGTGGCCTTCGCCGGGGATGTAGGCCGTGACTTCAACGCCGGTCGTAAGGCGCACACGGGCGACCTTGCGGAGGGCGGAGTTAGGCTTCTTGGGGGTCATCGTCTTGACGACGAGACAGACGCCGCGGCGCTGGGGGCACGCCTTGAGCGCCGGCGACTTTGAATGCGTCGCGAGGGGTGTGCGCCCCTTGCGGATCAACTGGTTGATTGTCGGCATTTATCGTTTTTCCTTGTGCTTTTCCAAAGTGGTTGTATAGTATATCATTAATTATGGGGGTTTTGCAAGGGGTCAAAGAGGCCTTTTCACACTTGCCACTCCTCGTGCTTTTCCTTCTGCTCGACGGGTTTCGAGTAGACGTTGGACTCGTCGGGCGGCGGATCCTTGGGGTCGAGCGCATGCTCGAACTTGGGAAGTTCGCGCTCGGGCGCGTCCATCTTGAGGATTGCGGGCTTGCCGTCGCCCGTGACGGCATTCGCGCCGACCATCGCGGCGGCAGCGGCCTTTTCCTCTTCGCCAGCGGCCTCGCGAGCGTCGACCTCGGCCTTCGCCTCGGCGTCGACTTCGCCAAGCTTGGTATGGCGCGCGGGAACCGGCTTCATCAGCGGATCGTCCGGACCGATGACGGTGCACTTGAGCGGCTCGTTGATGTACTCCTCGATCTCGGGGATCTGGCAGCTCTCGTACTCGTCAGCGAAGGAAATCGCGATGCCGGTCGAACCGGCGCGGCCCGTGCGACCGATGCGGTGGACGTAGTCCTCGGCCTCGTAGGGGAAGTCGAAGTTGACGACGTACTCAAGTCCCTTCACGTCGATGCCGCGGCCAGCGACGTCGGTCGCCACGACAACCTTGACCTCGCCGTCGCGGAACGCATCGAGCACCTTGAGGCGCTTGTTCTGGTTCACGTCGCCAGAGAGCATCTCGACGGACACCCCGCGAACGCGGAGCGAGTCGTAGACGTCCTCGGTCGTGGACTTGCGGTTGCAGAAGACGATCGTCCTCGCCTCCGGGTGGAGCGCGATGTGGTTGAAGAGGACTGTGAACTTGTCCTTCGCCTGGATGACGTAGACAACCTGCTTCACCGTGTCGGTCGCGTTCGTCTCGGACTCGACCTCGGCCTTGTAGGGCGCTTCCATCCAGTTCATCGCGAGGCGCATCACCGTGTCGTTCAACGTCGCGGAATAGAGCATCGTGGTGCGCTTCTGCTTCGGCGGCAGGTAGCTCATTATGCGCCTGACGTCGGGGATGAAGCCCATGTCGAGCATGCGGTCGGCCTCGTCGATGACTAGCGTGTCAACATTCGAGAGGTCGATGACATGCGACTTCACGAAGTCGAGGAGACGGCCAGGCGTCGCGACGAGAAGGTCGACGGGAGCCGACTTGACCTCGTGGCGCTGGCGGTCGTAGTCCATGCCGCCGTAAACTGCGAGAGACCTAAGCCCCGTGTACTTGCCGATCGCGTCGGCGTCCTTGCAGATCTGTATGACGAGTTCGCGCGTCGGCGCGATGACGAGCGCGCGCGGGGCGCCGCCCTCTTTCGCACGGTTTTCTGGCGTGCGGAGATAGCGAGTCAAGATCGCGACGAGAAACGCGGCTGTCTTGCCGGAACCTGTCTGCGCCTTGCCGGCGATATTCTTCCCGGCGAGCGCCTGCTCAAGCGAGAGCGCCTGAATCTCAGTGCAGTACTTGAAGCCGAGGTCTGCGATGCCGTGCATCACCTCGGACGGAAGGTCGAAATCGTGGAAACGCTTCTTGCCCTCGACGGGCTCGACGGCGAAGCTCGCGGGATCCCACTTCGCGTGGGCCTCCTGACGCGCCTTCAGTTCTTCGGCGGAGATCTCGCCGCCAGGGCGCATCTCGTTCGCGGCGGTATTCACGGGGGCGGGGCCGCGCCTTCCGCGCCCTCCACGCTGCCCGCGCGAACCCTGTCCGCCATCTCTGCGCTGTGGACGGTCGCCGCGCTGGTCGCCGCCCTTCTGGGGCTGACCCTGCTGCTGGCGCTGCTTCTGCTGCCCTTGCTGCTGCTTCTGCCTCTGCTGCTGGCCGCCGTTCTGCTGTTGCTGGCCGTTGCCGCCCTTGCCGCGCCCACGTCCGCCGCGGCGGCGTTTCTTCTTCGCACCGTCCTGCGACTCGGCCGACTTCTTGCCGGTCAGCGCCTGCGCAATTTTCTTCAGAAATCCAAATGCCATGTCTAAAACTGACAGCGAGAACGGCGGCAGACACGCCGCCGTTCCCGCCTCCAGCGGTTGTACGATTAGCGCTTGGAGAACTGGAAGCGCTTGCGGGCACCGGGCTGACCGGGCTTTTTGCGCTCCTTCATGCGGCTGTCGCGAGTCATGCAGCCGGCCTTCTTGAGAGCCGCGCGGGTAGTCTCGTCGGCAGCGACGAGCGCACGGGCGAGGCCGTGGCGGATCGCGCCGGCCTGGCCGGAAATGCCGCCGCCCTTCGCAAACGCGACGACGTCGACCTTCTCCATGTCGTAACCGGAGATTGCGACGGGCTGCTTCAGGTAGTCACGGAGCGCCTCGGAGGGGATGTACTCCTCGATCGCGACGCCGTTGACCGTCCAGACGCCCTTGCCTTCAACGAGATTCACGCGGGCGGTCGCCGTCTTGCGGC
>Ga0310786_10002243_pt1 | contig 29883 bp, 18 predicted proteins | sample AusTroGonzalo_MG_FD_203881 | JGI IMG/M metagenome (GOLD analysis project Ga0310786, IMG submission 203881) | Bovine rumen microbial communities from tropical cattle in Woodstock, Queensland, Australia - Gonzalo_03 (v2) (version 2) | ecosystem: Host-associated > Mammals > Digestive system >...
CCGCTCAGGATATTCACCTGTCGGTTCAGTTCCCACACCACGTGTTTCTTCCCGCTCCAGAGCGAGTCGATCTCTATTCGGCGGATATAATCAGCATACTTTTGCATAGTTGTCGGTTTTTATGGGGCAAATATACGCAAAAAAACCGAAAGTCCAAAACTTTCGGTTCATTATTTACTTAAAATTGTTATCTGCTCTTGAAATTCGGTACCTGTTCTCCCGGATGCCAGAAGTCGAGTAGGGCGATGTCGAAGATCAGGTCACTATAGGCGGGAATGGTTCCCGCAGCGTTGGCACCATATCCCAGTGAATACGAGAAGCGCACCCTCCATCTGTCGCCGATGTGCATATTCTGGAGTGCCGTAGAGAAGCCGTCGCGTACTATGTTGTTGGCACAGAAATCGGTAGTGCCACAGGTCTTCCAGTCAAATTCGCCCAAGAACGTCTCGTCGAACACATAGCCGTCTTTGTAGCTCGTCGTCGGAATCAGTCGTCCGCGATAGGCCACACGGCATGTGTCGGAATAGAGCGGACTCTCCGTGCCGTTGCCCTTCTCCAGTACCTCCACGTAGATGTAGTCTTTGTTCTCCAGACCAGGAGTTGTCGTCTCTTTCGTGTAGGTCAGGATTTTCGTGTAGGCATTATTAGCAGCCCACTCCTTGACGGCATTGTCGTTGCGCTCCTGCCAGTTGGCATACTCGTCCTCCGTCGTATCCTCCTCGCTGCAGGAAGCCAAGAGTAAAAGTGAAAGGGTGAAAAGGTGAACAAGTGAAACACCTATCACCCCTTTTCTCAATATATTCCTCATACTCATTTCTTCACCTTTTCACTTATTCACTTTTCGCCCTTACGAAAGTTTCTTCAGTAAGGAAGCGATGCTCACCTTATCCTCGATGATCGAGTTCAGTTCGCTGATCTTCACGCGCTCCTGCTCCATGGTGTCACGGAAACGCAGGGTGACACATCCGTCGTTCAGTGTGTCGTGATCGACGGTGACACAGTACGGCGTGCCGATGGCGTCCTGACGACGGTAGCGCTTACCGATAGAGTCCTTCTCGTCGTACTGGCAGGCGAAGTGATACTTCAGCTGGTCGATGATCTCGCGGGCCTTCTCGGGCAGACCGTCTTTCTTCACCAACGGCATCACAGCACACTTCACAGGAGCCAGTGCTGCAGGCAGTTTCAGTACCACGCGGGTCTCGCCATTCTCCAGCTTCTCCTCCTCAAAAGCGTGACACATGATGCTCAGGAACATACGGTCCACACCGATAGACGTCTCGATGACATACGGCGTGTAGCTCTCGTTGGTCTGAGGATCGAAGTATTTGATGCTCTTGCCAGAGTATTTCTCATGCTGAGAGAGGTCGAAGTTCGTACGAGAGTGGATACCCTCCACCTCCTTGAAACCGAACGGCATCTTGAACTCGATATCCGTGGCGGCATTGGCATAGTGGGCCAGCTTGTCGTGGTCGTGGAAACGGTAGTTCTCTGCACCGAAGCCTAAGGCCTGATGCCACTTCATACGTGTCTCTTTCCACTTCGGGAACCACTCCAGTTCCGTGCCAGGCTGTACGAAGAACTGCATCTCCATCTGCTCGAACTCCCTCATACGGAAGATGAACTGACGAGCCACGATCTCATTACGGAAAGCCTTACCGATCTGAGCGATACCGAAGGGGATCTTCATACGACCCGTCTTCTGCACGTTCAGGTAGTTCACGAAGATACCCTGAGCCGTCTCAGGACGCAGGTAGATCTTCATCGAAGCATCTGCCGAGGCGCCCATCTCCGTAGAGAACATCAGGTTGAACTGGCGCACATCCGTCCAGTTGCGAGTGCCACTGATGGGACAAACGATCTCCTCGTCGAGGATAATCTGCTTCAGCTCGTCGAGATCCGGACCCTGCATGGCAGCAGCATAGCGGGCATGGAGAGCGTCGCGCTTCTCCTTCGTCTCTTTGACGCGCTCACTGGTCTCCAAGTATTTAGCCTCGTCGAACGAGTCGCCAAAGCGCTTGCGAGCCTTCTCTACTTCCTTCTGGATCTTCTCGTCGTACTTGGCGATCTGGTCCTCGATGAGCACATCGGCACGATAGCGCTTCTTTGAGTCGCGGTTGTCAATCAGGGGATCATTGAAGGCATCCACGTGCCCTGACGCCTTCCATATCGTGGGGTGCATGAAGATGGCTGAGTCAATACCCACGATGTTCTCGTGCAGCATCGTCATAGCCTTCCACCAGTATTGTTTAATGTTATTCTTCAACTCCACGCCGTTCTGACCATAGTCATACACAGCGCCTAAACCATCGTAGATCTCACTTGAGGGAAACACGAAACCGTACTCCTTACAGTGACTCACGATCTTCTTAAATACATCTTCTTGTGCCATAATAACGTTAAATTTGCAAATTTGGGTGCAAAGGTACAATATTTAATTAAGAATTACGAATTAAGAATTAAGAATTAACAAAAAAACATAGAAATATTTGGTGGTTTCAAAGTTATTTACTACCTTTGCACCCGCAAAACGGTATTTAGGGGCATAGCCCAGTTGGTTTAGAGCGCTGCAGTCACATTGCAGAGGTCCCCGGTTCGAGCCCGGGTGTCCCTACTAATAAGAATCCTCGCCATAACGGCGAGGATTCTTTATTTAATGGTGGTCTGCTGCTGGCGCAGCGGTATCTTCTTCCCCTCCTGAGTAGGAGGGGAGCCCGAAGGGCGGGGTGGTCTGATCCGCCTCAGTTTCCCCTCCTAAGTTAGGAGGGGCCAGGGGTGGTCTGAAGAGGGTGCAGCTTTAATTGTCAACTGTCAACTATTAACGAACTTAACTCACGCAGGGACTGTCCCTGCATAAGAAAAGCACTTTTCTTTACACACCCATCTGATACCAACATTATCTGAAACCCCTTATTATAAAGGGGATTAGACCTTGCTTCATAAATTCACTGAATTTGCATTGTAATTTCACTGAATTTACTGACCAAATTCACTGAATTTACTGACCAAATTCGGCGATTTTGGTCAGTAAGTGATATGGGTAGTTAAAATTTCTTTACATGACTACATCAGAAAGCGCCTATTAACAGGCCAAAAAACAATATGAGGTACTTTCATTCTTTACGCATGATTTTATTGAAATCAAGTGCAGGATAAGAAGAAATCAAGTGCTGGGAAAAAAAGTAGGTGCAGGATAAAATAACTATCCTGCACCTGATGATGCCTGATTATCAGTAAGATAGGCCTTTATTTCGCTATCATCTTGCGCTTTTGACGGATATAGACCCCTCTTTTCAGGTGCCTGCCGTCATGTCGCTGGCCACGGAGGTCATAGACTTTCTCGTCAGCAGCACGGGCAAGGGCCTTATGAACCTCGGAGATACCTGTGGCTTCGGGCTTGACGTAGTGGTCGTAGCTGAAGGCGACATCGGTGTAGGAGCCCCAGATGTACTGCTCTAAACCTGGATAGTCGATGAAGGGGTTGCGGTTCTTCTGGATGCCGTAGATGGCCTCGTTGCGCTTGATCTCCTTCTCGCTGATGGGATCCTGTTGTGCCCAGCGGAGGAGCATCTTGATGGCCCAGGGCGTGAAGAAAGGATAGACATCGCTGGTGAGCATGTCGCTCTTCCAGTTCTTAGGACTGCGCTCTTTGCCGGCATTGCTCTTGTAAGACTCGTAGCAGGTGGCCATATAGAAATAGACACGGGCAAGGTCTCCCTTGTACTCATCGTTGGGCTCAAAGACACGAGGCTTGCCGTTGATCACGGTATAGCCGATGCTGGGGTCGCAGATGCCAAACTTCGAGAATCCTCCTTCCGACTGCTTCGTGGGATTAGTGCTCTTGTCCACCTCGCCATAGGGATAGTTGGAACGCATGGAGTTGGCAATGTAGTCGGTAGGAAACAGGTGATGCAGGTCGGTGTACATGGGGTACGACTGGTCGTCGCTCCCCTCATTGAACCAGCTCCTGGGCATGGCATGTTCGCGGTTGTAGGCAACGCCTTCCTCTTTAATAGTCTCTCCCTTGTGCTGATCCGTTCCAGGAGTGAAGTTGGAGATGCCGGAATAGATATCCCAGATATAGCCATCTGGACGGATATCATAAGAGTTGATGGCGTTCCACACCCCTGGGGTGTAACTGACCAAGGTGTGAGGACTGATGACAGCAAAGAGAGCAGTCTTCAGCTCTGCACCCTTCTTACCGTCAGCTGTCTGATAGTAGGCGCCTGTATCGTTGGGCCCTTGGGAGAAAACAACTGGTGATGCCAATAATGACATCACCAGTAATAAGTATCTGTTCATAAATTACTCAGCCTTCTTGAATGAGAAGCAGGCGGTCTTGCAGAACTCTACAAGTCCTTTGTAGGTGTCCTTGTAGCCGATGAGGGTAATCTCGTCGCCCTCCTTGAGACCGTTGTCGGCAACGAGGAACTTGCGGGCGTCGCCAGTAGCATTCCATCCAGGATATGCACCATAGACGTAGAGCTCGTTCGTACCGTCGGTGATGAACATGTTACCAAAGTCGTTCTCGTTACCCTTGTCGTCGAGGAGCGACTTGATAGTACCAGTCACCATGTAGAAGACATTCTTATCGTCGGGCATCGTGAGGAAATCAGCAATGCTGACAGGCGTCACAGCATGGATCATCACGCAAGTGCCTTCAACCATCTGAGGATTGTCCTTGTAGGCTCCACGCTTACCGACTACTTCCACAACATCGCCCACCTTGATACCACAGTCGAGGAAGCCCTCAGCACGGTAGATGAGTGTCTCGCCGCTGAAGTCCTTAATATAGAAGCTCTTGCCCTGCTTGTCGCTCTCGTAGAGGGCTGTGACAACACCCTGCAGACGGTACTGCGTATCGCCGACCTCAGCAGCGAGGAACTCAGCCACGGAGGCGTCGATGATGGCACCAGCCTGAGCGATGGGGAACTGACAGGTGTATTCCTTACCGCCACTATAGGTCTTCAGCGTCACAGTAGCGTTGCGATCGCCACCGGCATTGGGCAAGGCACGGAAGGTCACCGAATTGGATGAGACGGCAGAGATGACGAGCCACTCAGGAAGATCGCCGACATTGATGCCGTCGCCCTTGCAACTGATGTTTGCCGTCACTTCACCACCCTCGAGAGGCAGTTCGGCAGCTGCTACAGTCTCGCCTGCAACAGTCAGGGAGTCTACCTTGATGAGTGACTTGTTGATCTTCACCACAGTGACATTGACCAACTCGACAGTACCATTGTAAGTGGTCTTCGGACCTTCCACAGTCACCTCGTCACCTACTTCGATACCGAGGCTGGCGAAGTTCTTCTCAGCACCCTTCTTGTCGAGGGTACCGTAGATATAGACCTCACCAGTGCCGTCGTTCATGTACCAGTTGCCATAGGTCGTGTTGGCAATGTTTGTCACGGTACCAGTGACACGATAGGTCTTGGAGTCAGGACCTGCAATCACCTCGGCACAGGTGGCATTAGAGACGGTGGCAATACCCTGGATGACATTGATGTGCTGGGTCTTGCCCTCGCAAGAGATCAGCAACTCCGCTGTGCGGCCTTCAGCTGCATCTGCAGAGAAGGAGATGGTGCCGTTGCCAGTACCAGAGGCAGGAGATACAGTCAGCCAGTCAGGAGCACCGGAAACGCTCCAGCTGCCAGCTGCCTCAATATTAATGGATGCTGATCCACCACTGGTGCTGAGAGACACATATGACTGCGATACACGAATCTCGTCGAAATAAGTAGGATCGTTATCGTCGGTACATCCTGTGAACATAGCAGCTACAACTGCCATGAGGGACGGAATGAAATATCTTAGTTTCATATTCTCTTAATTCTTAATTATTAATTCTTAATTAAAGAAGTACTTGATACCAACAGAAGCATACCAGCATTGGCTGAGTGCATAGTTGGGAGTCCAAGTCTCTGTAGCGCCACTGATAGAAGATGGTGTCGAGAAGGTTGCATAACCCTGTGCATCGACTCCCTCATACTTCAGGATACGAGCCTCCTGGCCAATGGCAGGATTCAGATATTTCTGAACGCCCCATGCAGAGTTGAAGAAGTTCAGCACGTTCTTCATGTCAAAGCTCAGCTGCAGGCAGTGCTTGGTCTTGCCGTAGTTCACCTTGAAGTCGTGCTTGTAGCCGAAGTCAATACGGTGAACCCAAGGAGAGTATACGCTATAGGGCTCAGAGTACTCACCCTGATGGCTGCTCAGGTAGCTGTCGTTATGAACATAGTCCATGAAGCGAGTCATGTCGTCCTGAGATACGAAGCGGAAGTCGCCTGTACCTACACCCACCTCATTGTCGTTGGGGATATAGACGGCATCGTAGTTGTAGCCGTCGCTGTTCATATCGTTCTGCATCATGTAAGAGTAGTTGTAACCACCGCGCCATGCCTCATAGATGAAGCTATAGTGGTTGCCGCACTTGTCGTGGAGCGTTGCACTGGCAACGAGACGGTCAGGTGTCACGTATTGAGAGTTGTGCAGACGGATGTTGTTCGGACCCTCAACAGTGGGAACATAGGTGAAGGCAGACTCAGCAGCAGAACCAGGCATACCGGTAATCTCCTTGCTGACGGTATGCGTGTAAGCTGCCATCAGACTTAACCACTCAGCGGGCTGGGCATTCAGTGTCACGTTGGCACTCCAACCATAGCCCTTGCTGGTGTTCTCAAGCATGAAGGCCTTGGTGTTCGTACGGAAGCCGGAAGGATAGATAGGACGGTTGTCAATACCGTTGAAACGAGCAAAACCGCCTACACTGGGAATAGCCCAGTCTGAAATGCATACACCATTGATGGTCTTATTGAAAATAGCCTCAACAGTTGCCGTGAACGGGAAGGATACGGGGATCTGATAGTCGATGGCTACAGAGGTCTTCCATACCTGAGGCATCTTGAAGTCGGGATCGACACCGCAGATAGACGAAGGAACGGTACCATCCTCAGGAGAAACGGTCATGGGATAACCCAGACTCTGCAGCTTGCTCAACATCTGACTGATAGAGGTCATAGGACCACCAGCGAACTCATCCATTGAGAAGCCCTTGCTCTTGGCATTGGCAGCATTGATCTGAGCCTGATACTGTACAAGACCACCGTTGGTAGGCATGTTGGTGAAGAACACGAGGGGCAGACGGCCAGAGAAGAGACCTGTACCACCACGAACCTTCAGCGACTTGTCACCAAACACGTCGTAGGTGAATCCGAGACGCGGAGAGAAGGTAATGCTATTGTCAGGCCACTTACCTGTATCAATATGACGACCTTCGTAATCAAGAGCCTTGATGGCATTGTTGGTCATCAGGTCACTGTTGGTAAAGAACAGTCCGTCGATACGCAGACCGTAGGTCAGCTTAAACTTGTCATTGATGTTCCAGTCATCCTGACCGTAGATACCAGGACGGTTGAACTGCACACGAGCAGCAGGAGCAGACTCACCATCGTAACCGTAGGTCAGACAGAAGATCTCAGGCGTCTGGTTGAAGAGCTCTTCGACAGACATTCCATCCTCCCAGTTGTAACGATAGTAACCTGTACCATTACGCATGTACTGGTTGTCGGCCATCTGGTGCTCGAAGGTGATACCTGCCATGATCTTGTGCTTACCCATATAATAGGTCACGTCGTCCTTGAAGTTCCAAATTGTGTTGTGAACAGCGTTGTTCCAGGTGAACAGCTCTAAACCAAGGGCCATGTAGTTGTTACCGTCCTTCGTGATATCGATGAAGGGGAATTCGCTTGAGTCGGTACCACGAATGTCGTCAAGCTTAGAGAGGGTGAACAGGAACTGGTTCGACAGATTGTCTGTCAGACGGCTGTTCAGGTCGATAGACCAAGAGTGCACGACGTTCTCCATCGAATACATGGAGTTGGCAAACGACATAGAGTACTGCGACACACGGCCACCAGCCATACGGGTACCACCATCCATAGAAGAAGCGTTAGGATTGTTCCAGACATTGTTCTTCGTGTAGTTGTAGCGCAGAGCCAGATGATGGCGGTCTGTGATGTTCCAGTCCAGACGAGCCAGCAGCTTGTAGTTGCTCTCATCGGCAGGGAAGTCAGTCCAACTACCAGTGTTATAGCCGTATTTCTTGCTCATGTAGTTAGATACAGCGGCAAGGTCAGCATTTGTCGTACGAGAAACGTAGTTGTTGGGATCAGCGGGATTGTCAGCATCAGAGCCCCTCCAGCGGTTGACGACTGTTGGGATCTTGATCATCTCACCGTTGACGAAGAAGAAGAGTTTGTCCTTGATGATCGGACCACCCAGCGTGAATCCGTATGTGGTGGTTTGAGACTTCTCACGAGCACCTGAAATCTGCTGGCGCTCAACGGCATCACCCTGCATGTTCTCATTCTTGTGGTAGACGTAGGCCGTACCTTTGTAAGTGTTCGTACCTGACTTTGTGATGGCGTTCACACCACCACCGATAAAATTGGTCTGACGCACATCAAATGGAGAAATCACCACCTGCAATTCCTCGATGGCATCGATAGAGATCGGGTTACCGCCACCAGGGAGGTTCGACGACAGACCGAAGTTGTTGTTGAAGTTTGCACCGTCAACGGTGAAGTTGGCTGTACGTCCGTCAGCACCTGCAAAACTCATGCCGTTACCACCATAAGGTGACAGACGGGTGACGTCGGTAATAGAACGGCTAACCGTAGGCAGGTTGGCAATCTGAGAGTTGTTGATGTTCGTAGAAGCACCAGTCTTCTCAGCTGCAAACTTCGATGCCCTACCGCTAACGACCACCTCGGCAAGCTGAGTGGCATCCTCGGAAATCGAAATGGCCAGGTTGTAGGTCTCAGCGAGTTGAAGGACGACGCCCTTAACCACACTCGGCTGATAGCCGATGTAAGACACTGTCACCTCGTAAGGGCCTCCAGTACGCATACCCTGAATCGTAAAGCGACCTGACGCGTTCGTCACTGCCGTATAACGAGTTCCGGAAGGCTCATGCAGAGCCACAACGGTAGCACCAATGACTTCTTCGCCGTTGGCGTCGTCAAAAGTCACTTTACCAGCCATGCTGGAAGTCGTGATTTGTGCTACAGCCGACAACGAGAGCGTCAGCAGTGTAACAACCAGCAAAAACAATCTTTTCTGCATAAAATTACAATTGATTAATTAATTAATTATCGGTCAGAGACCGAATCGATGAAATTTCGCTGCAAATTTAAGAAAAAGAATTGAGATTAAGTTATATTTATGGAACTTTTTTTTTATTTAGTGAAAATACTTGCGAATCGTCATTCGGGGACTCTTATATATAAAATAAGGTGGGGATTCTACTCCTCACCTTCTTCCTCGTATTCAAAGTCATCCAAGTCCTCGATATCGTCTTCGTCGACGTACTCGATGTCCTCGTCTTCGCCCTCGTCAGCCAGTTCTTCGGCAAATCGGCTCATGTCCTTGTCGCGGTGTACGAGCGTGTCCTCGGCGACGACGGTAGCCAGCTTGTTACTCTCGGCATTCAGCTCTCGCCAGAGCACATCTTTCAGTTCTTCGAGGCCAAAACCAGTGACAGCGGAGATAAACACGACAGGCAGATCACTTGGGAGCGTATCCTTGAGCATCTCGATGAGTTCATCATCAAGAAGGTCGCATTTCGTCACTGCCAGTACACGGTGCTTGTCGATCATCTCAGGATTGAACTGGCGCAGTTCGTTGAGCAGGATCTCGTATTCGCGCTTGATATCATCCGTATCACCTGGCACCATGAACAACAGCAACGAGTTACGTTCGATATGGCGCAGGAAGCGCAGACCAAGACCCTTGCCCTCCGAGGCTCCCTCGATGATGCCAGGGATATCGGCCATGACAAACGATTTGTTGTCGCGATAGCCCACAATACCTAATGAGGGCTCCATCGTGGTAAAGGGATAGTTGGCGATCTTCGGACGGGCGTTGGAGAGTGATGACACCAATGTGGACTTTCCGGCATTGGGGAAGCCCACGAGACCTACATCAGCCAAGAGTTTCAGCTCGAGGATGATGGTCATCTCCTGCATGGGCTCGCCAGGTTGAGCATAGCGAGGGGCCTGGTTCGTGGCACTGCGGAACTGGAAGTTGCCCAGTCCGCCACGTCCACCCTTCAGCAATAGCACCTCCTGTCCGTCGTGGGTAACATCGCAGATGTATTTACCAGTCTCGGCATTGTAGACCACTGTCCCACAGGGCACATCAATGTACACGTCCTTGCCGTCGGTACCGTGGCACTTGTCCTTACCACCGTTGCCACCGTGTTCTGCAAAGATATGGCGCTCGTATTTCAGGTGCAGCAGCGTCCAATAGTTATGGTTGCCACGCAGGATGATGCTGCCACCCTTACCACCGTCGCCACCATCAGGACCACCGTTGGGATTGTATTTCACATGCTTGAGGTGCATTGAACCCCTGCCACCTTTACCAGAGCGACACATGATCTTTACGTAGTCTACAAAGTTCGATTCCATTCTTTTTTTGTTTAGTGTTTATAGTTTATAGTTTATAGATGATTACTTCTATTGGCAGCTGAAGGCTTGTCAGGTAATCATCTATAAACTATAAACATTAAACTATAAACGATCTATCACGGCACAGATGTCGGCGAAGATACGGTCGAGATCGCCGAGGCCGTTGATGTGATTGTGGATACCCTCCTGCTTGTACCACTCAATAAGTGGTTGTGTCTGGGAGTGATACACAATGAGACGCTTCTTGATGGTCTCCTCGTTGTCGTCGGCACGTCCACTCTGCTGACCACGGAGGATCAGACGTTTCATCAACTCATCCTCAGGTACATCAAGTTCGATCATTGCTGCCACTTTGTCACCACGCTCGTCGAGCATCTTCTTCAGGGCTTCAGCCTGGGGGATGGTACGGGGGAAACCGTCGAAGATCACACCCTTGTGGTCACGGCCGAAAGCATCGTAGACGGTGGCGAGGATGCTCACCATCAGATCGTCTGGAATCAGCTGTCCCTGGTCGATGTAACCCTGGGCCGTTTTACCCAGTTCTGAACCTTTCTTGATCTCTGCACGAAGCACATCGCCTGTGGAGATATGGTTCAGACCGTACTTCTCAATCATCTTGTCGCTCTGTGTGCCCTTGCCTGAGCCAGGAGCACCGAAAATCACAATATTCTTCATTATCCTGATTATTTAAGAAACTATTCCACTATTGTATAGATATCCTTCAGCCCTCGTCCTGCCTGGTCATAATCCAAGCCATAGCCCACAATGAAATCATCGGGGATGCGGAAGGCCACATAGTCGAGATTCAACTGCTCCTTCAACTTGTCTGGTTTGAAAAAGAGGGTACAGATATGCACGGAGGCAGGATTACGGGTGCCAAGCGACTCAATCATACTACGCATGGTCTGACCACTTTCCACAATATCCTCCACAATGATGACCGTACGACCTGAAAGATCTTCGTTGATACCCAGCACCTCACGGACCTTGCCTGTCGAGGTGGTGCCCTGATAAGAGGCCAGTTTTACAAACGAAATCTCGCAAGGAATTGTCATCTCTCGCATCAGGTCGGCAGCGAAGATAAACGAGCCGTTGAGCACCCCCAGAAAGAGAGGATTCTTGTCGGCCATGTCGGCACTGATCTCGGCAGCAAGGGCCTTGATACGGTTCTTAATCTCAGCCTCAGAAAGAGAAACTCGGAAGCTTTTGTCCTTGATTTTAATACTGTCCATCACTCTTATTCGCTAATTTTTTGCAAAAGTACGCATTTTTTTTGGAATCACCAAATCTTTTTCCTACCTTTGCACCATTATGAAGATTTTTACAAGTGCCCAGATACGTGAACTGGACAAATATACGATCGAAAATGAGCCCGTCAAGTCCATCGATTTGATGGAGCGTGCAGCTAAGGCTATCACCCAGGCCATCACTGAAGTGTGGAGCAGTGCCACACGTGTTATCGTCTTTGCCGGACCAGGAAATAATGGTGGAGACGCACTCGCAGTGGCTCGGATGTTGCTGGATCGTAACTATGATGTCACGACCTATCTGTTTAACATCCAAGACCATCTCTCAGAGGACTGTGCCATCAATAAGAAGCGGCTGTTGGACAAGAAGTCGAAGTCGCTCATCGAGGTGGTTCAGGAGTTCGAGCCCCCACAGCTCGATGGTGACACGCTTGTTGTCGATGGTCTTTTCGGCTCTGGACTGAACAAACCCCTGGCAGGTGGTTTCTCCTCGTTGGTGAAGTATATCAACAGCTCATCGGCGAAGGTGGTCAGTATCGATATGCCCTCTGGACTGATGACAGAGGACAATACCTATAATGTACGTGCTAACATTATCCGAGCCGACATGACACTTACCCTCCAGCACCAAAAACTCTCGTTTCTCTTCGCGGAGAACCAGCAGTTTGTCGGACAGCTGAAGGTGCTCGATATCCGTCTGAGTAAGGAGGGTACAGAGAAGATAGACGCCAACTATACGCTGCTGGAGGAGAACGATATCCGCAAGCGTATCCTGCCGCGTGATCCCTTTGCCCATAAGGGTAAGATGGGTAACGCCCTGATCATTGCTGGCAGCTATGGCATGGGTGGAGCGGCTATCCTTGCCACGAAGGCTTGTCTGAGGATAGGGGCAGGGCGTGTGACCACTCATACCCCTAAGCGTAACTATATGATCATGCAGATTGGTGTGCCTGAAGCCGTGCTGCAGTTCGATCGTGAGGAGACCACCTTCTCTGAGGCTGTCGATACCGAAGACTTCACTGCCGTGGGTATTGGTCCTGGTTTGGGCACGAGTGAACAGACGGCTATCGCCATCATCGCCCAGTTGCGACGCACACAGTGTCCGCTGGTGTGCGATGCCGATGCCATCAATGTCCTCGCTAACCATCGGGCTTGGCTTCAGCAGTTGCCTAAGGGCATTATCATGACTCCGCACCCGAAGGAGTTCGACCGCTTGGAAGGTCCCAGTGGCGACAGCTTCGAACGACTGATGAAAGCTCGTGACCTCGCAGAACGTCTGCAGGCCTATGTACTGCTGAAGGGACACCACACCTCGTTGTGTCTGCCTGATGGTCATATCGTGTTTAATACCACTGGTAATGCAGGCATGGCGACGGCTGGTAGTGGCGATGTACTCACAGGTATCATCACCGGATTACTCGCTCGTGGCTACAAACAAGAGGATGCCTGTATCGTGGGTATGTATCTCCATGGACTTGCTGGTGATATTGCCGCCCGTGACTTGGGGCAGGAGAGTGTCATCGCCAGCGACCTCATCCAGTATCTGCCCTATGCCTTCAAACGCATCAATGAATAATGATCATTAGTTTACAGTTTACAGATGATGACCAAGACATACAAAAGAGTGCTGCTCAGTTTATCATTTAGCATTTGTCATTTAACATTTGGCGTAGCACAGACTGTGAGCAGCATCTATCAGCCTGGTGTCACCACTGAGGGCGCAGTCTATTTCCTGCCTATGACGGCAGTTTCTGTTACAGTCGAGGTGGAGAAAACCACTTACACCCCTGGTGACTTCTGCCAGTATGCTGAGCGTTTCCTCCGTATCAAGGATGTCTCTGCCACACCGTCGGTGAGTTATCGCATTACCGCTATCCGTCAGACAGCTGTGGCTGTGCCTGACACCACCAAACGTTACGCTGTGAAGTTTGATTATCGCACTGCCGCCACCAATGTCCGTCTCTCCGACGATGGTATCCTCCTTGCGATTAATACGGATGAGAGTAAAGAGGAAAGTGGAAAGTGGAAAGAGAATAGTTCAAACACAGCAAATTCTTCACTCTTTACTCTTCACTCTTCACTTCCAAACCCTCGCCAGTATATGAACGAGGAAACCCTGGCTGCAGGAAGCACCGCCAAGATGGCCGAACTCACGGCACAGGATATCTACGAGATCCGTGAGAGTCGTAATCTGCTGGTTCGTGGACAGGCAGACAATATGCCCAAGGACGGAGAACAGCTTCGCCTGATGCTCAACCAGCTCGACCTTCAGGATCGTGCCCTCACCTCATTGTTCGTGGGAACCTATGAACGCGACACTATCCAAAAGGTGTTTACCGTCGTACCTTCGGCAAACGTCACTCATGATACGCTCTTCCGCTTCTCGCAGAAGTTAGGATTGGTAGACAGCGACGATCTCGCGGGTGTACCTTATTATATACATATAGAAAATCTGAAGACTGTCCCCTTGGCAGCACCTGCTGATCCTAAGAAAAAACAGAAACCCGTCGACGGTATCTTCGTCAATATCCCTGGTCGTCTGCGTTCTGCCGTTTCCGATAGTCAGGGTGTCATCGTTGCCGATGAGTTTCCTGCTGGTCAGTTTGGTAATGTCGAACTCCTCAGCGGTGCCCTCTTCAACAAGCGATACACCACCCGTCTCCGTCTGAATCCTTTATCTGGTGCCGTTGGGCATCTTGATGCCGAGTTACCGAGATAGACCGTCGGACGCTTACTTCTTATCGTAAGCGTGGACGGGGTAGTCGGTGGTGAAGTGTAAGCCACGGCTCTCCTTACGCTCCAAGGCGAAGCGGGTGATGAGGTAGCCCACGTTAATCATATTCCGGAGTTCACAGATGTCTTTCGAGGCCTTTACACGTTTGAAGAGGCGTTCCGTCTCTTCATAGAGCATATCAAGACGGTCCCAGGCACGGTGCAGACGAAGGTCTGAACGCACGATACCCACATAGTTGGCCATGATCTGGTTTACCTCACGGACACTCTGGGTGATAAGCACCTTCTCTTCGTTGGTCATCGTACCCTCGTCGTTCCATTCGGGCACCTTGTCGTTGTAATCATAGAAATCAACATGCTTCAATGAATCACGGGCAGCGGTCTCTGCGTAGACCACAGCCTCGATGAGTGAGTTCGACGCCAGACGGTTTCCACCATGCAGACCTGTGCAGGAACACTCGCCGAGGGCATAGAGCCGTTCGATGGACGTCTGACCGTTGAGGTCTACCTTGATACCACCACACATATAGTGGGCTGCAGGGCGCACGGGGATATAATCAGTGGTGATGTCGATACCCATCGAGAGACACTTCTGGTAGATGTTCGGGAAGTGATGGCGCGTCTCGTCGGGATCCTTATGGGTGACGTCGAGGCAGACGTGGTCGATACCGTGGATCTTCATCTCCTTGTCGATGGCACGGGCCACGATATCACGGGGTGCGAGTGAGAGGCGCTCGTCGTACTTCTGCATGAACTCCTCGCCGTTGGGCAGTTTCAGAATGCCACCGTAGCCGCGCATGGCCTCGGTGATGAGGTAGGCGGGATGTGTCTCGTTGGGATTGTGGAGCACCGTCGGATGGAACTGCACGAACTCCATGTCCTGCACCGTTCCCTTGGCACGATAGACCATGGCGATGCCGTCGCCTGTGGCGATGACAGGGTTCGAAGTGGTCAGATACACGGCACCGCAGCCACCAGTACACATCACAGTGAGCTTCGCCAGATAGGTGTCCACCTTCTGCGTGTCCGGGTTGAGCACATAGGCCCCGTAGCAGTGGATATAAGGTGAGCGACGGGTGACCTTCGCACCTAAGTGGTGCTGGGTGATGATCTCCACGGCAAAGTGGTTCTCTTTGATGTCGATATTAGGGTCGGCCTTGACGGCTTCCATGAGTCCGCGCTGGATCTCTGCACCCGTATCGTCGGCATGGTGGAGGATACGGAACTCAGAGTGTCCACCCTCACGGTGCAGGTCGAAGGTGCCGTCTTCCTTCTTGTCAAAGTTCACACCCCACTTCACGAGTTCTTCTATCTGTGAGGGAGCCATACGCACCACCTGCTCTACCGCCTTGGGGTCGGAGATATAGTCGCCAGCAATCATTGTGTCTTCAATGTGCTTGTCGAAGTTGTCGAGCTCCATATTCGTCACCGAGGCCACACCACCCTGGGCAAACGAGGTGTTTGCCTCGTCAAGGGCCGTCTTACAGATCATACACACCTTACCTTTGTTGGCTTTGGCCACCTTCAGGGCATAGCTCATGCCGGCCACACCGGCACCGATCACGAGAAAGTCGTATTTGTATACCATACTTGACAATTTTTGTTATTCTGCTGCAAAGGTACTCTTTTTTTATAAAATAATGGTTGTAACTCTGTTATTATGTCTTAAAAAAGATACTATGTCTCACTTTTTTTTGTATCTTTGCACCAAAACCAAGACATAAGACGAAGATGAAGAGACTATGCCTTTTAACCATGTTGTTCGCCCCGCTGGTGATGCTTGCCCAGCAGGTGGTGGTGAGCGGTACTGTTGTTGACGACAAGACCGGTGAGAAGTTACGTCAGGTGAGTGTATCTTCTGGACGTATATCTGTGGTGACGAATGAGGATGGCGATTTCACGCTGAAACTGAACCAGATGCCACCCGTTGTCAGTATCTCGCACTTGGGCTACAAAACCCAGCGGCTGAGTCTGAAGGATAAAAACACGGAGGGTCTGCGTATCCGTCTCGTACCCACCGTATTCCAGTTGCGTGAGATTGTTGTGAGAAACCGAGATCCGCGTGAGCTCGTCGATATTGCCATCGACAAGATTCCTGAGAACTACAGTAAGGTGCCCGAGTTGTTGAAGGGCTTCTACCGTGAGACAGCCATGAAGCGTCGCCACTATATCTATGTGGCCGAAGGTGTGGAGGATATGTATAAGACCCCTTACAACCGTGGTACGACGCGTGATCGTGTGGCTATCGTCAAGGGACGCCGACTGCTCAGTCAGAAGACGGGTGATACCTTAGGCATTAAAGTGGTGGGTGGTCCTGTGCAGGCTGTTATCATGGACCTGGTGAAAAACCGTGATTTCCTGTTGAACAAGGAGGATCTCGACAACTACAGCTTCACTTTGGGAGATCCTGAGTTCATCAACGATCGCCAGCAGTATGTGGTGATGATGGAGCCGCAGCTCGTGACTACTTATGCCCTCTACCACGGTAAATTGTATATCGATGCCGAGCGGTTGGCGTTTACCCGTATCGAACTCGATCTTGACATGCGTGACAAGGATAAGGCTACACAGACCATGCTTGTGAAGAAACCCCTCGGCGTGCGGTTCAAACCGCGTGAGCTCTCCACCGTTGTGGACTATCGCTACGATGAGGGTGTAACACGTATCAGTTATCTGCGTAATATCTTCCGCTTCAACTGCGATTGGAAACGGAAGTTGTTCTCGACCTCGTTTACTGCAACGTGTGAGATGGCAGTCACCGACAGCCAGTCGGATGATGTGCAGCCTATCGCAAACCGTAGTTCGTTTGATTCGCGCGATGCCTATTATGATAAAGTGGAATACTTCCTCGACCCAGAATACTGGAGCAGTTATAACATCATCGAGCCTTCGGAGTCGCTCGATAAGGCCATCAAGCGACTGGTGTCGAAATACAGGAGGAATTGAATAAAGGTAAAAAGGTAAAAAAGTGAAAAAGATACTTTTGATGATAGCACTGGCGCTGAGCCAGTGCTTTGCTATGCAGGCACAAACGTTGCCTGAGGTGACACTATTGAGACAAGATACGGCCGAGGTGGTGCTGCCTTGGCCTGTAAACCTACAAGCACGACTCGACAGTCTGATTACAGATCCATTGTTGGAACGGACGCAACTTGGTCTGATGGTCTACGACCTCTCTGCCGACTCCGTTCTCTACAGTTACTGTGGAAAGCAGACGCTACGACCTGCCTCGACGATGAAGCTGTTGACATCTGTCACAGCCCTCGACGTGTTGGGCAGCAGCTACAACTATCGCACCAGTCTCTATTACAAGGGTACCATCACCGAAGGGGTGCTGACGGGAGACTTGTGGCTCGTGGGAGGCATGGATCCGCTGTTCGACGATACCGACATGCACATCATGGCTGAGACCCTGCATAGGGTGGGTGTCGACTCCATCAGCGGCCGTATCGTCAGGGATGTCTCCTTCAAGGAGGAGGCCCTGCTCGGTGAGGGATGGTGCTGGGACGATGATAATCCCCAGCTGTCGCCATTGCTTGTGTCGAGGAAGGATGAGTTTGCTGACCGTTTCAAGGAGGAACTCGTGAAATGTGGTGTCGCTGTCAATGCACCGATCACTACGGATCGTCTGCCTAAGGATGTGTTGCTCATCTGCTCGCGCTCACACCGTCTGGGTGAGGTACTCGAGCCGATGATGAAAGAGAGTGATAACCTCTATGCCGAGTCGATGTTCTTCCAGATTGCCGCCACCGTGGGTAAGCGTCCTGCTACAGCTGCCCATGCGCGTCAGATCATTAAGACCACGTTGACGAAGGCAGGTGTCACGGGTATACCTTATCGTATTGCCGACGGCAGCGGACTGTCGCTGTATAACTATGTGACACCTGAGTTGATGGTACGCCTGTTGCGTTATGCCTATCTGAAGCGTGACATCATGGCTGCCCTCTATCCCGTATTGCCTGTGGCAGGTGTCGACGGTACGCTGAAGAAACGTATGAAGGGTGGGGCAGCACAAGGGAATGTGCATGCCAAGACAGGCACCTTATCTGGCATCTCGTCATTGGCTGGCTATTGTCGTGCCGCCAACCAGCACCTCCTGGCATTCTGCATCATCAACCAGGGCATCATGAAGAATGCCGAGGGCCGTGATTTCCAGGATAAGGTCTGCGAACAGCTCTGTCGTTGACGAGTGCACTCCGATTCCTTTACTTCTTCATGATTATATTGCGAATCAGTTCGATGTCTTTATTGTCGGCGTTGTCGTTGTCATCTACGTCAGCGGCGGGCAGACTGAATCCTTCCACATCAGAACCCTTCATATGGCAGACGATAGCTACGATGTCAGCCACGTCCACCACTTCATCGCCGTTGGCGTCGCCAAGCAGTACACCGTTGTAGGCAACCCAGTCGTTGCCGTCCCACCAGATCGGCGTCCAGCCCTTTGCCGCGGCTGCCATCGCCTGCTCCGTAGTGATCTTGTTGCCGTCATTCTCGCAGGAATAAACGTAGAAGTCTACTCCATCCTGGCGCAGGCTGTTGACGAGTGTCTGCATGCCCTTGCCTCGGATCTGATTGCTGTGGCAATACAGATTTATCAGGTCCGTGTTCTTCGTCATGTCAAGGGTGGTCAGTTGGTTATTCTCGCAAGACAGTTCTGTTAGTCCTACGTTGTCCGACAGGCTAAGCGTGGTCAACTTGTTATTGGAGCAATGCAGGTGTGTCAGTGCCGTGCAATTCGCCACATTGAGCGTAGCGAGCTGATTGCAGAAACAGTGCAGACTCGTCAGTTTTGTGTTCTTCGACACGTCAAGGGTGGTCAGTTGGTTATTCTCGCAAGAAAGTTCTATCAGTTCAACGTTCTTCGACACGTCAAGGGTAGTCAACTTGTTGCTGCTGCAATCCAGGGATGTCAGCGCCGTGAAGTGCTCGATGCCTTTCAGATTGGCTATTTCCTTGGAAGAAATAATCAGTAGCGAGACGAGGGAAATCTCATCCTCAGTGAGGTACCCGTTCATATTCAGGTCTATGGATTGGTCACTGACACAGTCGCGGAATTTCGCATCTGGGAAGTTCGTGGTATTGATGTATATAGCGAAGATGCCGGCATAGTCCACATACTTGGAGCCGTCCCACTTCTTCACCTGCCAGTTCTTTGTCTTGGCGGTAGCCACGTGAGTCGTTGTTATCTCGTTGCCGTCATCCTTCGTATAGGCGCAGAGGGTTAGTGTTCCTTCATTCGACTGCAGACTGTTGATCAGGTTATCCATACCCTCATCTCGGATCTGATTATCGTAGCAATCCAGGAAAATCAGTTTCTTGTTGTTAGTCAGTCCGAGCGTGGTCAGTTCATTGTTCTGACAATGTAAATGCGTCAGGGCCGTGTTCTGCGTCACCTCAAGGGCGCTCAGCTGGTTGTTGCTGCAATCCAGTTTTTTCAGTGCCTTGTTGTTTGACAGCTCGAGATAGCTCAACAGATTGTTGCTGCAATCCAGTTCTTCCAGCGCCTTGTTGTTCGACAGATCGAGCATGGGCAGAGAGTTCTGTCCGCAATTCAGTTTTTTCAGGGCCGTGAAGTGCTCGATGCCTGTCAGGTTGGTGATGCCCTTGTTGCTGACATCGATCGTCGATACAGCGGCTATCTCATTGTCGTTGAGGTAATTATCGTCAGCATAGTCCTGGGTGAGAATCCAGTTGCGGAAGTACTCGTCAGGGAAGTACGTACCATCTATGGTTATGACGTGAATGCCGGCATAGTCCACATAGTTGGAGCCGTCCCACATCTTCACCTGCCAGCCTTTATCCGTGACATCTCCTACTTGAATCGAATTCATCTCGTTGCCGTCAGCTGTTTTTGAGGTATAGACGCAAAGGGTTGGGCCGCCTCCATTATGGTGCAGGCTATTGACCAGCGCAATCATCATCTTGCCTCGGATCTGATTGCCGTAGCAATCCAGAGATGTCAGGGCCGTGTTCTTCGTCACGTCAAAGGTGGTCAACTGATTGTTGCTGCAATTCAGGGATGTCAGAGCCGTGAAGTATTCGATCCCCTTCAGGTCTGCGATATTTTTTCCAGAAACATCGATTTCCGTCACGCCTGTTATCCCTGCATTGGTGATATATCCGCTATTACCGTAGTCCTGGCTGAAGAGCCACTCGCGGAAGTTGGCATCGGGGAATATCATCTCGTCGATGAAAACCCCTGGATCTTTGTTAGGCAGGATGATGATCGCCTTGCACTCATCGCCGTTGGCATCGATGAATTTGTTGTTCTTGAATTCGGCGCCTTCGGGATGGCTGAGCTGGCTGCCGCTCAGCGTGATGGGACTAAAAACGCTCCCTCCATCAATGGCTATCTCCGTACAGGAAATGCTAACGGCGGAACCGCCTTTTATGGACATACCTTCATTTTTTAAATAAATACCTTTATTCGTCCCGGAAATGATAATGACTGCATTGTCAATCGTTAGATAGGCACCCCCACCCTTATAGATTCCATCTTCTCCGTCTTCTCCATTACCTTTCAGCGTAAGCACACCAGGCCCTGTGATGGTCGTTGTGGCATATAATTCTAAAAGGTTGACGAATGGGCCTGTGGCATTGCTTTCCAGTTTGACATTGGCCGCGACTACTATTTTCATATCGGATAAAAAGTTAGAGACAATCCTCTTCGCGTCTGTGGTGATGTCCTTGCTGAGGGTGAGTGTATTCGTGCTCGGATCGTAACTGGCTGCTCCATCGCCAAGGATGTCGGCCTTGTTCTTCTCGGTCACCCTTGTACCCGCTATCGTCAGTTTATAACATTTATCAAATGTAACATTGACATCGTTGGTATTCCCTTTGCTCCACTTATCTTTATATGCATTAGGATCGTAAACGTGGCATATGGTCGCTTTGCTGGCCTTGAAGTCATCGCAATGATAATCATTCCATTCCAGTTGGCTGGCGTCGGCATAGCAAATTACCTCTTCCACATTTTCACAATCCTTGAAGGCATCTCTATCGATACTAGTCACTCCAGAGCCGATGGTGACATTTTTCAATCCTGTACATCCTTGGAAAGCCCTCTTCCCGATGCTTGTCACGCTGGAAGGGATATTGATGCTTGTCAAACCAACACAATCCATGAAGGCTCCCAGTTCGATAGTTTTCACGCCATAGGGGATGGATACCGACGTCAAGCTACTGCAGCCATTAAAGGCATACTCAGAGATGCTTGTCACGGAATATTCGATAATATTATCCTCGAAATCGGTTTTCGTGACGGTTGATGGGATTGTCAAGTCGACGGGAGGATTGTCCAGATCAGTCAGAAATACCGTCACCTCTTTGTTGGTCTCGCTTGTCACTTTGTACATCACGCCGTCTTTTGTAATCGTTTCGCCCACATAGGCCCACGATGTCGCCGCTGTCATCAGGGCTATGAGTACCGCCATTGTTCTCGTCCACATGTTGTTTGTCTTCATACGGTTTTTTGTCAGATTGTCTTTAAAAGAATGGTTCATAATTGGTATTTTTTTGTTATTAGGTGCAAACCTTATTTCTTGGCTGTCGTACAGATGTTTACGAGGTAGACGATGTTCAGATACGGGATGCCCGTGTTCGTCTCCAGGCCGATCTCGCAGGTACGGCTGTTCGAGTAGCCCACCTCGATGTGGTTGGCCTCGATCTGCGGACGGAGCTTACGTAGTCCGTACTTGTTCAGTTCCGGGAAGGTGAATCCTCTGTCGCCGGCGAAGCCACAGCAACCCACACCCTCGGGCAGGAAGACTTTCGTAGAACACTTCTTAGCCAGGGCGATCATATCCTTGTCGACGCCCATCTGACGGGTAGAGCAGGTGAGGTGCAGGGCGATGGGCTTATCCGTCGGATGGAAGTCGAGACGGTCCACGATATAGGTCATGATAAACTCTGCAGGCTCGTAGAGCTTCATCTTCTTCATGACTTTCCGCATACGGTGCAGGCAGGGACTCTGTGCACAGAGCACGGGATACTTGCCTTGCTCGGAAGCCTCCCACAGGGCAGCTTCCAGTTCGGCACTCTTCCGGTCGGCGATGTCGAGCATACCTTTCGACTCCCAGATCTGACCGCAGCACATCCGTTCCATACCCTTGGGGAAGATCACCTCGTAGCCAGCCTTTGCCATCAACTGGATGACCTCGTCGACGAGGTCATGCTTCATCTTACTCTCTTTCGACTGTCCCATCGTCTGGTTGATACAGCTGGGGAAGTAAACGACCTTGAGTGGTGAGTGCTCTTCCTCTTTATGAGGAACAGACTTCTCGATGATGAACTGCGTGAGGTCGGAGGGTTTCGGCTGACGATGCTTCTTCGGCATGGCGGTCGTCCAGAGGGGAAGACCCATTTTGTTCATCGTACGGCAGACGGTAGTCATCAGTGTAGGACCAAGGGTGACGTGGGCGGCATGGGCCACGTCGAGCACGATACGCAGACCACTCTTGATACCTGCCATATGGTTCGCGGCAAACTCACCCACCTGATAGCCCAGCGTCGACTTGTTCATATCCAACTGACGGATGAGGTGTGTAAGCTCACCCGTGTTGATCTTCATCGGACATGAGGTACTGCAGAGACCATCCGTTGCACAGGTCTGGTCACCGTAGTACTTGTACTGTTTCTTCAATGTTGCCAGACGCTCAGGATCTCGTCCCGTGGCCTCCAGGTCGCGTATCTCACGCTGTACGGCGATACGCATCCTCGACGACAGCGTCAGTCCGCAAGACATACAGTTCACCTCGCAGAAACCGCATTCGATACACTTGTTGGCACGCTTCACCTGTTCGATGGTCTCCTTCGCCGTCGAGAGCTTCGGATCCATCAGGTAGTGACCACCGTCAGGCACACTCTTGAAGTCGTAGTCGAGAACGGGCAGGGGCTTCAGACACTTGATGAAGCAGTCTGGATCGTCGTTGAAGATCACACCTTGGTTCAACAGTCCCTCTGGGTCGAAGATGGCCTTCAGTTCCTTCATCGTCTCGTAGGCCTTCTCGCCCCACTCATATTTCACGAATGGTGCCATATTGCGGCCTGTGCCGTGCTCGGCCTTCAGCGAACCGTCGTAGCCCTCTACCACGAGCTTCGCCACATCGCGCATCATCTCTGCATAACGGGCCACCTCGTGTTCGTCGGCAAAACTCTGATTCAAGATGAAGTGGTAGTTGCCCTCGAAGGCATGACCATAGATACAGGCATCGTCATAACCGTGGTCGGCGATGAGCTTCTGCAGCTTCAACGTAGCCTCTGGCAGACTCTCGATGGGGAAGGCAACATCCTCGATGAGACAAGAGGTGCCGATGGGTCTTGTGCCTCCCACAGAGGGGAAGATACCTGAGCGGATGGCCCAGTACTTGCCGTAGACGGCGGGATCCTCGGTAAACTCCGCAGGGATGTAGAGCCTGAACTGTCCCAGGCACTCCTTGATGGCCTCGATCTTATCGAGCAGTTGCTTATGGGTGATACCCTTCGTCTCAGTAAGGATAGCGGTGAGATTGTGGTAGTCGCCAGGCTCCACACCCGCAATCTTCCCTGCGTCCACATCTTTCTGATACTGCAGGTACACGGGATCGTCGACACTGCTGAGTGACTTGTAGTCGAGCATCTCGGCACTCTTCACCATCAGCTGTTCGGCACTCATCTCCAGATCTTCCTCGCCAGCCTTCAGTTTCTTCATCGCCACCACAGCCTCACAGCTCTCCTTCATCGTGAGGAAATAGACCATTGCCGAGGCCTTGTAGGGATAGTCTTTCAGCGTCTTCATCGTTACCTCGGAGAGGAAGGCGAGGGTACCCTCGGAACCCACCATCGAGTGGGCGATAATGTCGAAGGGATCGTCGTAGGCAATGAGTGGACGGAGGTTCAGACCTGTCACGTTCTTGATCGAGTATTTCCTGGCGATGCGCTCAGCCAGTTCCTTGTCGGCACGCACCTTGTCGCGCAGGTCCTCAATCTTCTTCAGGAACTCCGGATGACTCTTGCGGAAGGCCTCACGACTCTCCTCCGAACCTGTATCGAGCACAGTACCGTCAGTCAGGATGATTTTGGCAGAGACCATCATACGGTCACTGTTGGCATGCACACCACAGTTCATTCCCGAGGCATTGTTGATGACGATGCCACCCACCATCGCACTTCCTATCGAGGCAGGGTCAGGCGGGAACACACGACCATAGGGCTTCAGGATCTCATTCACCCTTGCTCCCACGATTCCCGGTTGCAGTTTGATGTTGAATGAGGAATGAGAAATGAGAGATGAGGAATGTTGATTACCTTTGCTGTCGGCCTTCTCACCCTGAGTGTAATCATCATTTCTCATTCCTAATTCCTCATTTCTCATTAATTGGTATTTCTCCCAGTGCTTCCCTGCTACGATGAGTACGCTGTCGGTACAACTCTGACCAGAGAGTGAGGTACCTGCTGCACGGAAGGTGAAGGGCAGCTTGTATTTCTGGCAGAGGCGTACGATCTTCGAGATCTCCTCTTCGCCGTCGCTGCGGAGGACCACTTTCGGAATCTGTCGATAGAAACTGGCGTCAGTACCCCAGCCCAGGGTACGGAGCTCATCGGTGTAAATACGGTCAGACGACATAAACTGTCTGAGCTCGGAAAGGAATTGCTTCATCATAGGGCGTTATTGGTTTTATTTGTTTACTTTGCTGCAAATTTACGAAAAAAAAGTGAAAAGTGATGAGTGAAAAGTGAATAATTTGCTGCCGCCATCATGTAATTTTGATTTTTTCACTAAAATAATGTGGCTGTGTGGCGAAAATGTCGTAAATTTGACGGCAAATAATGAATAAGAACGAACTTATATAATAATCACAAATAACTTAAGACCTATGACAGCATTAATATCTGTTATTCCAATTGTGTTGCTCATCGTACTGATGATGGGCTTCAAAGTGTCTGGCTACAAGAGTGCGATGGTCACCCTTGTCGTAACGATCCTCCTGGCCCTGTTTGCCGTCCCTGCGATGGGTATCATCCCTGAGAAGTACGCCGATGTCTCCATCTTCGGGATCACACTGTGGTCCGTGGTCGAGGGTTTCCTCAAGGCCTGCTTCCCCATCATCCTGATTATCATCTGTGCCATCTTCAGCTACAACATCCTTTGTGAGACGAAGGAGATAGAGACGATCAAGGCGCAGTTCATCCAGATGACCTCCGACAAGGGTCTGTTAGTGCTTCTGCTGACGTGGGGTCTTGGTGGTGTGCTCGAAGGTATGGCTGGCTTCGGAACGGCTGTGGCTATCCCCGCTGCCATCCTCATCGGACTGGGTTTCAAGCCGATGTTCTCCGCTGTGATCTGTCTGGTGGCGAATACGGTGGCTGTGGGCTTCGGAGCCGTAGGACTGCCTGCCACGACACTCGCCAACCAGGTGGCTGCCAGTGGTGTCGCCACACCTGAGGAACTCTGTGAGGTGGCTACCTTTATTATCCTGCAGCTCTCACTGATGTTCTTCATCACCCCGTTCCTTATCTTGATGATGACGGATCGCACGAAGATTGTGAAGAACATCACTATTGCCCTCTTCGTAGGAACCTTCTCCATCGTCGTTCAGTTCTGCTGCGCCCACTTCATTGGTCCTGAGACACCTGCCATCCTCGGATCGGTGGCTGCCATCATCGCCATGCTGATTTACAACAAACTGTTCATCCACGATGAGAACCCTGCCGACGAGGTGATTGTCAAGAAGCAGAAGTTTGGTCTGACGAAGACCCTCAAGGCCTGGAGCGTTTATGGCCTGATCATCTTCTTCATCCTCATCTCAAGTAAGATTGTGCCTCCCATCAACGAACTGTTGAACAACACGCTGGTCACGAAGTTCGATATGCCTGTCATTGGTAATACGTTTAAGTTTGGTTGGCTGTCGAATGCGGGTCTGATGATCTTCCTCGGTGCTGTCATCGGCGGACTGATCCAGGGCATGAGTTTCGGAAGTCTGATGAAGCTGTTGGCTAAGACCACCATCAACCTGCAGAAGACCGTCGTCACCATCTGTTGTCTGGTGGCAATGGCTATGCTGATGAACAACACGGGTATGACCAATGACATCGCCAAGGGACTGGTGCTGTTGACAGGTAGTGTGTTCCCGTTCTTCGCTCCGCTGATTGGTTCGATTGGTACTTTCGTGACGGGTTCTGCCACCAATGCCAATATCCTCTTCGGCAAACTGCAGGCTACGGCTGCCAGCGACCTCGGATTGGTGAATCAGAGTACGTTCTTCGGCGTCAGTGGTAACGAGACCAATTGGCTCGCCGCTGCCAACTGTGCGGGCTCTGAGGGTGGTAAACTGCTCTCTCCGCAGAGTATCGCCATCGCTACGGCGGCCTGCGACATGGAGGGTCAGGACGGCGATATCATGCGTAAGACCATGCCGTTCGCCATCTTCTGGATACTCATGAACGGTCTGATGGTCTTCCTCGGACTGCACGTCTTCTAAAGATAAAAGGATAAAAAAGAATCCCCAGCCTCTTGCAAGGTTGGGGATTTATTCGTAATTTTGCAGCCAAAACGACAAAATGATATGGAACTGAAGAATCGTGAGGAACAAATCCTCGTTAGAATCACAGGTCAGGACCGTCCGGGGCTTACAGCCTCGATCATGGGTATATTGGCCAAGTACGACGCACAGATCCTCGACATCGGACAGGCAGACATCCACTCGACGCTCTCGCTGGGTATCCTGATCCGTATGGATGAGACGCACTCCGGACAGGTGATGAAGGAGTTGCTCTTCAAGGCAACGGAACTGGGAGTGCAGATTGGCTTCTCACCCATCAGCGACGATGAATATGAGGACTGGGTGGGCCATCAGGGCAAGAACCGTTATATCCTGATGGTGATGGGTCGCACCTTGGAGGCGCGCCAGATTGAGGGTGCTACACGTATCCTCGCAGACCAAGGGCTGAACATCGACTCTATTCTGCGTCTGACGGGTCGCAAGAGTATCAAGAACCCCACGCAGCACTCCCGTGCATGCATCCAGTTCTCTCTGCGTGGTGAGCCCACAGATCGTCAGGAAATGCAGTCGAAGCTCATGAAACTGTCGTCGGAGATGGATATCGATTTTTCGTTCCAGCGCGATGATATGTTCCGTCGTATGCGTCGCCTGATCTGCTTCGATATGGACTCCACGCTGATACAGACGGAGTGTATTGACGAACTGGCAGAGCGTAATGGGGTTGGGGCTGAGGTAAGAGCCATCACGGAGAGTGCCATGAGGGGTGAGATAGACTTTAAGGAGAGTTTCACCCGTCGTGTGGCATTGTTGAAGGGTCTCGACGTGAGTGTGATGCAGGAGATAGCCGAGCATCTGCCTATCACGGAAGGCGTGGATCGTCTGATGAATATCCTCAAGACCTGTGGTTATAAGATTGCCATCCTCTCCGGAGGATTCACATATTTCGGCGAATATCTGCAGCGTCGCTATGGCATCGATTATGTGTATGCCAATGAGTTGGAAATCGGCGAAGACAGCAAGCTCACGGGGCGCTATGTAGGTGAGATTGTCGATGGCCATCGTAAGGCGGAACTGCTGAAGTTGATTGCCCAGGTGGAGAAGGTGAACCTTGCCCAGACCATTGCCGTGGGTGATGGTGCCAATGATCTGCCGATGATCTCCGCTGCAGGCCTCGGCATCGCCTTCCATGCCAAGCCTCGTGTTGTTGCCAATGCCAAGCAGAGCATCAATACCATCGGCCTCGACGGTGTGCTCTATTTCCTCGGATTTAAGGACTCTTACCTCGGCGACCAAGGGAAGCTTTGATTGTTTATAGTTTAATGTTTATAGTTTATAGATGATTAGTTCTAAAGGCAGAAAAGGAGATTGTAAAAGTGGGATGGCTTGCTTTGTAATCATCTATAAACGATAAACTCTAAACAATAAACAAATAAATATGGAATTTGCATTAACGCTCCTGAAGTGGTTCCGTGAGTACGGACGCGATCTGCCCTGGCGGCAGACTCACGACCCTTATGCTATCTGGCTCTCGGAGATCATCCTCCAACAGACGCAAGTGAAGCAGGGCTGGGACTACTGGGAGCGGTTCATGCGCCGTTGGCCGACGGTTGAGGCCCTCGCTGCTGCCACGGAGGACGAGGTGCTGCGCGAGTGGCAAGGACTGGGCTACTACAGCCGTGCCCGTAACCTCCACTATGCAGCCAAACAGATTGTCGCCTTAGACCATTTCCCTGATACCCTCGAGGAAATCCGAAAACTCAAGGGCGTGGGCGACTATACTGCTGCCGCCATCGGAAGCATCGCCTTCGGACTGCCTGCCGCTGTCGTCGATGGTAATGTCTATCGTGTCCTCGCCCGTCACTTTGGCATCGACACCCCCATCAACACCACCGAAGGCAAAAAGCTGTTTCAGCAATTGGCCCAGTCCCTCCTGCCGTCTGTCAACTGTCAACTGTCAACTATCAACTGTCAACTTCCGCAGGTTGCGGCTTACAATCAGTCCATCATGGACTTCGGCGCTATCCAGTGCACCCCCCAGTCTCCGCGCTGTATGGATTGTCCGCTGATGGAGAGTTGCGTCGCCTTCCGCGAGGGCAGGGTGGGGGAGTTGCCTGTCAAACAGAAGACGCTTAAGGTCCGTGAGCGCCACCTTGTCTATATATATATTAGGTGTAACGGCGAGACCGCCATTCATCGCCGCGGTCCAGGCGACATCTGGCAAGGCCTTTACGAGCCATGGCTTATTGAAAATGGAACAATGAATATCGAAGACTGGTTACGCGATAATTATCAATTATCCATTTTCAATCTTCAATTAATCGCCAAAGGCGTGAAGCACGTTCTAACCCACCGCATCCTCCTTGCAGACTTCTACCTGTTGGAAGTTGCAGAGAAACCCGTGCTTCCCCCCGACTATATCTGGATTCCGGAAACTGACCTCGACTCATACGCCGTACCCCGTCTCATCGAAAAATTCCTCCAAGATCTTGCGTGTTGATAATTTCGCCATACCGCGCCAAATGCCTCCAAATGCCGCCATACTGGTCACTTTCGAGTCAACAGTATATCTTCGTCAGTCTTAACGATGCCTGTTTACACCTGTGGGGATATATCATCAACACAGTAAACAGGCATCGTTTACCCCCCTAAACCCCTATCGTTTACTCTGTTAACAGGCATCTCTTACTTTGTAAGTAGATATCCCTTACTCTGTTAGTGGGCATTACTAACAAATGACAATACGACACGAAGCCGAAATTTTCAGGACATAGACAATGTCTTATGCCTGAACTTATTCCAGTTATTACTTATTACTCCTGACATTTATAATTTTCATATTTTTCATTTTGTCACAAAGAATTTATTATATTATTATATAATATATATATTATATAATAATATAATAAATTTATAATATCACTATTATACTAATCACTCAACTATTTGCCCCACTCGATA
>Ga0310786_10002244_pt1 | contig 29879 bp, 22 predicted proteins | sample AusTroGonzalo_MG_FD_203881 | JGI IMG/M metagenome (GOLD analysis project Ga0310786, IMG submission 203881) | Bovine rumen microbial communities from tropical cattle in Woodstock, Queensland, Australia - Gonzalo_03 (v2) (version 2) | ecosystem: Host-associated > Mammals > Digestive system >...
GCATGGTGTACTGGTAGGAATTCCCCGACTGCTCGCCCAGTGAACCCACAGCCGACACGAAGCTCTGGCCGCCGATGGCTGCGAAGATGTCGTTAGGTGTCAGGCCGTATTGTGCCATTACGTCGGGCTTCAGCCAGATGCGCAGGGCGTAGGTATTACCTAAGCTCAGCACATTTCCGACACCGGTGATACGCATCAGGCGCGGCCTGATGTTGATATCGACATAGTTCGAGATAAAGTCCTCGTCGTATTTGCCGTCAACACTCTTCACGGCAAAGATCTGCAGGATGTTGCTCTGCTGTTTCTGTACCGACACACCTACCTTGTTTACGTCGGCAGGCAGCAGGGCCTGGGCACGGGCCACGCGGTTCTGTACGTTCACCGCCGCCATGTCGGCATCGACGCCCTGCTTGAAGTAGACATTGATACTGACACTACCGTTTGATGAGGCCTTGGAAGTCATGTAGGTCATGTCGGTCACACCGTTGATAGCCTCTTCGAGGGGCTGGATGACCGACTTCATCACAGTATTCTCGTCAGCTCCGGAATAGCTGGTGCTAACCATCACTGTAGGCGGCGCAATGTCAGGGTATTGCTCCACGGCCAGTGTGTTCATCGAGATATAGCCCACCAGCGCGATCACAATCGAGATGGCACATGCCATCACGTATTTGTTAATAAAGATATTGTTCTTCATTGTCAGGATATTACGTTATAACGTTATCACGAAATCACGATAATCTATTTCTCACTTTTCGCTTCCTCCGGATAGAGAACCCTCAGTCCCTCGGATACGTTGTTGGCACCTGTGGTCACGATCTTGTCGCCCGCATTCAAACCGCTGGTGATGATGAAGTCCTTACCATTGCCAGTATCTTCTGTTGTCACGTCGATAGCGGTGGCCGTGCTGTCGGCCTGTACTTTATAAACTATCGACTTGTCCTGCAGGCGTACCACGGCATTCTGGGGAATGACGATGACATCCTTCTCATCGAATTTTACCACTACCGTACCCTGTATGCCAGAATACAGATGGCCGTCGGGGTTGGGGAACGACACCTTAGCTGTCAACGAGCCAGTAGCGGCATTCACGACACCCGTCAGACTGGCAAAACGCCCCTTGTGAGGATACTCCGTACCATTCTTCATGACAAACGTTACAGGAGGCAATTGGGAAATGTACTTCTCTATTTGGGCAGCATTCATACCTTCCTTCACTGCACTCTCGATAACGGCCTCCGTTATGGAAATCTCAGCATCCATCGTCGTATTACCGCTCAGCATAGTCAGCTGCATCCCTGGCGATACCTGGTCACCTGTACGTACGGGAATCTCGCCGATAACACCAGATACGGAAGCAGTGATGGTGCAGAAACCGAGGTTCACCTTCGCACGGTTCACTGCAGCCTTTGCCTGAGCCACTGAAGCCTGGGCCTGCTTGTAAGAGTTCTCTGAGTTGTTCAGCATATAGCTGCTCACAATCTTCTTATCAAACAGATTCTTGTTCGACTCATACTCCAGCTTGGCAGAGTTCTCCTGAGCCAGGGCAGCCTGCAGGTTAGCCTGCGCAGCCTCCAGCTCCAGCTGGGCATTGCGCTGGTCGATGACAAAGAGCACCTGGCCCTTCTTTACCTGCTGACCCTCGCTAACGGCGATCTTCATCAACTGGCCACTGACCTGTGGCGTTACCGTTATGTCGTTCTGACCTTTCATCCTGGCACTGAACTTATAAGGGAGTTCAATGTCCGATTTCTCCACTGTCATTGTTTCAAACGACGACTGTGTCTCCTTCGGCAGGTTTAAGCTGCACGACACCAGCCCGGCTACGGTGCCGAGCATCAAAGTCCATTTAATCGATTTCATTCTCATGTTTTTTTGCGTTGAATTATACTTATGTTGTTTCCGTTACAAAACAGGCCACCAGCCCGTAGGTGATGGTGGGGCGAATCCATATTTCGGTGAGCATATAGTTAGTGTATTCACTGAAGGGCTCAAGGTAGATGTCGTAGTTGTAGAGTGCGGCAATGAGCATATCGATGATACAGATGGCCCACAGGTTGTGCTTGGTGTAGCTCTTCCAGTTTTTGCGCGCATAAAAATAGGTGAGCGTACAGAGCAGCAGTACCGAGAGGACGAGACACACCAGATGGAGCGCATAGAAGGCCAAGGGCGGCGGGAAGAGGATGTCGCGCAGCAGTACCGTCATACCTACCGACAAAGAGCACCAGTAGTTGAACTGGAAGCTGTCAAGACGGTTGAAGAAGTACATCCAGATCATCACCAGACAGGCGATATAGAACAGGTTGAGCACCAATTCAGGCCATGCCTCACGCAGTCCGAAATGGCCAACACCGTAGAGCATCATGCCCACCGAGAACATAGCAGCCACGGCGGTAATCACAATATCGAAGACCTTAGCATTTTTCTTGAATCTTGTCTGCATAAGCTACTTATTTTTGTTTATTGTCTTCTCGTCTTCTTTACTCACTCTCTTCAGGTTCCAGCTCCTGCAACGTCTCCGCATGGTGAAAAACAGGTCTTGCAGTCCTAGGTACTCGTACATATATGTAGTTTTATTTTGCAAAGGTACGAAATTCCTTCCAAATATGCAAGACTAAAATGCCTGATAATAAAGATTTTGTTAATTTTGAAACAAATTTTGTATATTTTGAGAGTCGGGCCTCCCCTTTTAACGATATTTCGACCTAGTTTGTCGATTTTTCGACCATTACTCAGCCGTGTCGCGCATCCAGGCGGATACGCTTTGGCCCGTACGCTGCTTGAAGGCGAGGCTGAAAGTGCTATAGCTGCGGTAGCCGCTTTCGCTGGCCAGCTCTTGGACGGTGAAGGACTGCTGGGTGCTGGCCAGCTCTTGGTAGCGGCTGATGAAGTGGTTGATGCGCAGATTGTTGATATAGGTGTTGTAAGTGATGCCCTGACGGGAGAAATACTGGCTGAGGTACGAACGGTTGGTGCCAATCAACTGGGACAGCTGCTGCATGGTGAGGTCGTGCTGCAGGTAAAGCTGTGTGGCTACGCAGTGCTCTGCCAACAGTCGCTCGATCTGGTCGAGGTCGATATTTAAGATTGAAGGTGAGGAAGTGAGAGGGTGAGAAGGTGAGGAAGGGTTTCCTGCCAACAGCGGCATCGTCTCCACGCGCCACAACAGAAGGCCGAAGAGTACCAGTTCTACGACATGCAAGAGGAAGATCAGGCTGGTGTCGGTATCACCGAGTGCATAGAGGATGAACAGCAACAAGCAGACGAGCGACACCACTTGGCACAGCCATACCTTTTTATTCTCCAGGTCGGCATAGTTGTCATTCAGCCACCGCCCATATTGCCGCACGGCGAATACCATATACACTGAGAATAGCACATAGAGCGACAGGATGTATATGGTGGCAATGTTCATGAAAGATGTTTCGGGGAAGAGGACCTTCAATCCCCCCAGCGCCACGAATGGTATCATGGCTGCAAAGGCTGGCCAGACGGGCCGTTTGCGGTCTTGGAGCATGGCAAGCAGCGTGCCGGCGATGGTGGTCAGCAACGCCACGCAATCGAGCACAACGACCACTACATAGGTTACGGAATGGACATCGCGCGAATAGATGTAGAACAGATACCACCACACATGGCCCAATGCCGCTACGGCAAAGAATGAAGCCGCCCAACGGCGCAGCTGCACCGGCGGCGTGACGCCAGGTGCGAAGGCATTGCCCCGGCGCAGCAGCAGATAAACGGCAGCCATGAGTGGCACCCCCCCCGTTATGCCATAGAGGATAAAGAACAGTATGAGCTCTGCAGGTGTATCTTGGATTAACATGGATTCATCTTCTATTGTTTTTCCTTGCCGTGTACACTCTTGACCTTCATACCGAGTTTGTCAGGGAGGATGGCGTTAAGTGTGATGCCCACAAGGGCGGAGAGGGCCAGTCCGGAGAAATGGATGGGACCGATGCTCACATTATCGTCGGCACCATATTTCACACCGATGGCTATCACCAGGATTGAGGCTGCCACGAAGACATTACGCGAAGAGTTGAAGTCCACGCTGTCCTCAATCAGGTTGCGTACGCCGACGGCAGAGATCATGCCGTAGAGAATCAGGCTCACTCCGCCGATGGTGGCTGTAGGAATCAGACCTATCAGACAGGCAAACTTAGGACAGAAGGAAAGCAGTATGGCGAAGATGGCTGCCAGACGAATGACGGCAGGGTCGAAGACCCTCGTCAGATTCAGGACACCCGTATTCTCGCCGTAGGTAGTGTTGGCTGGGGCTCCGAAGAGTGAAGCCAGTGCAGTGGCCAATCCATCACCCATCAGCGTGCGGTGCAGACCAGGCTCTTTCAGGAAGTCCTTTCCTACGGTGGAGGAGATGGCGCACATATCACCGATGTGCTCCATGATGGTGGCAATGGCTATCGGCAGGATGGCGATGATGGTGGAAATGAGGAAGGTCGAATCCATATCGTCAAAAACTGCCAGCACGGTCTGCTCCCTGCTGAAAGGCAGACCTATCCATGCAGCATCGTCTAACGCGGCAAAATCCACCTCACCCAACACGACGGCAAGCAGATAGCTGGCCAGCACACCCAACAGGATGGGAATGATCCTGATGATGCCCTTTCCCCACACGCTGGCAGTGATGACCGTAGCGACGGCAACGATGGCCAGTATCCAGTTGGTGGTGCAGTTCTGTATCGCACTGCCTGAGAGTACCAGACCGATGGCTATAATCATAGGACCTGTCACCAGCGGGGGAAAGAATCGCAGTATCTTGTCAATTCCGAATGACTTGATGAGGCCTGCCATTACAAAATAGCAGAGTCCGGCGAAGAACACGCCTACACAGGCATAGTCCAAGGCCAGCATCTCTGTCATGCCCTGTTCCACTCCCAGCGTCTTTACCGACATATAGCCGCCCAGGAAGGCAAACGAGGAACCAAGGAATGCCGGGACCTGCAACTTGCTCACGAGGTGGAACACTAATGTACCGATACCTGCAAACAGCAGTGTAGATGATACGGAAAGTCCTGTCAGAACGGGTACCAGAATGGTGGCGCCGAACATGGCAAACAAATGCTGGATACCTAAAATGATGTACTTTGGCATACCCAATTCCCTGGCATCAGTGATGCCTTCTTTCGCTGTAAATTTATTCATACTGCGTGTTCCTTTTATAATTTTGAGTTTGTGCCGTTGATGACCATCTGACGCATGTTCTTCAGCAGGTCGCTGGCGAAGATGAAGTCGGTGAGGCGCTGGTTGGTGGAGCCCATCACCTGACTGCTCACACCCTGCCATTCCTTGTGGCCCTCATAGATGAAGATGATATTTTCGCCGATGCCCATGACGGAGTTCATGTCGTGGGTGTTGATGATGGTGGTCATGTTGAACTCCTTGGTGATGCCCTGCAACAGGTCGTCGATGACCAATGACGTCTTGGGATCGAGGCCGGAGTTGGGCTCATCGCAGAACAGGTATTTGGGGTTGAGGGCGATGGCCCGGGCAATGGCGACGCGCTTCTGCATACCGCCGGAGATCTCGCCGGGGAACTTCTCCTCAGCCCCCACAAGGTTCACACGGTCGAGGCAGTCCATGGCGCGTCTGGTGCGTTCGCGGAGGTTCATGGTGGAGAACATATCAAGGGGGAACATGACGTTTTCAAGCACTGTCAGTGAGTCGAAGAGGGCGGCACTCTGGAAGATCATGCCCATTTCGCGGCGCATGTGTACCTTCTCGCGTTTCGACATGGCTACGAAGTCGCGCCCGTCGTAGAGCACCTGACCGCTGGTAGGGTCGAGTAACCCTACGAGGTTCTTCATCAGCACGGTCTTACCCGACCCGCTTTGGCCGATGATGAGGTTGGTCTTGCCGTCCTCGAAGACGGTGCTGATGTCCTTGAGCACCTGCTTGCCATCAAAGCTTTTACAAAGATCTCTTACCTCTATCATGACAGCAACTGGGTTAGGAATACATCACTGAAAAGTATCAGCACACTCGATGAAACGACGGCATCGGTAGAGGATTTGCCCACATCGACGCTGCCGCCTTCGACGGTGTAGCCGCAGAAGGCCGACACACTGGAGATAATGAAGGCGAAGAACTGGCTCTTGATGATGGACATATACATGAACCAAGGTTTAAAGGCGTGCTGCAGGCCGAGCGTCAGGTCATCGGGTGGCAGCACATGACCCACGTATGCCGTGGCGTAGGCACCGAGAATACCTGTGGCTGACGAGAAAATCACGAGGCATGGCATGATGGTGAGCATGCCCATGATCTTCGGCAGGATGAGATAGCTGGCACTGTTGACACCCATGATCTCGAGGGCGTCGATCTGCTGGGTCACTCGCATAGTGCCCAGCTCAGAGGCGATGTTAGAGCCAACCTTTCCTGCCAGAATCAGACACATGATTGAACTCGAGAACTCCAACAGCAGGATCTCACGGGTGGTGTAGCCGCTCACCCAGCGGGGCATCCACGGACTCTGGATGTTGAGTTTCATCTGGATGCAGATCACTGCACCGATGAAGAAGGAGATAAGCAGCACGATGCCGATGGAGTTGACGCCCAACTGGGCCATCTCCTTCACATATTGCTTGAAGAACATACGCATACGTTCCGGCACGGAGAACGTCCGTCCCATAAGTATCAGGTAGCGTCCGAAAATCGTGAGATATTTGTATATCAGCATCCTTTTGTCCTTATTTCCGCTGCAAAGGTACTAAAAAGAAGTGAAAAGTGAAGAGTGAAAAGTGAAAAATTTGCTGCCGCCGTTAAAAATTGTCAATTGTCAATTATCAATTGTCAATTATTCCGTAACTTTGCGGTCGATTTGAACAATAGCAAATGAACGAAGAGACAATTATGACGGGCCGTCAGCCTGAGGAAGAGCGCCTGGTACTTCGCACGGAAGGACTTGTGAAGCGTTACGGTAAACGTACTGTGGTCAACGATGTGAGCTTCGACGTAAAACAAGGTGAGATCGTAGGATTGCTGGGACCGAACGGTGCCGGCAAGACCACCTCTTTCTATATGACGACAGGCTTGATCGTGCCCAACGGCGGCCATATCTTCCTCGGCGACGAGGAGGTGACGAAGTATCCCGTTTTCCGTCGTGCCCGTGCCGGTATCGGCTATCTGGCCCAGGAGGCCTCCGTGTTCCGTAAGATGAGCGTGGAGGACAATATCCTCTCCGTACTGGAGATGACGGGTAAACCGCGCGACTATCAGTTAGAGAAGTTGGAGGAACTGATTAAGGAGTTCCGCTTAGGCAAGGTTCGCAAGAACAAGGGTGACCAGCTTTCTGGCGGTGAGCGCCGAAGGACGGAGATTGCCCGCTGCCTGGCCATTGAGCCGAAGTTCATTATGCTTGACGAACCGTTTGCAGGTGTGGATCCCATCGCCGTAGAGGATATTCAGCAGATTGTGTGGCGACTGAAATATCGCAACATCGGCATCCTCATTACCGACCACAACGTAGATGAGACACTGACCATCACTGACCGTGCCTATCTGCTCTTCGAGGGCCGTATCCTGTTCCAGGGTTCGCCAGAGGAACTGGCTGAGAATAAGGTGGTGCGCGAGAAATACCTCACCAATTCGTTTGTGCTCCGAAAGAAAGACTTCCAGCTGATGGAAGAGGAACGCAAGGCGAAGGAAGAGCAGGAACAGCAGGAGCAACAGGCTTCCTGAACTCTTCCTCCATTTTTCCTAGTCTTCGATGATGCGGATGCGGCCTTGGGGCTGGGCGTATGTCTTGCCTGTATTGCCGCCAAGCACCTTGCCCAGATAATCGGCAAGTGCCTCGTAATAGCGAAGTGAACTCTCGAAAAGCACAGGACATTTCTTGAAACAATCGAAGAAACCGCCGCCCTCATGATTATAGTTCGTCAGGGCCACGCTATAGGTACGCTGCATGTCGATGGGTGCGTAGCTGCCGTCTTCCTGTAGAATCTCTATGTCACTGATAGTGTGGCTCTTGCTGTGGACGGTGAATCGCAGGCCAGAACATTGCGGGAAGTTGCCGTCAAGCACAGGCACAAGGGCCGTGCAGCGCGTCAGCATCGCCTTCAGCTGTTCGGCAGTCACCATGATACGGCGCAGGGTATTGTCATAGGGCAACATGCCAATGATGTCGCCATAAGTGATATCGCCTGCATGGATATCGTTACGGATGCCGCCACCGTTCTCGAAACCGAGATCGGCCTTCAAGGCGTGACGGTAGGCGTCGGCCACCAGGTCACCTGCGTTTGTCTCCTGACCACGCACAATCCACTGGGCATTCTCGTCGCTCACCACAAGGGTGTAGTCACTGTGGGCTACCACTGTCGAGGTGACGGCCTTCACCATTTGGCGGATGCTGTCGGTAGTGGCCGTGATCTTTGCATTCTCATAAGGGATATCCTTGCTCTTGATCAGTTGGGTGATGAATCGTCCGTCGGGCGTGATGAGCAGTTTGCCCACATTGGCAAACTGGGTACCCGTCTGTGTGACGGTAATCTCCTTGCCGTCGAGGTTCTTTACCTTGGCGCCCTCTATAATCTCGTGTGAATGGCCATCAAGCACGATGTCAATACCTCGGGTGTTATTGACTAAGCGGTGCGAGCTGAAACCCATCGACTGCGGCGTCTCGCCCACATGGGAAAGAAGCACCACATAGTCGGCACCCTCGGCTCGGGCTGCATCCACAGCCTGCTGGATCAGCTCGTAGAAGGTCTTCGGCTTCAGGTCGTAGAGCAGGATGCCGTTGGTATCATAGAACGAGTAGCCTTCAAGAATCATCGTCTCAGGGGTACAGGCACCAACAAATGCCACTCGTTTGTTACCATATTGGTGGATGACGTAGGGCGCAAAGACAGGCTGCGGCTCTCCCGCTTCGTAGAGGTTGGCGCACACCACGGGAGTGCCGGCTTCCTCTAACAGCTGCTTCATGCGAGGCACACCATAGTCGAACTCATGGTTGCCAAGTGTCAGTGCGTGGTAATCCATGTAGCGCAGGATATCGACGATGTACTGCCCCTTCGAGATAGCTCCCGTGGTGTTGCCCTGTAGGAAGTCGCCCACGCAGACAGCGGCGGCAAATGCCGTATCCGATTTGTTGATGGCATCACGCAGACCCGCAATCTTCGTATAGCCGTCGATGCCGCAATGCACGTCGTTCTCGTATAGAATCACAATGCTCTTCTGAGCCGTCACTGTATGACAACCCATCATAAGGGCCACCATACCCAATAGAATTTTCTGTTTCATGGTGCAAAGGTACGTAAAAATGACAGAAAGGGCATCGTATGGAATGTTAATTATTGAAAATTCTTAGGCTGTTCCGTTTTTTATGCGTACTTTTGCACCTCAAAAAATTGAAGTATAATATAAATAAGGTATAAAGAGCAATGAAAATTACATTTGAATGCCCTGATAAGATCAACGGTCTGTTGACGATGACTGTTGAGCCTGCAGACTATCAGGAGAAGGTTGAGAAGACACTGAAAGACTATCGCAAGAAGGCCCAGGTGCCCGGTTTCCGTCCGGGTCAGGTTCCCATGGGACTGGTGAAACGCCAATATGGTACCGCCGTGAAGGTGGATGAGGTGAACCGTCTGATAGGTGAGGAACTGTACAAGTATATCCGTGAGAACAAGATCCAGATGCTGGGCGATCCCCTGCCTAATGAGGAGAAACAGCAGCCTCAGGACTTTGAGAAGGACGGTGAACTGACCTTCGTTTTCGATATCGCTGTGGCTCCTGAGTTCAGTGTAGCCCTGAGCGGAAAGGACAAGATAGATTATTATACCATCAACGTTGATGACAAGCTCATCGACCAGCAGGTGCAGATGTACCAGTCGCAAGCTGGTGAGTTCGTGAAGGCTGAGGTGTTCAGCGGCAATGACACCATCACAGGTGACCTGCGTCAGCTCGACGAGCAGGGCAACACCCTTGAGGGCGGCATCACCACTGATAGTGGAATGATCATGCCTGCCTATATCAAAGCAGATGACCAGAAGAAGCTCTTCGACGGCTGTAAGCCCGGCGATATCATCACTTTCAATCCCAAGAAAGCCTATCCCGACAACGATGCCGAGGTGGCTGCCTTGTTGAAGGTCGATAAGGAGCAGGTGAAGGATCTGGCTTCTGACTTCAGCTTCCAGGTGACGGAAATCCGCCACTATCAGCCCGCTGAGGTAAACCAGCAGCTCTTCGACCGTGTGTTCGGCGAGGGTAATGTGAAGGACGAGAAGTCTTTCCGTGAGAAGATTGCCGAGCAGTTGAAGGCACAGTTCGTCGGCAGCAGTGATTTCAAGTTCATGCAGGACGTTCGTGCCCACCTGGAGAAGAAGGCCGGTAAGCTGGAGTTCCCCGAGGCCCTGTTGAAGCGTATTATGCTCAACAACAACAAGGACAAGGGTGAGGACTTCGTGGAGAAGAACTTCGAAGGCAGTATAAAGGAGCTGGCATGGCACCTCATCAAGGAGCAGATTGTGGCAGCCAACAACATCAAGGTTGAGGATGACGATGTGAAGCGTGTGGCCAAGGAGGCTGTCCGTGCCCAGTTTGCCCAGTATGGTATGAGCAACGTGCCTGATGACGTGCTTGAGAACTATGCCACCGAGCAGCTGAAGAAGCGCGAGAACATCGACAGCTATGTGGATCGTGCCGTTGATTTGAAGTTGACGCAAACACTCAAAAATGTAGTGAAACTGAACGAAAAATCGGTTTCTTTGGATGAGTTTAATAAGATGATGGAGGAAAAATAAGGTTTTTTACGAAAAAATAACTTCAAAATTAGGGAGTTATCGACTTTTTTTCTTATCTTTGCGTTCCAAACCACAGGATAATAAAAAGTCGATAACTTTTTTTATCTCTAAAAGGAAAGGAAGAAACAGATATGATAAAGAACGATTTTAGGAAATATGCTACACAGCATTTAGGAATGGATGGCCTGACGCTCGATGATGTGATGAAACTGCAGGCACAGTATTTGAACCCGTATATTCTTGAAGAGCGTCAGTTGAACGTGACGCAGATGGATGTGTTCTCCCGCTTGATGATGGACCGTATCATCTTCCTCGGTACACAGATTGACGACTATACGGCAAATACGCTACAGGCGCAGCTGCTCTATCTTGATTCTGTAGACTCGGGTAAGGATATCAGCATCTACATCAATTCGCCTGGTGGAAGTGTGACGGCAGGTCTCGGTATTTACGATACGATGCAGTTCATCTCAAGTGACGTGGCTACTATCTGTACAGGTATGGCTGCTTCGATGGGTGCCGTGTTGCTGGTGGCTGGCACTGAAGGCAAGCGTTCGGCACTGCCCCACAGCCGTGTGATGATCCACCAGCCGCTGGGTGGTGTGCAGGGGCAGGCATCGGATATCGAGATCGAGGCCAAGGAGATTTTGAAGTTCAAGAAGGAACTCTACACCATCATCTCCGATCACTCGCATACGCCGTATGAGAAAGTCTATGCCGACTCTGACCGCAACTATTGGATGACGGCAGAGGAGGCCAAGGAATATGGTATGATTGATAATGTTTTGACGAGGAAACAATAATGGTAAAGAAGTCATGTAGTTTCTGCGGAAGGACGGATCGTGAGGTGCGGCTGCTCATCACGGGCCTGAACGCCTATATCTGTGATGATTGTGCCTTGCAGGCCTATAATATCGTACAGCAGCAGGACTGGTTGCACGACAAACCTAATGCTAAGCAGAAACTGGTGGAGAAGAAAATCCCCAAGCCGATGGAGATCAAGGATTATCTTGACCAGTATGTCATCGGACAGGATGAGGCAAAACGCTATCTCTCAGTAGCTGTCTATAATCATTATAAGCGTCTTCAACAGCCTGCTGACAAGGATGGTGTGGAGATAGAGAAGAGTAATATCATTATGGTGGGCTCCACCGGTACAGGTAAAACCTTATTGGCTCGCACCATTGCCCGTTTGTTGGATGTGCCCTTTACCATCGTCGATGCAACTGTCTTCACAGAGGCTGGCTACGTGGGAGAGGACGTGGAGAGTATTCTGACGAGGCTTCTGCAGGTGGCAGACTATGATGTGAAGGCTGCAGAACGGGGCATTGTGTTCATCGACGAGATCGACAAGATAGCCCGTAAGTCGGACAATCCCTCAATCACCAGAGACGTGAGTGGCGAGGGCGTACAGCAGGGCCTGCTAAAATTGTTGGAGGGTACCAATGTGAATGTGCCGCCAAAGGGTGGACGTAAGCATCCGGATCAGGAATATATCTCACTCGATACCCGCAATATATTATTTATATGTGGTGGTGCCTTTGATGGCATAGAACGAAAGATCGCCCAACGGATGAATACACATGTCGTGGGGTATAACTCCGTGCAGAATGTTGCAAAAATTGATAAGGGAAACCTGATGAAATACATCGTTCCGCAGGATTTGAAGGCCTTTGGACTGATTCCGGAGATTATTGGTCGCCTGCCAGTGCTCACGTATTTGAATCCGTTGGATCGTGATGCCTTGAAAATGATCCTCACGGAGCCAAAGAACTCTATCATCAAGCAGTATGTGAAGCTCTTTGAGATGGATGGCGTGAAGCTGACATTCACACCAGAAGCCTTGGAAGTCATCGTTGACAAGGCCGTGGAATACAAGCTGGGTGCCCGCGGACTGCGTTCCATTGTGGAGAGTATCATTATGGACTCGATGTTTGAGATACCATCGAAGAAAGTCATGAAATTTGAAGTAACGGCTGACTTCGCCCGTAAACAGTTGGAGCGGTCGCACCTTCAGAAACTCGCTTCGTAGAAAAAAGAATAAGCCTATATACAAACGAAAGAAGGAAAGAATATGTCGAAAAAGACGAATCTACATGAAGCATTGAAGAAATATTTCGGCTTTGACAAGTTCAAGGGTGATCAGGAAAGGATTATCCAGAATCTGCTGGATGGAAATGACACCTTCGTCCTGATGCCTACAGGTGGAGGGAAATCGCTTTGTTACCAGCTACCCTCGCTCCTGATGGAAGGAACGGCGATTGTCATATCGCCGTTGATAGCCTTGATGAAGAATCAGGTGGACTTCATCTCGCAACTGAGCGAGCATGAGGGGACGGCGCATTACCTGAACTCGTCTCTCAACAAAGCCGCGATTGACCAGGTGAAGGCGGACATCCTGGCTGGGCATACCAAGCTGTTGTATGTTGCGCCGGAATCGCTTACCAAGGAGGAGAATGTGGAGTTCCTCAAGTCGGTGAAGATATCGTTCTATGCCATCGACGAGGCACATTGTATCTCGGAGTGGGGCCATGACTTCAGACCAGAGTACCGCCGGATACGTCCTATTATCAGTGAGATTGGTGAAGCCCCCGTCATCGCTCTGACGGCCACCGCCACGGACAAGGTACGCTCGGATATCAAGAAAAATCTGGGCATCGTTGATGCAAAGGAGTTCAAGAGTTCTTTTAACCGTCCAAACCTTTATTATGAGATACGGCCGAAGACGAAAGATGTTGATAAGGACATCATTAAGTTCATCAAGCAGCATCCAGGCAAGAGCGGCATTATCTATTGCCTTTCGCGTAAAAAGGTGGAAGAGTTGGCTGCCATCCTGAGGGCCAATGACATCAAGGCGGCGGCATATCATGCAGGTCTTGACTCGGCGACCCGTACACAGACACAGGACGATTTCCTGATGGAGAACATCGATGTCATCGTGGCCACCATCGCCTTCGGCATGGGCATCGACAAGCCTGATGTACGCTTTGTCATCCATTACGACATTCCCAAGTCGCTGGAGGGCTATTATCAGGAGACGGGCCGTGCCGGACGTGATGGCGGCGAAGGTATTTGTCTCGCATTCTATTCGAGCAAGGACCTCGACAAACTGGAGAAGTTCATGGAGGGCAAACCTGTGGCAGAACAGGATATCGGCCGTCAGCTACTGGTAGAGACGGCAGCATACGCTGAGACGAGTGTCTGCAGGCGTAAGATGCTACTCCATTATTTCGGTGAGACCTACGATAAGGAAAACTGTGGCAATTGTGATAACTGCCTGCATCCGAAGACCAAGATTGAGGCAAAGGATCAGTTGGTTACAGTACTGAAAGTCATACAGCTCATCAAGGAGAATTTCCGCAGCGACTATGTGATAGATTTCATCGTTGGCAAGGAAACGGAAGAGATATTGGCTCATAAGCATCACGAACTGGATGAGTTCGGTATCGGAGAGGATGAGGACGAGAAGATATGGAATCCGGTTATCCGACAAGCACTGCTGATGGGGTATCTGAAGAAGGAGGTTGAGAATTACGGCCTGCTGAAGATCACGTCGGCGGGTAAGAAGTTCCTGAAGGCCCCCCATTCGTTTATGATTGTCAAGGATGCGGAATTCAGTCAGTATGACGATGGCGTTCCCGATCATGAGGCTGCTGCCGGAGCTCTCGACCCCGTGCTGGCATCGATGTTGCGCGATTTACGTAAGAAGGTGTCGAAGAAGATGGAACGTCCACCTTACGTTATCTTCCAGGATGTCAGCATCGACCAGATGGCCACGGATTACCCTGTCACGCTTGAAGAACTGAAGAATATCCAGGGCGTGGGTGAAGGTAAGGTGAAACAGCCTTATGCCAAAGAGTTCGTGGAACTCATCAAGAAATACTGTGAGGAGAATGAGATAGAGCGCCAAGTGGATCTTCGGGTCCGTACGGTGGCCAAGAAGTCGATGCTGAAGGTGAAGATTATCCAAAGCGTCGACCGTCAGGTGGCTCTTGATGATATCGCCAATGCACAGGGCATCGACTTTGATGAGCTGCTTGACGAGATCGAGGCTATTGTCTATAGTGGCACCAAATTGAATATCGACTATTTCCTTGAGGAGGTGATGGACGAGGATCATATCGACGATATCTACGACTATTTCGCTGAGTCGGAAACCGACAAGCTCAACGTGGCGCAGGACGAGTTGGGTGAGGACTATTCGGAAGACGAGATTCGGCTTGTCCGCATCAAATTCCTCTCAGAAATGGCGAACTGACAATAATTGATAATTGATAATTGGCAATTGACAGTTGATAATAGATATTTGACAGCAGAATCGTTAAGAATTTAGAAAAAAAACTGCTGGCTGTAAAATAATCAATTGTCAATTGTCAATTATCAATTAAAATGTGTACCTTTGCACGCAATATTTAAAGAAAGGTATTTTATGTCATCATTTATTGCAGATAAGATTGTGATGGACGGCCTGACATTTGACGACGTCCTATTGATTCCAGCTTATTCGGAAGTACTGCCTAAGACGGTAGAGTTGACAACCCGGTTTTCCCGCCACATCCAGTTGAATGTGCCGTTTGTAACGGCCGCAATGGATACGGTGACGGAGTCGCAGATGGCTATTGCCATTGCCCGAGAGGGTGGCATTGGTGTCATCCATAAGAACATGTCGATTGAGGAACAGGCGCGCCAAGTGGCTATCGTCAAGCGTGCTGAGAACGGTATGATTTACGACCCTGTGACGATTCCTCTCGGCTCAACGGTCTCGCAGGCCCTCGATATTATGGCTGAGTACCATATCGGCGGTATTCCTGTGGTTGATAACGAGAAGCGTCTTGTGGGCATCGTGACAAATCGCGACCTGCGCTTTGAGCGTCGGCTGGACCGTCCCATCGAGGAGATTATGTCGAAGGATCATCTGGTGACGACACATCAGCAGACTGATCTTACGGCTGCTGCACAGATTCTCCAGGAGAACAAGATTGAGAAGCTGCCCGTGGTGGATAAGGATAATCGTCTTGTGGGTCTGATTACCTATAAGGATATTACCAAGGCCAAGGATAAGCCAATGGCCTGCAAGGACGAGAAAGGTCGTCTGCGTGTAGCGGCCGGTGTCGGCGTGACCAGCGATACTCTGGATCGTATGCAGGCTCTGGTGGATGCTGGTGCAGATGCCATTGTTATTGATACGGCTCACGGCCATTCCAAATCGGTCATTGAGAAACTGGTAGAGGCTAAGAGGTCATTCCCTGACATCGATATCGTGGTGGGTAACGTGGCTACCGGTGAGGCCGCCAAGATGCTTGTCGACAATGGTGCTGACGCTGTGAAGGTCGGAATCGGACCGGGCTCTATCTGTACTACTCGTGTCGTGGCTGGTGTCGGCGTGCCTCAGTTGAGTGCTGTCTATGATGTCTATAGTGCTCTGAAGGGTACGAACGTACCTCTGATAGCCGATGGTGGACTCCGTTATTCAGGCGACATCGTGAAGGCTATTGCTGCAGGTGGTTCTTGTGTGATGATCGGTTCTCTGGTGGCCGGCACGGAGGAGAGTCCTGGTGATACCATTATCTATAACGGACGTAAGTTCAAGTCGTATCGTGGCATGGGTTCTTTGGAGGCCATGGAGCAGAAACATGGCTCAAAGGATCGTTACTTCCAGGGGGATACTAAGGAGACGAAGAAACTGGTGCCCGAGGGTATCGCCGGACGTGTGCCATATAAGGGAACCGTTCAGGAGGTCATCTATCAGTTGACGGGTGGTCTTCGTTCTGGTATGGGCTATTGCGGAGCTTCGACTATTGAGAAGCTGCATGAGGCAAAGTTTACCCGTATCACCAACGCTGGTGTCAACGAAAGTCATCCTCATGATATCACCATCACCAGTGAGGCCCCGAACTATAGTCGTCCTAATGATTGATAGAAAAATGAAGAAGATTATTCTTTCCTTTGTTGGACTGATTATGTGTACTGTGCTGCTGGCGCAGTCTTCCGACCCTGTCATCATGACAATCAACGGTGTCGCAGTGCCGCGTTCAGAGTTTGAATATTCCTATAATAAGAACAATGGTGCTGATGTCATCGACAAAAAGACGGTTGAGGAATATGTCGACCTTTTCATCAATTATAAACTGAAGGTCTGTGCAGCCCTTGCCGCACGACTGGATACTATGACTTCCTTCAAACAGGAGTACAAAATGTACCGCGACCAGCAGATTCGTCCCACGATGGTGACAGATGCTGATGTCCTTCAAGAAGCGAGGAACGTTTATGACAGGGCCAAGGAGCAGATTGGACCGAGGGGCCTGATTTTGCCGGCACATATCCTCATCCGGTTGTCGACACAGGCTACTCAGAGAGAACAGGAACAGGCGAAAGCCCGTATTGACTCTGTCTATCGTGCCTTGAAGGGTGGGGCAGATTTCGCTAATCTGGCGAAGGCAGTCTCAGACGACAAGGGAACAGGAGCACGTGGTGGCCAACTGCCTTATTGGGTAGGTCCTGGACAGACCTTCCAGGAGTTTGAGGATGTGGCCTATACCCTGCAGGAAGGTCAGATGAGTCAGCCGTTCCTCTCACCTGTCGGATGGCATATTATCCTGATGAAAGGGCGGAAGCAGCTGGAGCCCTTCGACTCTCTGAAAACACAGATTGTGAAGAGCATCGAGCAGCAGGGCATCCGTGATCATATTGCAGAGCAACTGGTCCAGCAGGAAGTGGCTCACTCTAACGGCGCTCTCACGCCGGAACTGGTGATGGATAACCGTGCCGACTCATTGGCAGCGGTGGACAGTGACATGAAATACCTGATGCAGGAATATCACGACGGACTGCTTCTCTATGAAGTGAGCAAGCGTGAAGTGTGGGACAAGGCTTCCTCTGATGAGGTCGGCCTCGAGACCTATTTCAAAGATCATAAGAAAGATTATGTATGGGATGGCCCTCGCTACAAGGGTATTGCCTATCACACTAAGGACAAGGCCGATATCAAGGCGGTGAAGAAGTGCGTCAAGAACCTATCTTTCGACAAGTGGGCAGATGCCTTACGGACAACTTTCAATCAGGATTCCGTGAAGCGTATTCAGGTACAGATCGGCATCTTTAAGCCAGGTGATAACGCCCTCGTTGATGGTGAGGTGTTCAAGACAGCAACCACAGCTAAGGATGATGGCGTGTCGCCAGAGGAATATCCCTATTCTTCCATCTATGGCAAGAAACTGAAGCGTCCACAATCATATCAGGATGTGCGTAATCTGGTTGTAGCAGATTATCAGGATATGTTGGAAAAAGCGTGGATTGTGGACTTGCGCCAGAGATTTCCGTTCTCCATCAATCAGGAAGTGTTGAAAACAGTAAATAAACATCCATGAAGAAAACAAGGAATTTGATTGCCTCTTTCCTTTTGGCGGTGCCTCTCTTAGGCATCGCCACCGCGCCTAATCAGCCTTATACCCCCAATATTCCTGTTTCCGACTCTCTCAATACGATTCCCGCCCAATCGATCATCGACGAGGTGGTTTGGGTCGTTGGTGATGAAGCCATTCTTAAGTCAGACGTGGAAGCGATGCGTATGCAGGCTGCCATGGAAGGTATGAAGTGGAATGGCGATCCAGATTGTACCATACCCGAACAAATCGCGGTCCAGAAACTGTTTGTCCATCAGGCTGACATCGACAGTATTGAGGTGACGGATGCCGATGTAGCTCAGCAGGTGGAGGAACAGATTGAGAGATGGCTGGAAATGGTTGATGGCTCACGTGAACGGCTGGAAGAGTATAAGCATCAGACGATCTCTCAGATTCGACAGGAATTACGACAGGAACTGCGTGACCGTACTAAGGTGCAGGAAATGAAGAAAAAGTTAGTGGGCGATATCTCTGTGACGCCAGCTGATGTCCGTCGCTATTTCAGCAGCTTGTCGCTTGACAGTGTGCCATACGTTCCAACGGAGGTAGAGGTGCAAATCATCTGCCTGACACCGCGTATCGAACAGGAAGAGATCAACCGTGTGAAAGAGGAACTCCGTGAATATACGGAACGTGTGACTAAAGGAGAATCCTCTTTCCAGACGCTGGCCACCCTGTATTCGGAAGACCCTATGTCGGCCCGTCGTGGTGGTGAGTTGGGGCTTATTGGTCGCGCAACACTGGATCCGGCTTTCGCCTCGGTGGCTTTCAATCTGACAGATCCCAAGAAAATTTCCAAGATTGTAGAGTCGGAGTTCGGTTATCATATTATCCAATTGATTGAAAAGCGTGGAGACAAGATCAATGTCCGACATATTCTTAAGAAACCCATTGTCTCCGATGAGGCCGTCAGTCAGGCACTTGCCCGTCTGGACTCCATTGCCGATGATATCCGTGCAGATAAATTCTCGTTTGAGGATGCGGCATCCATGCTTTCTGACGATAAGGATACACGTAACAACCGTGGTCTGATGTCGAACGTGAATCAGCAGACAGGACGTATTACTTCCCGCTTCCAGTTACAAGAACTCCCGCCAGAAGTGGCCAAAGTGGTCGACACAATGAAGATAGGACAGATATCCCGTTCTTTTGAGATGATCAACCAGCGGGGAAAGACGGTCTGTGTCGTTGCCAAACTGAAAAACAGGGTAGAGGGGCATAAGGCTACTATTACTGAGGATTTTCAGGTGATGAAGGATGTCGTGCTTAACGAGCGTCGTGATGAGTTCCTCCATCAGTGGGTCGTTAACAAGATCAAGAGTGTCTATACGCGCCTCAACGACAGCTATAAGGATTGTAAGTTTGAATACGAAGGCTGGATTAAGTGAAGAGTGAAAAGTGAGGGGTAGGCATCTATTATATCTTCTGGGATTGTTCTGTATGCTGACGTGTTATGTCAGTTCCGACGTCTTCGCCCAAAAACAGCAACGCAAGAGAAAAACGGCGCGGAAGACAAGGGTACAACAGGATAAACGTGTCTATCTCGTCCATGCCGATGTACTCCACTTTGACCAGTACAAGAATCCTGATGCCACCATCCTTAATGGTAAAGTACATTTTACCCATGTCGGTGCCCGGCTGTATTGTGACAGTGCCTATTTCTATGAGGCCTCCAACTCTTTCGAGGCCTTTGGTCATGTCAAGATGTATCAGGGGGATACTCTCTCGCTGCTTTCTGACTATGCCTACTATGACGGGAATGAGCAGATGGCCCGGGCTCGGTATAATGTGGTGCTCAAGAACCGGAAGACAACACTCTATACTGATAGTCTCGACTTTGACCGTCTCTATAATAATGCCTATTTCTTTGAGGGCGGAAAGATGGTTGACGGGCAGACGACGCTGACCTCTGACTGGGGCGAGTATAATACGAAAACCAAGATGTCGGTGTTCAATTACGATGTGAAGATGAAGAGTCCGAAGTTCTATCTCACCACCGATACACTTTATTACGACAATGCACGTTCTATCGCCCATATCGTTGGACCGTCGAATATCACGTCGGGTAAGAGTCACATCTACTCTGAACAAGGCTATTATGATACTAAGAATGACCGTGCGAGGCTGATGAACCGTTCTGTCATGACCAATCAGGGCAAGTCAATGGTTGGCGATAGTGTCTATTACGACAGCAAACAGGGCTTCAGCCAGGCTTTCCGTAATGTTGTTTATGTGGACTCTGCCAACAAGAACAAACTGACGGGTAACTATGGTGAATACTGGGAGAATACTGGCTATGCACTTTGTACGGACTCTGCCGTGGCCATCGATTTCTCACAGGGAGACTCTCTGTTCATGCATGCCGACACTTTCAAGATTGTCACGTTCAATATCGAGACAGACTCTGTCTATCGTAAGATCCATGCCTACCGTCATGTCCGGGCCTACCGTACTGATGTACAGGCTGTCTGTGACTCCCTCGTCTATAACTCACTTGATTCCTGCATGACGATGTATCGTGATCCAATCGTGTGGAACAATAGTCAGCAGCTGCTGGGCGACGAGATTCAGGTGTTTATGAAGGATTCTGTCATCGACCATGCCCATGTGATTGGCAATGCCTTCTCTATCCAGCAGCTGAAGAGCGACACAGCATGCTACAACCAGATATCTTCCAAGGATATGTTTGCCTATTTCATCGAAGGACAGATCCATGAGACGCAGGCAAAGGAGAACGTGCTGGTTGGCTATTTCTTTGAAGAGGGCGATTCCGTACCTATTATATATAATTATCAGGAGACGACGGAAATGCGGATGTTTCTCAAGGATCGGAAGCTACAACGTGTGTGGACACCGAAAACCTCTGGCACGATGTATCCCCCAAATCAGATACCGGCTGACAAGAAACGTCTGCGTGGTTTCGCCTGGTACGATTATGTCCGTCCTCTGAATCGTCATGACATCTTCCGCTGGCGCCCTAAAAAGTAAGAATATGGATCTCATTCACCTCCTCCCCGACAGCGTAGCCAACCAGATTGCAGCTGGTGAGGTTATCCAGCGGCCTGCTTCCGTCATCAAGGAACTGGTTGAGAATGCGGTGGATGCTGGGGCTACTACCATCAACATTATTGTGGTGGATGCCGGACGAACTTCCATTCAGGTCATCGATGACGGTAGGGGAATGTCGCCAACTGATGCGCGACTGGCTTTTGAACGTCATGCCACTTCTAAGATTCAGAAGGCTGATGACCTCTTTGCCCTTCATACAATGGGTTTCCGGGGTGAGGCATTGGCATCGATTGCTGCCGTGGCCCAAGTGGAGCTCCTGACACGACTTGAGAGTGAAGAGATTGGAACACAACTCACAATAGCGGGTTCCAAAGTGACGGAACAGCAGCCTGCATCTTGTCCTGTGGGCAGCAGTTTCAAGGTGAGTAACCTTTTCTATAATGTGCCGGCACGACGGAAATTCCTTAAGTCGAATGCCACGGAGTTGAATAATATCCTGACGGCCTTCGAACGGATCGTACTTGTCTATCCGGAAATTCATTTCACTTTCCATAATAATGGGGCGGAATTGATGAACCTGCGTCCAGGGAGCCTGAAGCAAAGGATTGCCGATGTCTTCGGCAAACAGTTTGGTCAGGATCTCCTCCCTGTGGAGGCAGATACGGTCATCTGTCACGTCAGCGGTTTTGTGGCCAAGCCGGAAGCGGCCCGTAAGAAGAGCGGCCATGACTATTTCTTTGTCAATGGCCGTTATATGAGGCATCCTTATTTTCATAAGGCGGTGATGACGGCCTTCGATCGTCTGATTCCCGAGGGAATGCAGATTCCGTATTTCATTTATTTTGATGTTCAACCTACTGACATTGATGTTAATATCCATCCGACAAAGACGGAGATCAAGTTCGAGAACGAACAGGCCATCTGGCAGATTCTCGTGGCGGCAGTCCGTGATGCGGTGGGTAGGTTTTGTGAGATTCCCTCCATAGATTTCGATACGGTCGGCCGTCCTGATATTCCTGTCTTTGACCCGACACGGAAAGATATCATGACACCTCAGGTCACCTATAATCCGGACTATAATCCGTTTGAGGGGAAGAAAGGGTATGAAAGCAATACCAAAGTTCCTTCCAATTGGGATTCCCTTTATGATGGACTCTACCGTGATGTCCAGCCAGGCAAGCAAGATGAGGACGTTCCTGTCTCTGATGTAATATCCTCCTTCTCACCTCAGGACATCTCCCCCCTCCACTATCAGTTCAAAGGGAAGTATATTATGACAGCTGTCAAGTCGGGCTTGATGATGATTGACCAGCATCGTGCCTCTATCCGTATTCACTATGAGCGGTATGTCGCAGCCTCTTCTGCCAATCCTAGGGATGGTGCTCCCGTCGCTTCCTCAGCTCAGCGACTTCTCTTCCCAGAGACACTTCAACTGGCTCCGTCCGATGCCGTTTTGATGGAACAGGTACTGCCAGACCTCTCTTCGCTAGGCTTTGACCTTAGTAACCTGGGAGGCAATACTTATGCTGTCAGTGGCATCCCTGCTGGTTTGGAGGGTGTCAGCCCTGTTAGTCTTATACAACAGCTCCTTGCTGATGCCTCTGACCACGACCTCTCCCAATCCCTTAATCTCTCAATCTCAGAATCACTGAATCTCTCGATAGCAAGGGCAGCTGCGATTCCTTATGGTCAGATTCTTTCCAATGAGGAAATGGATAAGACGATCAATGACCTTTTTGCCTGTTCGAATGTAAACTATACACCCGATGGGAAAAACATCCTTACAATCCTTCCTCAGGCCGATATTGAGCATCTTTTTGGCTAAAACCGTTAAAAAACGTCAAGAGAAACCAACTTTTCACTTCTCGCTTCTCTCTTCTCACTTCTTTTTTGTACCTTTGCACCCGCTTTCGAAAAAAAGGGCGTTTAGCTCAGCTGGTTTAGAGCATCTGCCTTACAAGCAGAGGGTCGGCGGTTCGAATCCGTCAACGCCCACCAGAAAAGTCTCGGATGAAAATCTGAGACTTTTTCTTTGTTGTTTCAGAAAAAATGATTACCTTTGCCGCGCACAACCCAAAACTAGAAGTTATGATTTGGAATCAAAGCATTGAGTGTATGGATCGCGAGCAGCTTCGCGAAATCCAGTCCCGCCGTCTCGTAAAGATGGCTGAGTATGTGTATTACAACACGCCGTTCTACCGGAAGAAGTTCCAAGAAATGGGCCTTGAACCCGGTGACATCAAGAGTATTGACGATATCGTCAAGCTCCCATTTACTAACAAGTTGGACTTGCGCGACAACTATCCCTTTGGCCTTGCTGCCGTTCCGATGTCGCAGATTGTCCGTATCCACGCCTCGTCGGGCACGACGGGTAAGCCTGTCGTTGTTCTTCATACCCGGAAGGACCTGGCCATGTGGTCGGAATCCATTTCCCGTGCCTTTACCGCCTATGGGGCCACGAAGGAAGACATCTTCCAAGTGTCCTATGGCTATGGCCTCTTCACAGGTGGATTAGGTGCTCACGATGGTGCCACGAATATCGGCGCTTCTGTCATCCCGATGTCGTCAGGTAATACCCAAAAGCAGATAACGCTGATGCACGACTTTGGTGCCACGGTTCTCTGCTGCACACCTTCCTACGCCATGTTCCTTGGTGAGGCCTTGAACGAGAGCGAGTGGTCGCGCGATGAATTCAAGCTGAAGATCGGTGCTTTCGGCGCAGAGCCCTGGACGGAGAAGATGCGTGTCAAACTGGAGGAATCGTTGGGTATCAAGGCCTATGATATATATGGTCTTTCTGAGATTGCCGGTCCTGGTGTCGGCTATGAGTGTGAGCACCAGTGTGGCACCCACCTTAACGAGGACTATTTCTATCCGGAGATTCTTGACCCGAATACAGGCGAACCGTTGCCTGAGGGTACTTTTGGTGAATTGACGTTCACCCACTTGACAAAGGAGGGCATGCCGCTGCTTCGCTATCGTACCCACGACCTTACTGCCCTGCATTACGACAAGTGTGCCTGTGGCCGTACCCTCGTCCGTATGGATCGTATCCTCGGACGTTGCGATGATATGCTTATCATCCGTGGTGTCAACGTATTCCCGTCGCAGATTGAGGATGTCATTCTTAAGCAGAAGGAGTTTGAACCTCACTATCTCCTGATTGTCGACCGTGTCAATAATACTGATACTTCCGAGTTGAAGGTAGAGGTGAAGGACGAATACTTCACTGACGATATGGCCACGATGGTAGGTCTGCAGAAGAAACTTGAAGGCGAGCTCCGTAGCGTTATTGGCCTTGGTTTCAAGGTGCGCCTTGTCGAGCCGAAGGGCATCGAACGTTCTACAGGCAAAGCCAAGCGTGTCATTGATAACCGTCAGCTTTAATATATTGTATAAATGTCTAATAGTCAAAACAACTAACAGTCAAGAATATGAAAGCAAAACAACTATCAGTTTTCCTCGAGAACAAGTCCGGTCGTCTGACAGAGGTGACAGAAGCCCTCGGTAATGCCGGCATCAATCTCTCTGCAATGAGTATTGCCGACAATTCCGACTTCGGCATCCTCCGTTGTATCGTGTCTGACCCTGACAAGGCTTATCAGGTTCTGAAGGAAGCTCACTTCGCCGTGAAGATCACCGATGTCATTGGCTTTATTTGTCCCAATACGAGCGGTTCTCTCGCTGTGGTTCTCAAGGAACTCTCTGCAAAAGGAATCTTTATTGAGTATATGTATTCCTTCGCCAACGGCAATGTTGCCCATGTCGTCATCCGGCCGTCTGACCTTGAGGCATGTGACAAAGTCCTGGCTGACATGAAGGTCGATCTCATTGCCGCCAACGATCTCTATCAGTTGTAAACTGACGAATCTGCAAAATTTTCGGGAGAAAATTTTGCAGATTCATTTTTTCTCCGTACCTTTGCACCCGCATTTGCGAATGACGGGCGTTTAGCTCAGCTGGTTTAGAGCATCTGCCTTACAAGCAGAGGGTCGGCGGTTCGAATCCGTCAACGCCCACACGACACACTACGTAGTAGAGAAAGAAAAGATAATTATCGACAATTAAAAATGGATTTATCAGTATTAACAGCCATCTCGCCTATTGATGGCCGCTATCGCAGTAAGACGGAGCCGTTGTCAGAGTACTTTTCGGAGTATGCCCTTATACGTTATCGTATACGCGTGGAGGTAGAATATTTCATCACGCTCTGCGAACTCCCACTGCCCCAATTGGCAGATTTCGACCATAGCCTGTTTGAACAGCTTCGCGATATCTATCGCAACTTTACAACAGCGGATGCACAGCGTGTGAAGGACATCGAGAAGGTGACCAATCACGATGTGAAGGCTGTTGAGTACTTTATCAAGGAGCGTTTTGATCAAAGTTCAAAGTACAAAGAGTTCATACATTTTGGTCTTACCTCCCAGGATATTAACAATACCTCTGTTCCCCTTTCTGTTAAGGAGGCTTTGGAACAGGTCTACTATCCTCTGGTAGAGGAACTCATCGAACAGCTACACGACTATGCCGAGCAGTGGAAGACTATTCCAATGCTCGCTAAGACACATGGACAGCCAGCTTCGCCGACACGTCTCGGTAAGGAGGTTATGGTTTATGTCTATCGTCTTGAAGAGCAGTTACGTTCCTTGAAAGACATCCCTGTGACGGCTAAGTTCGGTGGGGCTACGGGCAATTTCAATGCCCATCATGTGGCATACCCCCAGTATGATTGGCGTGAGTTCGGCAATCACTTTGTATCCGAAAAACTTGGATTGGAGCGTGAGCAGTATACCACACAGATTAGCAATTATGACTGGCTCGGGGCCATCTTCGATGCCATGCGCCGTATCAACACCATTGTCATCGACCTCGACCGTGATTTCTGGATGTATATCTCAATGGATTACTTCAAGCAGAAGATCAAGGCTGGTGAGGTGGGATCCAGCGCGATGCCGCACAAGGTGAATCCCATTGATTATGAGAACAGTGAGGGTAACCTTGGTATTGCCAATGCCGTCCTCCAGTTCTTGGCAGCCAAGCTCCCCGTGAGCCGTCTGCAGCGTGACCTTACCGACTCTACAGTACTCCGTAACGTTGGCGTACCAATGGGTCATTCCCTCATCGCCTTCCAAAGCACGCTTAAGGGACTGCGCAAGCTCATCCTTAATGAGGACAAGCTGCAGGAGGATCTCGACAAGACCTGGGCCGTGGTGGCTGAGGCCATCCAGACGATTCTCCGTCGTGAGGGTTATCCCAATCCCTATGAGACTTTGAAGGCGTTGACACGTACCAACGAAGGTATCACGGCTGGCACTATCGCTGCTTTCATCGACACCCTCGATGTCAGCGATAATGTCAAGGCCGAGCTTCGCGCCATTACTCCGGCCACCTACACTGGTATTTAACCTAATTCCCTATATATATTAATAAGGTATAACATAATAATAGTATTAAACAATGGATTTCGAAAACAACGACACCAACACGCAGCAAGACTCCCAGAAAGAAGGTTTTCAGAGAGAACACAGAGAGATTCGTCCAGGACGTTCACCACGTCCCCGTATACATACTTCACCACGCCCGACATTCCAGAAACGTGACGACGAGGGCGGGTTCCGCCCGGAAGGTTTCGGAGCCGGATTGCAGGGCAGTGCACCCCAGCGTCCGAACTATCGCCCTCGCAACAACTATGGTGGTGGCTATAACCCCAACCATCAGCAGGGTGGTGGCTATCAGAAGCCTTACAAGCCATATAAGCCCTACCGCCCCTATAATGCTGAAGGTTCAGAGGGCATGGAGGGTGGCTATCAGTCACGTCAACAGGGCGGCTATCAGCCTCGTGGCGGTTATCAGTCGCGCCAACAAGGCGGCTATCAGCCCCGTGGCGGCTATCAGCCGCGCCAGCCCCAAGGTGAATATGGCCAGCCGCGTGGCGGTTATCAGCCCCGTGGCAATTATGGCCCAAGCCGTCCTAACCCTAATTACTCAAATAAGCCTTTCAAGAAATCCCGTCCGCACTCTGCCGACTACGATCCGAATGCCAAATATAGCATGAAGAAGCGCATTGAGTACAAGGAGGTCAACTATGATCCCAACGAGCCTCTGCGTCTGAACAAGTTCCTGGCTAATGCAGGTATCTGCAGCCGTCGCGAAGCTGATGAGTTCATTCAGGCCGGTGTTGTCACTGTCAATGGAGAGGTCGTTACTGAACTGGGTGCTAAGGTGTTGCGTACTGATGAGGTACGATTCCACGATCAGCCGGTGAGTATCGAGAAAAAGGTATATGTCCTGCTGAACAAGCCAAAGGATTATGTCACAACATCCGACGACCCACAGCAGCGTAAGACCGTGATGGACCTTGTCAAGGGAGCCTGCCCGGAGCGCATCTATCCCGTGGGACGTCTTGACCGTAACACCACTGGTGTACTCCTGCTGACTAACGATGGTGACCTCGCCTCGAAGCTCACCCATCCCAAGTATCTGAAGAAGAAGATCTATCATGTCTATCTCGATAGGGCCTGCACGGCGCACGACCTGCAGCAGATTGCTGAGGGGATCCAACTGGAGGATGGCGTCATCAAGGCCGACGATGTGCAGTATGCTCATCCTACTGACAAGAAACAGGTGGGTATTGAGATTCATAGCGGTAAGAACCGTATCGTCCGTCGCATTTTTGAGTCACTGGGCTACAAGGTCACCAAACTTGACCGTGTCCAGTTTGCAGGACTTACCAAGAAGAACGTCCGTCGTGGTGACTGGCGCTACCTTACTGAAGAGGAAGTCGATCGTCTCCGTATGGGTGCTTATGAGTAATTGACAATTGATAAATTGATAATTGACAATGGAACGTATTAAGATTATCGATGTGCTGAAATGCACCGAATATGGCAAGGAAGTCTGTGTCAAGGGGTGGGTGCGTACGCATCGCAGTTCAAAGGCAGTTGACTTTATTGCCCTCAACGATGGCTCGACCATCAAAAATGTACAGATTGTCGTCGATCCCTCCAAGTTCGACGAAGAACTGTTGAAGCAGATTACGACTGGTGCCTGCATCTGTGCTGTTGGTACACTGGTCGAGAGCCAGGGTGCCGGACAAAGCAGTGAGGTTCAGGCAACCTCGTTGGAAATCTATGGTCTCTGCGACAATACCTATCCCATGCAGAAGAAAGGTCAGAGTTTCGAGGTGATGCGCAAGAATGCCCACATGCGTCTCCGTACCAATACCTTCGGGGCTGTAATGCGCATCCGCCACAATATGGCAATGGCCATTCATACCTATTTCCATGAGCATGGCTTCTATTATTTCCATACGCCCCTGATCACTGCCAGCGACTGTGAGGGTGCAGGTAATATGTTCCAGGTGACCACCAAGAACCTCTACGACCTGAAGAAAGATGAGAACGGGAAGATTATTTACGATGATGACTTCTTCGGCGAGCAGACTTCATTGACTGTCAGTGGACAGCTCGAAGGTGAGCTTGGAGCTACGGCTCTCGGTGCCATTTACACCTTCGGCCCCACGTTCCGTGCTGAGAATAGTAATACCCCGCGTCACCTCGCCGAGTTCTGGATGGTGGAGCCAGAGGTGGCTTTCCTCGACCAGGAAGGATTGATGGATTTCGAGGAGGACTTCATCAAGTATTGTGTCCGTTGGGCACTCGACAACTGCAAGGACGACCTCGCTTTCCTTAACCAGATGATTGACAAGACCCTGATTGCCCGTCTCGAAGGCGTGCTGAAGGACAGCTTTGTCCGTCTGCCTTACACTGAGGGCATTAATATCCTCCAGCAAGCCATTAAGGACGGACATAAGTTTGAGTTCCCCTGCAACTGGGGCGATGACCTCGCTTCCGAGCATGAACGCTATCTCGTGGAGGAACATTTTAAGAAGCCTGTAATTATGACCGACTATCCCCGTGCCTTCAAGTCGTTCTACATGAAGCAGAACGAGGCACAAGGTGAGGGATCTGTCGGATATAAGGGCGCTGTCGCTCCTGGCCCCACCATGCAAGGCACCGATGTACTCTTCCCCCAGATCGGTGAAATCATTGGCGGCTCTGTCCGTGAGGAGAGCTACGACAAGCTGATGGGCGAGATAGAGCGTCGTCAGATGGACAAGACCCATCTCTGGTGGTATATTGACACCCGCCGTTGGGGCACTTGCCCCCACGCTGGCTTCGGTCTCGGCTTCGAGCGTCTCATCCTTTTCGTGACTGGTATGCAGAACATCCGTGATGTCATCCCGTTCCCAAGAACGCCGAAATCAGCGGAATTCTAAGTTAAAAACATCAAGTTTTTCAAAAAAATGCTTGCAGATTCAGAAAAAAGCATTACCTTTGCAGGCAAAATCAACTGAAAGTATTGAACAACTATAATATATAATATAATAAGGTATAGGAGGACCTTGACTACGAAACAGGAACAATGACAAACAAAAGTGTGCAAACCCCGATAAATAAAGAATTGTGCAGCATTTTCGAGCATTTTTGGCAAAAAAGACGCTAAAACGGCAAGTTTTTAGGTTTTTTTTAAAAAAATATTCGATTTTGTTTGCAAGTTTTCAGAAATATGTCTATATTTGCACCAAAAATGTAAATCCGTGTAGGAGATACACTGCCCTGACGTGAACGTAAAACGTGTGCTCTGGGCTGGATTTGAGAGAAGAAAAAGAAGTATAACAACTTAATTTTTTTATTAATTTAAA
>Ga0310786_10002245_pt1 | contig 29870 bp, 25 predicted proteins | sample AusTroGonzalo_MG_FD_203881 | JGI IMG/M metagenome (GOLD analysis project Ga0310786, IMG submission 203881) | Bovine rumen microbial communities from tropical cattle in Woodstock, Queensland, Australia - Gonzalo_03 (v2) (version 2) | ecosystem: Host-associated > Mammals > Digestive system >...
GCGGAAACAAAGTCATTATGACCGACAAAATCTTCCAAGAGAATTTTCATAAAGAAAAGAATGGCTTAATCAAAGAGTTGGAAGAACTATTCCAAGCCGAATTGGTATTGATACCTTGGGATCGTTACGAAATGTATGGACATGCCGACGGAATGGTTCGATATATCCGAGGAAACATCGTCCTTTTGAACAATTATGTTGATTTCGACAAAAAACTCCGACAACACTTGATGGAAATTTTGTCTGCACATTTCATCGTTGAAGAACTGGAATATGGATTGCCTTCTAGTTCAAAAATGTCGTGGGCATATTTGAACTTTCTTCAAACAGAAAATTGTATTTTTGTGCCTGGATTATCTTGCAAGGAAGACCAGATGGCTGTTGAGCAGATACAACAACTCTATCCGCAGCATAAGGTAATCTTGATAGAGGGATGTAAAGACATAGTAAAGGATGGAGGAGCATTAAACTGCATCAGTTGGAACATTTTGGAAGAAACATCGGATAAATAATGACAATAACAATAACAAATCAATTAGCATTATGACAACAAATCTTACTGAAGAATTCGTACAGCAACACACCCTGATGGAGTGCTTGAAAGAATTTGATGGCGCACATGGCGACTCATTGGAAAAACCTTTTGAAGCACTTGCTAAGAAGATGATTTATGGCGGGTATTTCGAAGTTTCCAATAAAGGCAAAACCTTATATAAGGTCTATATTCATACTGTTGAATTCTATTATCACGAAGAAAATGACGGTAAAATAAAAGATTGGATTGTTTATCATCGCAATCCTATTAATGGCGCTCCAAAGCCTCTATTTGAAGTGGGTACACTTCATGCCCATGTTTCAGGAATTGACATTACCTTTGAAGGTAAACATCCTAACGGATATATTTATCGTGCCTCTGCGCTCATAAGAAAATTCAAGGTAAAAGAAGGCAATAGTGATGAATTTATGAAGTTTAAAAAACCTAAAGACAAGAATCATCCAGAGGTAGAAGCGTATCCAACCCATCTATATGAATACCTTTTCATGAAAGCCTCGTTAACGGATATTCGAATACAATGGAAAGATTCAAGGTTCGATAATGTTACCGTCAAGTCAGATAAGCGTATTAATGTAAAGGATGAAAGAAAATGGTCTTTTTCATAAATGGTTGTTTTTCTCTTTAAAAAACTAACTATTGTTGCCCCGTTCGGTCGGATTTGCAATCTGTAAAACAAACTCATAATTAATACAAAAACCCCAGCATCCAAAGAGGCAACTTGGCACCAACGGGCGATTCGATGTCGTCAGCAAAGATATAGGAATCGGGCAAATCTGCATTTATGTTGGTTACAGGCAACACTTTTTGCCAAAAAATGCTGGTTATAGGCAACACTTTTCATTAAAAAGTGTTGGTTGTAGACAACACACTCGTGTTTTCTTTCTTATTTCACTATAGTTTTGGTCATCGCTGTGTTACCGCTTTTGTCGGTGACATGCAGGAAATATAGTCCTTTTGGAAGAGCGGACAAACTGATGTCGTTGCCTTCGCCAAAGGTCTTTACCATTTGACCTATAGTATTATAAACCTGCACTTTGGCAACTTCCACACCCATAATATGTACTTCGCCATCTGTCGGATTAGGATACACCCAGACCAATGGTTTTTCGGTCAAGTCTTGAATCCCCGTCAGATCATCACCAATGGTCCAGTTCTCGGCGAGGCTGTTGTCGGAGTTCAAGTCTTTGAGTTGGAGATAAGGCCCGTTGCCGTCGGCTTGCGTGGGCCATGGGTCGCTGTCGTAGTAATGTACCTCGTCGATGACATTGCCCCAAGCATCAGCCAACACGAGGTTCTCCGACTTGTTGGAGAGCTTGCGGGTGTATTGCCCCAAAGGCACGGTATTGTAATATTCCATGAACATCAACGAGTCAGAGCAGAGGAGAAGGGTTTCGTTTCCGGCAATATGCGAGTTGTTGGGAAATTGATAAGTGATGCCCAACTCGCGGAAATACACACCCGTCAAATCCACATCGGCATCGCCGTTGTTGGTAATTTCGATGAATTCCAAGCGGTTGCCGTCATAGCCCCACCAATCCATGGGGTGGTAATGTATCTTGGAGATGACGAGGGGCGGCAGGTCGACATCGGAACAGCCTTGGTCGGACCCGATATTGTTGTTCAACCAGTTGATGCGCTGCTGGATCCAGGTCTTCATGTTGTTCACATACTGTGCGTGTTGGCTCATCTGGTTCCAGCGTTGGTTGTCCCTAGGGATGGCTTCAGCAATCAGGGCGTCGATTTCGTCAATGCGGTTGCAAACGAAATCGTAGTTCAAAGGTTGTCCTGGCGCTGTCATCTCAAACCAACGCTTGGCCAAATAGCATCGGAAAACGTCGGTGTCAAACAGGTCTTTCCAAAACTTTGGGCCGTTGTTGTCGGTATTGTTGAACTGCCACACGTCGTATCTGCTGCGGTTGCCGAAAGAATCGTAGCCAAAGGCGAGGTTATAATCCCATACCGGACCGGCGCGCAACTTTCCCATTCTGTTTTTATGGAAGTAGGTGCTGAAAGAATACACGTCCACGTTGGAAGCAAACTCGGCAATCAGCATGAAGTCGACGAACGACGGAATGTCGATGACCGACGGGATGCCCGAGGTGATGGAGGTGTTGTGTTGGTTGGCAACGGAGGCCAGGTTGTTGAAAACGCCGTGGATATAGTTGTTTTGGGCATTGGTGATATCGGCGGGCTTGGGATAATGGTGGATGAAGTCAGTAGAGGTGCCGCCCCACCATCCGCCGCCATAGCCTTGCATCGTCCATGCCACAGGATCGCCGCCAGTGGTTTTGTCGGCTTTGGTGATATAGCCGCCCGTCACCTCAGGGTAGTTGTTGCAGGTCTGGTCCATCTTTTCAATGTTGACGCGTCCATCGTCGGGCTTGATTTTCTCCATGAAGACATACAAGCCTTTGTAGTCGCCGTTGATGACCACTTCGCAATACATGCTACGCGATGCGTATTGCCCGAGGCGGTTGGAGAGTTCGTAGGTAAGCACGTCACGCATTCCCGTTTGGTCGTCAGCCAAGGAGTTGAGTATCCAGTCGTTTTCCTTGGGCATACCGAAGATGCTGACATTGTTGTTGGTGACATTGTCGTCTTGTAAAGTCTCCAAACCGTATGGCTTTTTGTTGAACATGGTCTGTGACGAGCTGCCACGCCGCTCGATGCCGATGCGGCCGTCGTAGTTGAGAAACTCGGGGTTGTCGATGTCGCTCATATAGTTGCGAGAGCCGTCTTGGTGCCAGATGATTTTCATGGTGCCAAGCACCTTGGGTTCGTCGGGGATGTTCACGCCGTTGTCGGTAGTGATGACGACGATAGGCAGGTTGCTGTCTGTGAAGTTTTGCGCAGATACCGCCAATGTCAATAAAGACATGACAACAAACAAAAATAGCCTTTTCATAAAACAGAGTTTATTTCTTCCGCTTCCACCATTTCTTCTTGCCTTCGACCACGCCAGCCATGCGGTTGCGTGATTTCTTCATCTTGGCGAAATGGGTGGCTCTACCCGCCGAGGGGCCTTTCAGCGGGGTGACGGTGGACTTGGAGGCGACGAAGCCGTTCATGTCGGCATCCTCCATGTCGCCGTACTTGTTCTTCTTCGCGGCAAAAATAATGATATTGTCTATGTACCAGCTCTGCACGTATGCGCCATGGCCGGTGAAATAAAGGGAAAATTGCGGTTCACGGGTCTGCCACTCTTCCATGTCGAAGAGGAGCAGGTACTTGCTTTGGATGATGGGACCCAACAGGGTGTCCTCCCAGATGCTCTCCCAGTCCTCGCCATTTTGTGAGATGCCGATGCCGATACGGGCGTCCAGGTCGCCCTCGGTGGCTTCGAGGCAGTGGTTGAACTGGAAGTAGATGTAGTCATATTTATCTAACGGAACAACGGGCGTGACGAGACGCGTGGTGCCTTCAAAGTTCATGTCGGGATACATCTGCATCTCGCGCGCCTTGCAGCCGGCGTAACGGGTGTTGGAGAGGTACCACACCACCCAGTCGTCGCCCTTCGCCTCCCAGCCCTCTTCGAGCCAGGGGTTGTAGAAGCCCTCACACAACACGATATCGCCCCGCTGCGCAAACAGCGGCAGGGTTAGCAATACTACGAGTAGTGTGAGGAGACGTTTTTTCATCCAACTTGTTGAATTGACTTTCGTTGAAGCTTTGAATTCGCGACAAAGATAGGAAAAAAATGTTTGGTTCGCTGGTTTTGCGGTTTTTATTCTAACTTTGCGGCATAAACAAATACTGAGCTTGGTGACAAAACTCAACCCTAAACCGTCATTGCGGGCTTGACCCGCAATCTCCTAAGCGAGAAGGACACCCTATCGCATAGGAGATGGCGGATGTTCCTCCGCCATGACGACAAGGGGTCGGTGTTTGTACCACTGCTCTAGTTTAAGTAAAGAAGACTATGCCAGCAAAAGAGAAAACCGCCTTTTTCTGCAAGGAATGCGGCAACGAGTCGCCGAAATGGTTCGGAAAGTGCCCCGCCTGTGGCGCGTGGAACTCCTGCGTGGAAGAGACCGTCGTCACAGGAAAAGACAGCAAATCGGTGAAGAAAAACGTCGGCTTGGAGATGGACAAAGGCCTGCCCATGCCCATCAACGACATCGGCAACGCCAAGGAACAACGCATCATCCTGCCGTATGAGGAACTCAACCGTGTCCTTGGTGGCGGCTTGGTGCTCGGCTCCTTGATCCTCGTGGGCGGCGAGCCTGGCATCGGCAAGTCGACCTTGCTCTTGCAGACGGCCTTGCAGTTGGCTGGAAGAAAGGTGCTGTACATCTCCGGCGAGGAGAGCCAGACCCAAATCAAGATGAGGGCCGAGCGCATCGGAATCCACAACACCGACTGCCTCATCCTCACCGAGACCAACACGCAAGAGATCCTGAAGCACTTCAAGAACATGCAGCCCGACATCGTGGTCATCGACTCCATACAGACGCTCGAATCGCCTTATGTGGACGCCACGGCGGGCAGCCTCTCGCAGATCCGTGAGACAGCCGCCGAGATGAATAAGATTGCCAAGGCCTATCAGGTGCCGGTGTTTCTCATCGGCCACATCACCAAGGACGGCAGCATCGCCGGACCGAAGATTTTGGAGCATATCGTCGACACGGTCTTGCAATTTGAGGGCGACCGCCACTATGGCTTCCGTATCCTGCGCACCATCAAGAACCGCTTCGGGTCGGCCTCCGAGTTGGGCATCTTCGAGATGAACGCCACAGGCCTCCGCGAGGTGACCAACCCTAGCGAGATCTTGCTCTCGCAGCGCGACGAAGAGGTGAGTGGCATCGCTATTGCTGCCACCATGGAAGGCCAACGCCCCATGCTCATCGAGACGCAGGCCTTGGTGAGCAGTGCGGCCTACGGCACGCCACAACGCTCCGCCACGGGCTTCGACATCCGCAGGATGAATATGCTGTTGGCCGTGTTGGAGAAACGTGCTGGCTTCCGCCTCTCCATAAAAGACGTGTTCCTGAACATCGCAGGCGGCCTCCATGTGGATGACCCCGCCATCGATTTGGCCGTCATTGCTGCCGTGCTTTCCTCGAATGCCGACATCCCCATCCCTTCGAGCTATGCCTTTGCCGCCGAGGTGGGACTCTCGGGAGAGATACGCGCCGTCACCCGCATCGAAGCCCGCATCGCCGAGGCAGATAAATTAGGTTTCGAGAAGATTTTTGTCTCGAAATACAATGCCAAAGGCTTGGACACCAAGCGGTTTAAGATCCAGATTGTGCCGGTGGCTTCGGTGTATGAGTTGGGAGCGGAGTTGTTTGGATAAGGGAAATCGCCCAAATGTTGTATAAAAATGTATGATTTGGGCATTTTTCTATAGAATTTCGACCAAATGTATGGTTTTAGAGGTGTATTTGGGCGATTTTCTAATCAGAAAATAGTTCCTTTGCGGTGATTTCGCTGTGCAACAGGCCGTATTGCTTGCCTTTGGCCACCCCGAAAGGTGTTATCATCGTGTGAACCAACTTGAGCGGAGTCTTTGTCTCGTTGCGGAAAATCGTCATCCTTTCGTTGAGTTTCTCCTTGTAGTCATTGGAGATGACGTATGGCTTTGAGGAGAATTTCATCTCGCACAAATGCACCATCTTATCAATGCGCGAAATGATGAGGTCGATTTGCGCGCCTTTGTGTTCCACCTGCCCGTTTTCGTCCTTTTTGGGTCCAACACGCCACGAAGAAACAGTAGTGGCAATGCCCGAAATGCCCAATCCCTTTTTGATGGCGTTGAGATGTTTGAGGCATACCATCTCGAAAGTGAAGCCTTCCCAAGTCTCGACACTGCGAGTCATGAAGTTGTGCATCCAAAACTCTGGGTCTTTGTCGTCATTGTTCTCGATGAATCGGAAATAAAACAGCGTATAAAAGTCAGATATTCTGTAAATTGTGTTCTTTTTCTTGCAGCCGAATTGGGCAAATTTCACAATGAAGTCGCAGCGTTGCAGGTTTTTCAAGACGCGGGTCAGGTTGCCGCCCGAAAGGCCTGAAGCGGTTTCCAATTCGGCGCGTGTCAAGCCTTCGCGCTTGGCCGACAAAGCTTTGACGACCGATACATAACGGTCGGCTTTCGAGAAGAGCGAGTTGTAGAGTTCGTCAAACTCATCGCTGAGTCGCCCGCCAATGGCAAAGAAAAGCGCGTCAATGTTTTGCGGCAGGCTCAGATTAGGCTCAAGAAGGCTCAGATAATAGGGTACTCCACCCAATACCATATAACATTGGATAATTTGGTAATAGTCCCATCCAAATCCCTTGTTGTCAAGGTATTGCTTACATTCGTTGAGCGTAAAAGGCGCGACGTAGATTTGCCGCGTGATACGGTTATGCAGTCCGCCTTGATTGGAAATCAGTTTATCGACCATCCAAGAAGTGGCGCTGCCGCAAGCCACGAGAACGATGTCGTCGCGGGTAGCCACCCAACTATTCCAGAAGTATTCAAGAGCCTCCACAAAATCGCTGGTTTTGTTGTCGATCCAAGGCATCTCGTCGATGAAAACCACTTTTTTCTTGTGGTTGCTTTGTTCCAACAGAGTCGAAAGTGCGTCAAAGGCCTCACTCCACGAGTTCAGTTTGGGCTGTTCGGCAAAACTTCCATATTTGGACAACGCTTTCGCGAAATTCTCCAATTGTTTCTTTTGTGTGCTTTTGTGTGCTCCCACATAATAAAAGGTGTAGTGGTCGTGGAAGAAATTGCGCACAAGAAAGGTCTTTCCGACGCGTCTTCTGCCATAAATAACGACGAATTCTGATTGCCGTGATGCCATGCAGCGACTTAATTCTTCCATTTCGCGTTTTCGTCCGATGAGTGTATCCATAGCCTTGTGTGGTTTTGCGGCAAAAATACACATATTATTTCTTATTATGCAAGAAAATCGCCCAAATGTGGTATAAAAATACAAGATTTGGGCGTTTTCCGTTCAAAAAATACCTAAATATGCTTTTTATAAGCAAGGTATAATGGATATACCAAGGGAAAGTTAGTGGTTTTTTTCTTGAAAAATGTCCTCGTGCGTTTTATACCCAAGATAATTCAAACGTGTGGTGTCAGACTGTAAAGCCCAGCATTCGCCACTGTCCGCATCTTTCCGGGGTATAATGTTATTTACTTTGACCTGGGATAACCTTGCGCACACGATAACCAAGTGCTCTCAAACGGGCGACATCTGTTTCCATAACACCACTGCCATAGTGCATGGTGGAATCATCTGGAAAAATATTGGTAAAATCTATACAGCCGTCTCCACATGCTTTGTCTGGTGCAAGTTCATGACAAGCGCATAACGAGTCTGTTGCTCTTCTATTACCACGCCAACCTATGCTAAGAGCTACCATTCGCTCTTCGTCCGAAAGTGGTTCCGCAACCATCAAAATTACCTTTACACCGTTTTTATCTTTGTAAAAATTAATTGTATCTTTATTTGGTAAAGAAAACTGCCACTTAAACGGAACAAAAATTGTATCGGGATATGTGGTTGTATCGATTATTGGGGTATCGGGAATTGTATCCGTTGGGGTTGGTGTTGGGTCATTTGGATGTGGTTCATCGCCACCATATGGTTTGCATGCGTAGTATATAAACGGCAATGAACAAATTATAATGCCACCCAAAATGCGTTTGAGTTTTTTTCCAAAACAAGTAGATTTCATATGGAGTTAGTTTTGTGAGAATACTGTGGCAAAATTACAAAGTTTTGAATAGTCAGGCTTGGTTTTAAGAAATTTTTCGTTTCGGCACTTGGCTGGAACGAAAAATTTCGCCAAAAATCTCATCAAAGTTGGCGCAATCTATTTATTTTTGCATATCAAAACGAAGCCGAAAATGCTCTCCCCGAAATTCGATACCTGTTTCTTTGAGCGTTATGCCATGGTTTCGTTGGCTACGCTGTTGGGTGAGCCGTATGCGCATTTGGTCAACCGCGACAGGCCAGATTTGCAGGATGAGCAAGGTGGTCTCGGCATCGAAGTCACCCGAGCCATACGGGAGAACAAGAATGTGAACAACGCCTTGGTGAACGAGATGGCGGGCAAGGATGTCAAGGAAGTGAATGCCGAGGATTTGCGCCACATCAACCAGACGGGTTATGCCTACGGCTTGGGCGACGGTAGCATCGTCGGTCGCAACGAGTACGAGTATTGGTCGTTGGCCTTGCCCTTGAAGCGCATTCTCGAAATCAAGATGGATAAGGTGAATAACGGCTTCTATGGCGATTTCAACGAGTTCGACCTCTTCGTCTTCACCAAGGAAGACCTCGACCTCGACCAAATCAAGCAGACCATCGCCTTCATGCAGGAGAAGCAGGCCTTCCAAAACCGACTGTATTCACGGCTCTTTGTCTCGCAGATACAGACCCTTTACGACTGCGATTTGTTCACGGGACAATACAAAAAATACAAGGTCAGGGAGGAGCAACGCCGCTATTTTTATGACGAAGCAGTGAAATAATGAACGAGGAAAAAATCATACTAGGCATCGACCCGGGCACCATGGTGATGGGCTACGGCGTCATCCGCGTGCAAGGCAAGCAGATGGAGTTGCTCACGATGGGCGTCATCAACTTGAAGAAGCTGGCCAACCAGGCTCTGAAGCTGAAGAAGATCTTCGAGCGCGTGTTGGAAATCATCAACGAATACCACCCCGATGAGCTGGCCATCGAAGCACCTTTCTTTGGCAAGAACGTGCAGTCGATGCTGAAGCTCGGTCGCGCCCAAGGGGTGGCCATGGCCGCCGCGCTCTACCGCGACATACCCATCTTCGAGTACTCGCCCAAGACCATCAAGCAGACCATCACAGGCAACGGCAACGCATCGAAGGAACAGGTGGCCAAGATGGTGCATTTCATGCTGAAGACCGACGAGAACCCACAGTTTTTCGACGCCACCGACGCCGTGGGTGCCGCCCTCTGCCATGCCATCGACAAGGGTAAGGACGTCAACTACACCAAACATAGCACCGAGAAAGCCAAGGCGCGCCGCAAGGGCGACTGGAGCCAGTTCATCGCCGAGAATCCAGATAGGGTGAAGCTATGAAGAAATGGAACATTTTTTGTGGTTTTTATTCTTATATACCACAAAGAAAACACTAATCCTAAAAAACATAAGTAAATGATTATCACCATCATCTGCATCACCATCTTGGCCTATGCCATCTCTGGCAAGGACATCAACGGACTGCTCGACAAGTTGAAAAACGTAGATTGGAAGAAGAAAACCTCCAATATGCTGGGAAAAATTGGCACGTATGCCAAAAAGGCAGGTCGCGTCACCACCAAGCCTCTGCTGCAACTATACTATGTGTTGACCATGGGCGAGACCACCACGTTGGAGAAGGCCCTCATTGTGGGTGCCATCCTCTACACCATCTTGCCTTTCAGCTTGATACCTTATAAGGCCCACAAGATTCTTGGTCTGCTCGACGAAGGCTTGGCCGTGCTTTATGTGGTGAAGAAGGTGCAGCACAAGATCACGCCCGAAATCAACGCCAAAGTGGAAGAGACTTTGAATCAGTGGTTTGGTGCTGAGGAAGCCGAATCCACAGCTGAGGCTGCTGAATAACTTGTAGAATTCAAAAAATGCCTGCCTATAGATTCCCAAGGGAATGACATAGGCAGGCATTTTTATTATAGTTCCGACGTCAAATGATACGTCCCGCTGCCGTAGGTCTTCACCTCGTAGCCGTTGGCGGTGGGTAGATAGACCTCGGCCGTGGTGTTGGCTGGGATGACAAAATCCCATTCAAAATGGTTGCCTTCGCGTTTCCATTGGCTTTCAATGCGGCCAGAGACGGAGTTGTAAGCACAGTTTACAAAGTTCAGACCCTCAATAGGATAGGGCTTGAGTTGTATCTTGCTGTAGCCGGGCTCCAAGGCACGGATGCCGCCGAGGTATTCGTATTCCCAGAGGATGAGGTCGCCGAGAAGCATGACATGGTTACCCGAATTCATGGCGGGGTCGGCGGTGTTGCCGTTCCACAGTTCCCAGATGGTGGTAGCGCCGTTGCGGACCATGTAGCCCCAGCTGGGGTAGGTGTCGTTGGAGGCGATCTTGAAGGCGAGGTCGCCGCGACCGTATTCTGTCAGGCAACGCATCAGCTGCTGGATGCCGACCACGCCTGTCGAGACATGCCCGCCACATTCGTTCTCGGTCTTTTCGATGATGCTATTCAATACTTTGTCTTCCAAACCTTTAGGCACCATTCCAAACCACAAGGGCAGGATGTTGGCGGTGACCGTGTTGTTGGCGTAGACACCCGTCACGCGGTTGAAGTACTTGTCGTTGAAGGCCACGGTGCTGGTGGTGATTTCTTGTTTGAAGAATGCCACGTCGTCGTCGAAGCCCAACACCTCGGCAAACTTGGCCATTTTGCCGCAGAGGTAGCAGTAGAACGGCGTGGAGATCACCGTCGCGTCGGTGATGCGGGCGGGGTCGCTGGAGTGGATGAGCTCGAGACTCTCGGGCGGCATGCACCAGTCGCCGTAGGTGTCGCGAGGCATGAGGCCGCCACGCATGAAGTCGTTCTTCATGTGGAGTATCCACTTCTTGAGGGCGTCGTAATGCTGGCGAATGGGCTCCGCGTCACCGAAGCGGGTGTAGACCATGTCGGTGGCGGTGACGACGGCGCCAGGCCAGGTCATGTTGTCGGTGTAGCCGCGCCAGTAGGGTGGGATGACGTTAGGCAGCGAGCCGTTGTCCCATTGGCAGTCGTCGGCGTCGGTAAGCCACTTGGCGTAGAGTTGATGGTTGTCGAAGATGTACGACTCGCCGTAGTTGCCCGTGGTGCGGTCGCCCGTCCAGCCCATGCGCTCGTCACGTTGCGGGCAGTCGGTGGGCATGGAGCGGTAGTTGCCACGGATGCCCCAGTAGGCGTTGTGGTAAACCGCGTTGATGATCTCGTTGGAGGTTACAAACGAGCCCGTGACGGGCATCTCGTCGTAGATGACCCAGCCTTCGAAGTCGTCCAGATTGGGTGTCTCGCGCAGACCGAAGATTTCCACGTAGCGGAAGCCGTGGTACACAAACATAGGATGCCATTTGAATTGACAATTGATAATTGAGAATTGAGAATTGTTGGAGACGATGTAACGGTCGGTGCATTCCGCGCCACGGAGATTGGCGGTGTAGAGTGCGCTGTCGGGGGTGAGGAGTTCGGCAAAACGCAGGGTGATGACGTCGCCGGGTTGTTGTCCACGCACATTCATATTGATGAATCCGACCATATTTTGTCCCATGTCGAGATACCATTTGTCGCCTTTCTGGAAGACGCTGACGGGTTTCAGTTTCTCCATCACGGTGATGTTGGGATTGGGCTGGGCGCTGAGCTGGCCTTCGGGGGCGTCGACGAGTTCGGCTTGGAGCCAGTCAGTGTCGTCATAACCAACCTTGTTCCAATCGCCGAGTTCAAAGTTCTCATCATAAGTTTCGCCGTCGTATTCATTGGCAGTGCGGATGGGGCCGCGGTTGGTGATTTTCCATGTCTCGTCGCTGACGATGGTCTCCTTTTGGCCGTCCTTGTAGGTCACTTCCAGTTGCAGCAGCAGTCGGGGTGTGCCGAAGCCAAACGCATTTTCGGTGCCGTCCCAGTTGGGGTTTTTGACATCGTAGCGGATGGTGGTATAGCGACCGCCTTCGAGAATGATGCCCATGGCGTTATCGCCTTGCTGCAGCATCTCGGTCACGTCGTAGGTGTTGAAATACACGCGACTCGAGTACCAAGAGAGGGTGGGCTTCAGCAGTTCTTCTGGGGCGACTTCGGCGCCGTTGAGGTAGGCGCTGTAGACACCCATGCCGCTGACATACAGCCTGGCATCGGCAACTTCGCCTTTGAGGGCAAAGTCCTTGCGGAGGTAACGGGCGGCGAGGCGGGTGTGACCCACCAAGACATCGTCTTCAAACTCATGCCCAATCCATTTGGCTTGCCAGTCGTCTTGCTTCAGCAGGCTGATTTCAAACGATTTGACATCACTTTCCACCTTGGTTTTCTTGCTGCCTTTGGCTGTCACCGTCGTGATGACTTTCCAATAGGCTTTGTCGCGGCTTTGGAGTTCCTTACCCGCATATGGGATGTAAAGCATCTGGTTGGAAGGGACTACGCCCGAATCCCATAGGTCGCCGACGCCATTTTGAGCATTCTCGGCCGTGGAGGCCACGATGATATGGTAGTTTTTCTGCACTACCTCGTTTTCTGTGGTCTCATAGTTCCAGCTGAAGCGGGGCTGGGCTGTGGCCAAAGCCTGCCCATGGAATTGTTGTTCCACGTTGGGGTTGGTGATGGTGACATCCAGCTTGTTGTTGCATGAAGCAAGGCCGATAAGGGCCAAAAGAAGTATTGCAATATGTTTCATAACAGTATGTTTTAATTATTCCGTTCTATTGAACTCGAGGTGAATATCCGTTATCATTCCATCAAGAATTAACACGCTGTTTGTTAATTTGCTTACATAGAATTTTAATCCATCATTGTTTCCAATGGTTAAAATAGCTTTTTTCTCATCAAATGAATATGTATCTTCTCCCATTTCTATTTCTATATTATAGCCGTCTCTTATGGACACTGTTTTGTCATTGAATTCCCATCTTCCTCCAATATTATGTTCAATCTCGTCTTGTCCATTTTGAGAAGAGGCAATGACACATTCCCATTTTCCAATTATTAGTTCTCTTTTTGTAGTTTCTTTGTTACATGAGGAATTTACACAAATAATACACAGTAATAAGGATAGAATTTGTAGTACTTTTTTCATAGCAATCATTTTATTTATAGGTCTTTATAGGGTGTAAGAATTCATTTTAAACATATAAAACCACTTCGACATCTCAACCATCGGCGCTCACAACGCCAATTGGATAAGCGCAATGGTTTTGCAAACGACAAACCTTCTCAAACTCCGAGTACCACGGCAGGCTCAATGTTGAGTTTGAGGCAGAGGTCGCGAGAGAGTTGATAAGATGGCTCCATTTTGCCATGCATCAGTTCACTCATCCTAGATGCACTGATTCCCAGTAATTGCGCCACGGCAGCCTGCGTTAGACTGCGTTCGTACATACGAAGTCTAATGACATCGGGTAATGTCGGTTTGTTGAATGAGAAATGGAGATCCTCATATTCGGCCACCATGTCGGAAAGGATGTCGAGTTCCTGATAATTAGGGTCGGTAGTCGGGGTTTCGTCCGTTACCACCTTCAAAAGTTCTTCGATGCGTTGCATCGCTGCGTTGTACGCCTCTTCTGTCTTAAGTTGTGCCATGTCTTAAATGTTTTCGATGTCCGTAATTTTGTCATATTCTGCGTGTGTGCCGATGAAGCGAATGTAAACCGTTTTGGAGGTCATGATTATCAGTACCACAAGGCGATAGTTATTCCCGTTGATGTTGAACACATAACGCTGGTTGCCAACATAGTCCACACTGTTAAAGGTTTGCCTAATATCAGTAAGGTTGTTCCATTCAGCTTTACGGGTTTTCTCAAACCAATCGTTAAGCCCTCCTGCTGCCTGCGGATGGTTCTCGGCGTATTGGGTCAGTGTCTTTTTGGCAATGATTCGCATAACGGCATTTTTATGTTCTACGCTGCAAAGATAATGAAAAAATTCGGCATAACAAAATAAAGTTACAAAATTTGTGTATTTTTCCCATCATAATCCGAACGTTTCCGCCAGTTCTTGCATCTGCGCCTCGCTCATGCCTTCCGGCTCGAAGCCCATGCTGTGGGCGCTCATATAGATTTGTGCTGCTTTGTTGAGGACATCCACCTGGTCGAAGGCGGACATGATGTCGGTGTCGACGGCAAACACGCCGTGCTTCTCCCACATCACTACGTCATAGCCTTCATCGAGGGTCTTGAGGGTGGCCTCGCCAAGGGCTACACTCGAGGGCAACAGATAAGGCACAATGCCCAAGCCTTTCGGACAGAACGCTCGAGTCTCGGGTATCATCGACCAAAGGATTTTAGTCAGCACGTCCTTTTCAAGGAATGGCCTATGATGCGTCATGGCGACCAACTCGATAGGATGGGTGTGGAGCGAGGCCTTGTAAGGTGAGCCTTTGGCAATCAGATAGTCATGGACGCTGAGATGAGAAGGCAGCTCCGAGGTGGGCATCACGGGTTTGTCGGCGACGATTACGTAATGGGCGCAGTCGTCGAGGATGCGGATGATGGAGCCGTTGTCCATAGGCCAGCGAGCGAGGTCACGCATGCGGCGGTTGGTGCCTTTGCAGAAGAAATAACAGCCCTTTAGGTGGGGTAGGATGGTTCCAATGGGAATCGGATCGGAAAGTTTAGAGTTTAGAGTTGAGAGTTTAGAGTTGTTGGAAGTTGAGAGTTGGGAGTTGAGTTGGTCGGTGACATTAATGACGATGTTGCCGCCGTTGCGCTCGGCCCAGCCTTTTTGCCATAGGTAGCCGGCCACCTCCGCGACTTGTTCGATTTGTTTAGTAATCGTCTCCATAGCGTTCTTTTGTTATTTGGTTAAGCGACTTGCCTCGGGTGTTGGGGCAACCGATGACGCCCACAATCAATGAAATCAGAAGCAAGCCGATCATGCAATAGGCGGCCACGGTGAAGCCTTCGCCGTTTTCGCCATAGATGAAGGTGAAGATGAGTCCCCAAAGAGCAGAAAGCCCTCTGACGACAAAGAACATCAGCCCTTGTGCGCCGGCGCGGAACTTGGCAGGGAACAACTCCGAGCCCCATAAGGCATAGAAGATCTGCACCGACATACCGCCTTCGATGCCCCACAAAATGGTGAACAGCCACAAACCAGCGGTGCCATTCACGCCCACAGCGACGATAATGACCCATGCGCTGATAGCGAAGAGCAAGCCTAGGATGTATATCAATTTATGACTGGTCTTGTCAATGACCTTGGAGAGCAGGAAGGTGACGCCCACGATGATAGCCCATTGGATGCAGTTCATCCAGTTGGCCTGCTCGTTGCTCACGCCTCCCGCCGTTTCATAGATATGAGGCTGGAAGAAGCCCAAGACTGAGGCCACGAGGTTCCAGGTGAGGTAAATGACCGCCAAGAAACAGGCGGTCTTGATGGCGGTTTTGTTAGAGAACAACACCTTGAAAGCGTGCCATAGTCCTGTGTCCTCGCCTTTGGCCTTGGCGACCTCTTGGCTGGCCTTCCACTCGGTGCTTTCCTCCAGTTTGCGCTGCAGGTTCCAGGCGATGAAAGCCACGACGAGCAACGAGAAGAAGACGATACGCGAACTGAACACATTGACGGCTTCTGTGGACAGGTTGGTACCGCCAAAGGTGTGGGCGATGCGTTCCACCCATCCGAACAGGTAGCCATCAGGGGCGAAGAACATGCCCAGCAGTAGGATGATCATCGGGCCGAAACCCCACGACATCTGTGAGATGCAGATGTTGCGGCCGCGTTTGTCGTTTTCGGAGCTCTCGGAGATATAGGTCCACGAGGCCGGCACGCCGATGCCCACCGAGATGCCCGTCACCAGGAATCCGGCCAGCAGCATCGGGAAGCTGACGGAGAGCATGATGAGCAGCACACCCACCATGTAGACGAGCAGGTTGTAGGTATAGATGAACTTACGCCCGTATTTGTCGGCCAAGAAACCGCCGATGATGGCACCGAGGGCGGCACCTAGGCAGTTGGCACTGATGAAGTTGAGCCAGCCGAGATGCACCTCGGTGAGGCCCAGGTATTTTTGCCATAGCGTCAGGCCGCTGGCTCCGGCGACGATGGCACCGGCATCCAAATAGTTGGTCAGTGAGACGGCGACAGTGCTTTTCAGACTTCCTTTACTCATGTTTTATCTCTTTGAGGTTACATCCTTTTCATATTGCTGCACCTTGGCAATGAACTCCTCGCCGACAGGCACGTTGTTCTTCAAGTTGAAGTAGTCGTAGACGGCACCGAAAGGCAGCGATTTCATCTCTTCCAGCAAAGCCAGTTTCTCGAAGCCTTGACCTTTGTCTTCGTATTGGCGTAGCATCGGCAACGGCTCCAACAGGGCTTGCAGCAGGCATTTCTGTGTGGCGCGGGTACCGATGAGGTAAGCACCAATGCGATTGATGGAGGCGTCGAAGTAGTCGAGGCCGATATGGGCGCGGTGGAGGGCTTCGGCGCGGACGATTTCCTTGAAGAGGTCGAGGGTTTGGTCGTTCATCAGGGTGACATGGTCGGAGTCCCAGCGGATAGGTCGGCTGACATGGAGCATCAACTCGGGCACATAGAGCAGCAGCGACGACACCATATCCGACACATTCTCGGTGGGCTCGTAGTGACCCGTGTCGAGGGTGTAGATGACCTTACGGGTGGCGCAATAGCCGGCGTAGAAGTCGTGTGAGCCGACGGTGAAACTCTCCAAACCGAGGCCGAACAGTTTGGCTTCGACACAGGATTTTATGTTGGGAAGGTCTTCGGCCAGTATCTCATCCAACGAGGCGGCCAACAGCTCACGGTAATGTTTGCGTTCCACGGTGAGGTCTTTCAGTCCGTCGTGCACCCAGATGTTCATGATGCAAGGGTCGCCTTGTGCCTTGCCCATGGCGTCGGCGATGCGGCGGCAGCGTTTGGTATGCTCAATCCAGAAGGCACGGATGGCAGGGTCGGGGTTGGCGAGGCTGAGGTCGCCGCTCTTGGGATGACCGAAGGAGGTGGAGTTGAAGTCGAGCTTCATGCCGACCGACTTCGCCCAGTCGATCCAGCTCTGGAAGTGTTCCACGCCCACTTGGTCGCGGTCGACATATTTGCCGCCGAAGTCGCCGTAGATCTCATGCAGGTTGACGCGTTGCGTGCCGGCGAGCAGCGTGTTGACGAACTCGAGGTCGGCGCGCACCTCATCGATGGTGCGGGCGCGACCCGGATAGTTGCCCGTGGTCTGGATGCCGCCCGAGAGGCCGGCTTGGCTCTCGAAGCCCATCACATCGTCGGTCTGCCAGCAATGCAGCGAGATGGGGGTCTTCTCGAGGGTTTCTATGGCTTTGTCAGTGTCGATGCCGAGGGCGGCGTAGCGCTCCTTGGCTAGGGTGTAGGCGTTGAGGATGTTGGTGGTATTCATGGATGGAAAGTTTTAAATGGAAAAGTGTTAGCTATCATTCGGCGTATAGCCCAGCGGTCTTTGACAAGACCGGCAGCCTTGGCCTGCACCATCAAGTTGCCGATGGCCGTGGCTTCAGTGGGACCCGCCACCACGGGCATTCGTATGGCATCAGCGGTCCATTGGTTCGACAGGTCGTTAGCCGATCCGCCTCCGATGATATGTAGTTTCTCTATGGGGAAGTGTGACATCTCTTTCAGCATGTCGAGCACTTCTTTGTAGCGCTCAGCGAGGCTGTGGTAGATGCAACTGAGCAACTCGGCGTCGTTGGCAGGAGCGGCATAACCCTTGTCGATCAAGGCTTTAGCAATCTCAGCCCCCATGTCGGTGGGATGTGCAAAACGCGGGTCATCGGGATTGATGCGGCCAGCATAGGCCTTTGCCGACTGCGCCATCTCAGTCATCTCCGCATAGGTGTAGTCCTTGCCTTGCGCCTGCCATTTTTTGCGGCATTGCTCCACGAGCCACATCCCCGTGATGTTTTTCAGGAAGCGCGTGGTACCTTCGATGCCGCCTTCGTTGGTGAAGTTGAGCCGTGCCGAGGCCTCGTTGATAATCGGTTGCTTCGTTTCGATGCCCATGAGACTCCATGTGCCGCTGCTGAGATAGGCAAAATTCTCATCCTCGGCAGGGACGGCGACGATGGCTGAGGCCGTGTCGTGACCTGCCACCGCCACCACGGGCACTTCGCCCAGTCCAGTTTCTTTCGCTATGCTGAAACGTAGCTTTCCAACCACCTCACCGGGCTGTACCCTGTCAGGTATTTGCTCGTTATGAAGGCTTACTGCCTCCATCAGCGATGGCTCAAGCTGCTGCGTCTTCTGGTTCATCATTCCCGAGGTGGAGGCGATGGTGTACTCGCATACCTTGCCGCGTGTCAGCAGATAGGAGAGGAGGTCGGGCATGAAGAGGATTCTTTTGGCGTGACGGTAAGCCATGCTGCCTTCCTCGGCTTGGGCAAACATCTGGAAGATGGTGTTGAAGTTCATGACTTGGGTGCCCGTCAAGGCATAGAGCTTCTCTCGTGGCACGAGGTTGAAGAACTTCTCGGGGATGCCGTCGGTATATGGGTCGCGGTAGGCGCGGGGCAGACCCAAGAGAGTGCCGTCATGACCGATGCAGCCGAAGTCGACGCCCCAGGTGTCGATGCCGATGGAATCGAGGGTGATGTGGCGTTGCCCCAACTCCGTCAGACACTTCAGAAGATGCTCATAGATGCTGTAGACATTCCAATAGTACTTGCCTCCGATTTCGAGGGTCTGGTTAGGGAAACGATAGACCTCCTCCATGCGGAAGTCGTCGTCGGCAAAGGTGCCGAGGATGGCCCGACCGCTGGTGGCGCCGCAGTCGAAGGCGAGGAAACGGTAGTGCCTATCCATGATAGTCGTCTTAGAACACCATCACGGCACCGCCGCCTTCGGCGAGATGCACTTTCACTTTGTTGCCCATCACTTGGATTTGTTCTGCCACATAGTCGCGAGCGGCGCGGTTGGCATTGATGCCGTCGCGGAAGATGCGTCCTGATTTAGCACTAAAGTTGGGCAGCACCGAGAGGTCGAGCACGAGGTCGCGTTCCTCCCAGTTAGTGATGGCACCCACATACCAGCGGAAACCCTTACGGCGCGCAATGACGAGGTATTCGCCCACCTTGCCGTCGAGGACGATAGTCTCATCCCAAGTGGTAGGCACGCTGGCGATAAAGCGTGTGCATTCGTCTTCTCTTATGTAGTTGCTTGGGCTGTCGCAAAGCATGTTGAATGGCGACTCATAGATCACATATTCAGCCAGTTGTCGGCAGCGCGTGCCTTGACTCATCGGCTCGGTGTAGACGGCGACGAAGCTATATTTTCCAGCGTTTCTCATAGCTCCTTGGGTGTAGTCCATAGGTCCGGCCAACATGCGGATGAAAGGTATGGTGACTTCGTTGGTGACGAAATCGCTCTTGCCGTCCCAGCGTTCCTGTTCCATACCATATACGCCCTCGTGATTCAGCACATTAGGATAGGTGCGATTGAGGCCAGTGGGCTTGTAGGCACCGTGGAAATCGATGAAAAGATGATATTTGGCTGCGGTCTCGGCCATGCGGTAGTAAAAGTCGACAATCATCTGGTCGTCGCCGTCCATGAAGTCGACCTTGAAGCCTTTCACACCCATTTCGGAATAGTGTTGGCACACGCGTTCCATGTCTTTGTCCATGGCGGCATGACCGGCCCATAGCACGAGGCCCACATTGCGCTCAGCACCGTATTTGACAAGTTCCGGTAGGTTGATTTCAGGAATCACCTGGAAGAGGTCGGCCTGCTTGTTGACGGCCCAGCCTTCGTCGAGAATGACATACTCAATGCCGTATTCACTGGCGAAGTCAATGAAATATTTGTAGGTCTCATTGTTGATGCCTGCTGCGAAGTCAACGCCGTAAAGGTTCCACCAGTTCCACCAGTCCCATGCCACCTTACCAGGCTGAATCCAAGAGACGTCGCCGATACGGTTGGGCGAGGCTAAGAGATAGACCAGGTCGTTGTTGGCCAGCTCCTTGTCGCTCTCCGAAATGGTGACGATGCGCCACGGGAAGGCGCGTTTGCCCTCGGTCTTGGCAACGTAGTTCTCACGTTCTTTCACAATCCATTGCAGGTTGTTGTGGCCGCCTTGCTCGCGGACTTTGGGATAACCGGCGTGGACGGCAGAAAGACCAAATTTGCCGTTGGCGTTGCGGAGATACAAGCCAGGGAAGTCCTCCAAGTCAGCCTCGGTGATGACGGCTTTTTTGCCATCGTTGAGTTTGACTAACAAAGGCAGGAAGGCAAGCTTTTGAGGCTCCATTTGGCTTAAGGTGGTATCGGTGTAGGTGTTCTCAAACGAGTGGTAGAACTGCTGACTGATGAGGGCTCCTTCTTGTCCGGCACGCCTCAAAACGTACGGGATCAGGGCTTGATAGTCTGCGTCGAAATTGAAGTCAGCGGTCTCGTTTTCGATGATGATGGGTTTGCGAAAGTCAGTCTCGAAACGATAAGCCACACCTGCATCGTAGGCACGGAAGATAACTTTGTAGTTGCCTTTGAAAGTTAAGGCCAGTTCATTGTAGATTTCGGGAATTTGTGCCTTTTTGTATAAAGGTGACGGCAACATTTGGTTGACGGAGCGTGTCTTGGCGCTTTTCACGACGGGTTTGGTGCCGAGCATAGTGCCATCGTTGAGCTTCATGCCGATAGATGATGGTGTCAAAACACAGGTGTTGCCGTGGGTGACAGCATAGGTGAGTTGTTCGCCCGCTTCAATGGTGACGGTGATGTCCTTATCGGGCGACTGCAAAGTGTACTGTTTTTGTGCAAAGGCGCTCACGCAAAGCATAAGGAGCGCAGAGAGAAGGAGTTTTTTCATGATGGTGAAGTTTTATGCAGGCAAAAATAATGTTTTTTGACGCACTTCACAAAAAAAAGCCATCTAACGGTAACATTAGACGGCTTTATGATAACCAAATACTTACTTCAGATCAGTCGTTGTTGACGGGAGAGCCGTTATCAAAGCCGTCCGTCTTCTCAGGAAGGGTTTCCGTAGGTTGGTCAAGCACTCGACCCTTGATGCGCAGCACCACAGTGGGGTTTTTGATGGCGTTAGAGGTAACCGTAACAGTCTTGTTGAAGCTGCCGCAACGGGTGGTCCTATAAGTCACCTTGATGACTTCCGACTTGCCGGGGAGGATAGGCTCGCTAGGCCAGAAAGGAATGGTACATCCGCAGCTCGACTTGGGCTTTTGAATCAGCAGGGGTGTGTCGCCCGTGTTGGTAAAATGGAACTCACATTCGCCGTTGCCGTTGTAAGGCACATCGCCGTAGTCGTGGACGATTTCCTCAAATTCGATTTCAGGACCGCTCTGGGTCTCAGCGTCTTGCGCCTTGGCCGCTCCTATCATAAGGAGCATGACACCAATCAGAAAAAAAACTCTCTTCATTGCTTTTGATTTTAAAATTGTGAATAATTGGTAATTGATATGACGCCGCAAAACTACCGCCTCTGTCAAGCGGTCGGACAGGCATTCCAAGCAATTTTGAGTTATAAGAAAGTGTAAAATCTTGAAAACGAATTGGATAATTCAGTGCCTATTCCAAATAGTTTTTGAAAAAAGTCCAAGGCTTTTTTATCCTTCCTCCATCTTTTTTCTCCGTCTTCCGCGCAGTTTGTCAATCATATTGACGGTAGTGCCGAGATAGTCGGCTTCCTCTTGGCGCGAAAGCTTGAAATAGGAAAGGATGTAGGACTTCCGCTCGTCCTCGTCCAAGTCGGGATATTTCTTCCGGAGGGTTGCCATAAGGTCGGGATAGAGCTGGTCCACCACCTCAACCATGGCCTCCCAATGGTCCTTGTCAGCGTAAACGAAGGTTTCCAAGTCTTTGAGGAGAATAGTCTTTTTGTTGCTATTCAGATAGTTGTCCAGTAATAACATAATGCGTTGTTCCTTCTTCAAGGCATCCGAAAGCCGATCGGCATAATCCTGCTGTATTTGCTCGTGCTCAACGTGTTTTTGGGCCAAATCCCTGTTCTGCTGCTTGAAGTGGAACAGCTCGGCATTGATTTCGGCCTCACGTTTGCGCCGTCTTGCCAAACGGATTTGCGAAACCAACAACGCTGCCAAAACCAAAGTCGCTACCAAACTGACGATAACGATGATGCGCTGCTTGATGATGATTTTACTGTTCAACTCGTTCTGCATCATCTCACTGTCATATTTATGGCTGATGAGCGCAAGATTGTTCTCCTGTTGCTCCATGCCTCTTAGCTTGCTGCCTTCCTCATACAGACAGCCGTATTTGCAAGCGGTTTCATAATCACCGCGCTCTTCGGCAAAATCGGACAGGACACCGTAATAGAACCAAGTATCTTCGTTAGGCTCGGTTTGGGAAACAAGTTCCTCCAAACGGCTGTAATAATAATCCGCAGAATCCAAGTCGCCAGACACAAAATAGATGTTCCCCATATCGTGGTAGTAGTACATGAGCAGATTGTCGTCACCATCAGAAATCGAGGATTGCCAAAACTGGTTGAGATAATCGGCCGACTTTTCGTAATCTCCTGTGTTGAAATACATGGTGTGAAAAGCAGACAAGACGTTGCGTTTTGTTTCTGTCGATCCGCTTTGATCGGCATAAGTCATGGCCAGGTCCAGATAATACGCTGCACTGTCAAATTGCTTGTGGAACTGATAGAAATCACCCAACTCTCTCAGCGCTTCAGCACGGTCGGCATAATCTTCGCCAAAGCCCTCGGCGGCAGACTTCAGCAACGAACCGACCTCATTTTTGTCCGCATAGTAGCCTAAACATTGAGCAATATGATACCGCGCGTGAGCCACCGTCAGAGTTTGATTCGCCATAAGGCCATAATGCTCCGCCTCCTTGAACAACTTCATGGCCTCCGCCTTGTTGCCTGAATCCAACTGAATACGAGCGTTTTCTAGGGCATCTTGGGCGACCTGCTTCACATCGTGGGACGTGGAATGACAAGCGGCCAAAGCCGAAAAAAGGAAAAACAGTATCAAGTGATGTGGCTTCATGGGAACAAAGGTATAGTTTTCTCCGCTTTTGTCATGCGGGTGAAAGGGCATTCCTAACTTTTTCCCTTATAGAAAAATGTAAATTGTTGATAATAAAATGGTTGAACAAAGTCCCATTCCAAACTTTTTGTTGCAGAAGTCCAAAGATTATTGGCTTTTCGCCATCAATTCTTCCAGAAACTCCGCGAAAGCATCGTGATCAATGAGAAAAGCTCGACCCTGCCGAGGACCATCAGGAGCATCAGCACCCACTTGGCGCCCTGCGGGAAGATGACGTAGGAGCCTCCAGGCCCCACCTTCCCGATGCCTGTGCCTACATTGCTCAAAGTAGCCACCGAAGCACCCAAAGCAGTCTCGATGTCGATGCCCCAAGCCAATAAGATGATGGCGCCGACGAGGAAGACGAGGAAATAGACGAAGATGAAGGTGGTGTGCTTGTAGACGCCGCTGGTGGAGATGGCCTTGCCGTTGACTTTCACGGGCAGCACGGCATTGGGGTGGATGATGCGTCGCAAGTCGATCAATGCGTTTTTGACAAACAGCAGATGACGGAAGATCTTGACGCCACCCGAGGTGGAGCCTGAACAGCCACCGATGAACATCAGCAGGAACAGGATGACACACAGGAAGGTGGGCCAAGCGGCGTAGTTGCCGACGAAGAACCCCGTGGTAGTAAAGGCCGAGATGACGCTGAAGAACGACTCGCGGAAGGCTGAACCGAAGCTCTTGTGGCAGGCGAAGAACAGCACCAGCCCCACGCCGATGCCCAAAAACACGGTGTAGAGCAGGAAGGTGCGGAACTCTTGGTTTTTCAGGATGGTGAACGACTTCCAAGTGAAGGAGAGTAGCAGCAAAGAGAAATTACAGGCCGACAGCACCATGAAGACCATGAAGACCACCTGCGAGTAGTTGGAGAACGCCCCGATGTTGGCGGTCCTCGTGGAGAAGCCGCCCGAGCTGATGGTGGTCATTGAGTGGCACAGGGCGTCGTAGAAGTCCATGTCGCCCCAGTAGAGGAGTAGGGTCTCCAACAAGGTGAAAAACAGGTAGATAAACCAAATGCGTCTCACGGTGTGCATGACACGCGGGTGTAGCTTGTCGTAGGTGATGCCGTTGATTTCGGAGACGAAGAGCTGCATGCCGCTCATGCCGAGGTAGGGCAGGATAGCCAACGAGAACACGATGATGGCCAGGCCGCCGATCCATTGCGTCATGCTACGCCACAAGAGGATGTCCTTCGGGGCGGCCTCGATGCGGGTCATGATGGTAGCTCCCGTGGTGGTGAAGCCCGACAAGGCCTCAAAGAAGCCGTCAGTAAAGTTGGGCACGCTCTTGCTGAGCAGGTAGGGCATGGCACCGAAAAGCGAGAGCACCAGCCAAGAGATGCAGACGATATAGACGCCGTCGTGCGACTTGATGGTGTCGTCTCTGTGTTGGCGTGTGGCGATGAGGAAGATGAAGCCGGTGAGCAGCGTGATGAGGGCCGAGAAAGGCATACTGAACGAGTACAGCCCGCGATAGAGATAGGTCACGGGGAGCACCGCCAGCATGAAAAGGCCTTCGATGAGCAGCAACTGGCCTTCGACGCGGAGGACTAAAGGGTGGTTTATTTTAGTTTTCCATTTCATTGTTACTTTTTTGTCCGGCCCTTCGACAGGCTCAGGGACCGAGGTCGTTGAGCTTGTCGAAACGCCGACTTTTTTAATGGAATAACCTTTCAACAGCGGGGATGCCTGAAGGCAGGGCCAAAACGACCACTTGGTCGTCGGCCTCGATCTGGAAGTCATCGGTGGCGATGAAACTCTCGCCGTCGCGGGTGATGCCGCAGATGATGGCGTCGAGGGGCATGTCCAGCTGTCCTATGGTCTTGCGTGTGACGGCAGAGCCGGCCCTCACCTGGAACTCCACGATGTCGGCGTCGATACCGCTGAGGCTCTTCAGCGTGGACACCTTGGCACCGAGGGTGTATTTCACCATGTAGCTGGCCGAGATGAGTTTCTTGTTGATGATGGAGTCGATGCCGATGTTCTGCGAGATGTCGATGTAGTCGATGTTCTCGACGAGGGCGATGGTCTTCTTCACGCCGAACGACTTGGCCTGCAGGCAGGTCAGGATGTTGGTCTCGGTGTTGTCGGTGACGGCTATGAAGGCGTCCATGTCCTTGATGCCCTCGTCCTCGAGCAGGTCGAGGTTACGGGCGTCGGCGTTGACGACCAACGTCTCTGAGAGGTGGTTGGTGAGTTCCATGCAACGCTCCTTGTCGATTTCCAGGATCTTGATGTTCAGGTCGTGTTCGAGGCGTTTGGCGGTGATGCGGCCCACGCGACCGCCGCCCACGATCATGACGTTGTGGACGTTGATTTGCTTCTTGCCGCTCAGCTTGATGATGGCGTTGATGGCATGTGGCTTGGTGACCACATACACCATGTCGGACACTTGGAACACCTCGTCGCCTTGCGGGATGAAGGTGGTCTGGCGGCGGTGTATGGCTGCCACGCGGAACTCGATGTGCTCGTATTGGTTGATGACCTCGTCAACGGTCTTGCCGAGAATCTCGGCCTCGGGATCTAGCTTCACCATGAAGAGCTGCAGGTTGCCGCCCGCGAAGTCATAGGTTTCAGAAGAGGCGTTCTTCTTCAGCAGCGAGATGATTTCCTGTGCGGCGATGTCTTCGGGCGACAGCAGTCCGTCGATGCCGAGGTCTTGGTACATGCGCCACACCTCGGGGCTAAGGTTCTCCATGGTGTTGACGCGTGCGATGACCTTCTTGGCGCCGAGTTTCTTGGCGATGATGCCTGTCAGCAGGTTGATGTGCTCGTCGTGCAGCACCGAGATGACTAGGTCGGCGCGTTTCACGTTGGCGCGTTGCAGCACGTCGGTCGAGGTGGAGTCGCCCGTGATGGTCATCAGGTCGGTGTGCGATTCCATCATCTTCAGCAGTTCCTCGTGCGGGTCCACGATGGTGATGTTATGGTTGCTGCGCACCAGGGCTTCCGCCAAGTGCATGCCTACTTCTCCGTCTCCAGCTATTACGATGTCCATTTCTGATTTCTTTATAAAGTTGCAAATGTAGGCAAATAAATTGGATATGCGCGGAAATTTTCTCATTTTCCCTTTCACAATCCAAAATTTCTGTATTTTTGCCTTGCCGCAAAACCAAAAGGCCAAGCGGCAAACATATTTGGAAGAGAGGCGTTGTTTTTGTTTAGACACCCGCGCCTTTTTTCGGTGTGTTTCGATTATAACCATCAAAGTTGAAACAAATTTGGCGTTTTTGGGTGTCGGCGCTGGAAAAAGAAAGAAGATTGCATGAGAAAATCCAAAATTCTATTGTTGACAATGCTTTTGGCAGGATGTGTTTTGTCTTCCTGCAAGTCAACGGAGTATCTGAATGTGAGTGGTGTGGCTTACCAATCCATGCGTGCGAAAAATGCCGTTTCACAAGACAACATTCCTTCAAATGCGACAATTGTTGTTGTTTGCTCAATTGACCAGTCAGGAAAGCTTGAGGTCACCATCAGAAACAATACAGATCAAATCATGACCATCGACAGGACAAAAAGTTTCTTCCGTGATGGATTGAACAACTCCATTCCTTATTATGATCCTTTGGTGACAGTGAACGTTCAATCAACCACGGTGGGCAACACAACAGGCTCCAGCGTAAATCTTGGATCTGTGGCAAGTGCTGTAGGAATTGGAGGTGCTTTAGGCGCGGCATTGGGCGGTGTTAATGTGGGTGGTGCCAATAGTACAGCGACAACAAGTTCTGAAACCACTTATCATATTGATCAGCCCATCATCCATATTGCACCACATGGATCAGCTTCTATGGCAAGACAGTTCGAGATAACGGGAGTGGGGCAAGCGTTTTTGGGCGAAGCTGTCAATTCGACTATGCAGGATGTGAATAACAACTTCACACCCGAAACCACCTACGCCTCGTGTAACATCTGCATTTCCTATTCCCTTGACGATGGTGCGACATACGAGACCATCCTTACTGACCTTTATGCCAACACGCTTCTGGTGAGCAAGGTTTGGTCAACAGGCAAGGTAAACGATGCACTCAGAAAGATTTATATGGGCAAAGGCGATGCCTTGACGGAGCAATGGTATCTGATTCATTTTGAATCAGCGGCTGGAGGTGATAACCATTTTCAGAATACAGGAATTTTAAATTATAAGTAATTTAATTATGAAAAAGCATTTTATCTTTTTGGTTTTCCTTTTGGGTGTTTTTGTTTTGTCCTCGTGCCACACGACCCAAACCTTTACAGTACATGGAACGCCTGGAACGGTGATTTCGAAAGGTCAACAGCAACTTGCAGTTATTGACCAATCAGGGCAATCAACAATCACCTTGAAAACTGCAGATGGCTATGCTCACTTCCTTAATGCGCAGGCACCGGGCTCAAACATCCCCGTTCCTTTCGCTTTGGATTATAAAAACCATAGCAGGAGTGCAGAAGCAGGCCTCTGTGTCGCGTTGATGGTTATTCCCCCTATAGTTGGAATGGCAGGACTAATAGCAGCGGCGGTAAATCATAAACATGGAGGAGATACGAAAACACCTGCTCTTATTGGCTGTGCAGGATTAGTGTTATGGGTTCCTGCGATTTTTGTGTTTGTTAAAAGTGATTTTCCCGATTTTGATTATTTGGATGATCAATCCACAAATAACGACTTAATACAATGAAAGGAATCGGCAGGGTTTAAAACTCTGCCGATTTTTTGTCCTTTTTTACCAAATATCCGACCAAGTGACGGAAATCACGTGGTTGGTGGATTTCCCGCCTTCTTTGAAGACATTGGCCATGCCGAAGGTGTAGCGTACCTCGACGAACCAATAACTCACCGCCGCCGTGAGGCCGTAGTCGATGCGGTTGAACGAGCCTTTCTCCCACGGCGTAATGTACTGCTGTTTCGTTCGACCTTTCACTTCCTTCACCTCGTTTCCGCCGATGCAGAAACCGATTTGCGGCCCGATGCGCAGCCGTGGAATCTTGGATTCGTCCTCGTCGTCTTCGTTCCACTTGCGGAAATAGATGTTAAGCAGCAGCGGCACGGTGATGTAATGCGACTTCTCCAAGTAGCGTATGGAAGTGGTGTGGCTTTCGCCATACCATTTTTTCGAACTCGTTCCCTGCCTCGAATACAGCACGTCGATTTCGGCACCGAAGACCGAATGCGTGGGGATGAGCGCGATGCGCACACCGCCGGTGAAGTCGGGGCGGAAGCGTGTGCTGTCGTTGCCGCTGATGCTCATGGTGCTGAAGGTCGGGCCAAGCATCAAGCCGCCACCGAAGCGCTGGGCAAAGAGCGAAGGCAGCGTCGCCATCAGGAGCAATAACAAGAAAACGAGTCGTTTGTGTCTCATACGAAAGACCGATTTAGACCGCAAAGGTAAGAGATTTGGTTGGATTGGCCGTTTTTTTTCGAGGATTTGTGAGTTTTGTCTTTGAAACAGTCGTACTTTTGCCATGTTTTTGAAAACCATAGTTATGGAACGCAAGCATTGGATTGACAAGCGATAATATGTATCTTTGCACCATCTCAATAATAGAATTATGACAGAATACGATGTTTTGAAAGGCCTGCGCCACAGCGAGCAGCTTGTGGTGGAGCATAAGGACACCGCAGCAGTATATGGCTCCGGTGCTTTGGAAGTGTTCGCCACCCCCGCCATGATTGCCCTGATGGAAAAGACCTGCCTGATGGCTGTTTGCGACAAGATCGGCGAAGGCAACACCACCGTCGGCATCGCCGTGAATATCAAGCACTTGAAAGCCAGTCCTATAGGCTCTACCATCCGTTGCGAGGCCGAGCTCGTCGAGGTGGACCGCCGCCGCCTGGTGTTCGAGGTGAAATGCTATGATGGCGAGACGCTCGTCGGCGAAGGCATCCATGAGAGGTTTGTCGTGGAGAGCGCGAAGTTTATGTCCAAGTTTTAACGAAGCTATGAAAAAACAGTTTAAAACCCCCAAGCTCATGAATTTGAAAAAATCGTCTATTGCGGAGCAGTTTTGGATTGCGCTTGTCGCTACAACCGTTTCCATTATCCTGACTTTCGGTACTAATGCAATCATCGAGCATCGTCAAAAAGAGAATGCCAAAAGAGAGATGGTTTTGATGATCATGTACGACTTTGACAAGACCATCGAGAAAGTACAACATGCCGATACGTTATTGCAACAAGCCAGCCATGCTCAAAAGGAGGTTGCCCTTCATCCTGAGCTTTACTATAGTTATCAGCCATGCTTTTTGTTGGCAATTGGAATCGTTGATAGTAGGTTTGCCGAGACGACAGAAAATATATTCTCCTCCAATATCGAGACGTTCAACACCCTTGGCAATGTCAACTTTGTCCACGAGGTTTCTGCTTTTTATAATGCACGTCACTATTATCAAGAAGATGTGATTGGTGAATTCGAGGAGGAAGTTATTGGATCTGGGGTTACGGGGTCTATAGAAGGCCTTTTCAGGGTTGATTTTCCAACGCATTATGTATCCAACATGCAAAGTTTGGTACAATTGAAAGCGATACGTAACCATTGTATGAAAATGATGAAAGTCAGCGAGGAAGAACTGAGGGAGTTCGGTGAGCAGCGCGTGGTGGAAGAAGAGGTTAGCGAAGAAGACGAAAGGATTCATGAGCAGGCAATTCAAGAATATATTGAGG
>Ga0310786_10002246_pt1 | contig 29870 bp, 34 predicted proteins | sample AusTroGonzalo_MG_FD_203881 | JGI IMG/M metagenome (GOLD analysis project Ga0310786, IMG submission 203881) | Bovine rumen microbial communities from tropical cattle in Woodstock, Queensland, Australia - Gonzalo_03 (v2) (version 2) | ecosystem: Host-associated > Mammals > Digestive system >...
CACGGCGCTTATCGTGGGCGAGAAACCAGGGAAGTCTAAGACGGACAAGGCGGACAAACTCGGTATCCCGAGGCTTTCTGAAGTTGAATTTCTAGAACTCATCAAGAAATAGTGTTACAATAGAGGTAGAGGTACAGCACTGCTGGATAGCGGAACCGAGGCCTCTCTTTTTTCTCTTGATTTTTGGCAGATTATTGTTATAATATATGCATGGTCTCGTCGTATAACGGTTAGTACAACGGGTTTTCATCCCGTCAACGCGAGTTCGACTCTCGCCGAGATCACCAAAAAAGAAGCCTCATACGGGCTTATTTTTTTGTGCTGTAATTTCTTGACTTTTGGTGGTAAAAATGAGATAATTATATTAGTGGAACAGATTTCGTGTTCCAATTTTTGTAACTGATGGAGACTGTTTTTCTCCATTGAAACTTAGCAACATGGAAAGGGTATGGGTGAGAAAAATGCTCACATCAAAAGACTTTTCGGGTACCCCTGCGACTGCTGTGGATAGAACTTTCAACAGAGTTAGGTTGGAGGATAAGGTTGCCCGTAAGGATTTCCTTGATGGTATGACTGCTGGGCGTATCGGCAAATCGACGGCTAACTGTCTCAACGCCTATTTTGCTGGCGAGAGAGTCAATATCGACGAGGATATCATGAGAATCCTTAGGATTTGTAGTCCTGAGGAGGTTAAAGAGCTCTATAGTAGGCTTGGGCTGGATATCAAAGAGAATATGCACTTAGTGTTTCAGTTCTTGCCGAGTTTGCTGTTGGAATTCCATTCAGAACTCTTTTATGATAGTGGAATCGATAATGTTGATGATGCTATCAATGAAAGAAATGAAAGGGAAATGGAAGAACAGTACGACGACACGAACGCCTTAGGAATTATAAGAGGTGAGCGTGAAGTAATGGAAGCTATGATGGTTTAAATAACCCTTCTTCGTGAGAAAAGGCCGCAAGTATTATCCGCGGTCTTTTTTCCTAGCTTAAAACTTGCAGGAGTAATCGTACTCGATGTGATAGTCGGATTTGCCGTATGGGGCATCTGGGTAGATGACAATGGAGGTGAGATTTTCGTTGCAGTAGGAAGTGATGATGCTGGAATAGTCTGGGTGAGTGCTTGAACTAAGAACTAGAAGCTGGCGCAAAAAGATACGCGAGAAACCTTTTTCGGCGTATTTTTTCATGACTTCGTCTAATGGCTTGGTAGTGCTATTTACGATGTTTTCATAAAGTGTGTTTTCGTAATACTCTTTAGCTAGAGTTTCAACTTTGTCTTTGACGACTCTTTCTGGGGTAAAGAAAAAAGCGCTAAAGGTGGCCAAAATCACCATGAGGCCGGCTAGACCAATGATGGCAAGCGTGATAGGTTTGGCAGGGTTTTTACTAGCTACCTTTGTGGTTTTAACTGGTTTTTTAGCGTTTTTGTTTTTGGCTGTTACCATACTTCTATATTATCATAAGATAGCTTTTATGGTAATATATAAGCATGAGTAAGCTTTTTAAACGAACAAAGATTTTAGCAACGATTGGCCCGTCGGTGTTTGGGGCCGAAAAAATTGAAGAAATTATCATGGCTGGCGTGAATGGCTGTAGGCTAAACTGTTCGCATGGTACGAACGAGGAGCGCGACGAGCAGATCAAACAGATTCGTGCAGCGGCAAAGAAAAAAGGTCGCTCAGTGGCAATTTTGCAGGATTTACAGGGGCCAAAGATTCGCCTTGGCGCTTTGAAAGATAATCACCTAGACCTTGCTAAAGGCGATGAGCTTATTCTGGAAGCTAAAGAAGGTTTTGAGCATGATGGTGGTATGACTGTACCAATCCAGTACAACCTAGCTGAGAAGGTGAAGGTTGGTGAGCCGCTATCGATGTTTGATGGTAAGGTAAAAAGTACGGTGACTGAGATTGTCTCCGATACGGCAATTAAGGTTGAGATTCTTAATGATGGTTTCATCATGTCTAAGAAGGGCTTGAACCTTCCAGATACAGACTTTGGTGGCGATATTTTGACCGAAAAGGATCTTGCGGATATTGAATATGGTGCAACTCAGGACTATGATTATGTGGCTTTGTCTTTCGTGCAGTCTGCGGCTGATATTGAGAAATTGAAACAGATTCTTTTGTCCTATGGCTCCACGGCTAAGGTGATTGCAAAGATTGAGACCAAGAAGGCGATTTCTTCCGATGAAACTCTCGAAGCGATCGTGCGTGCAGCTGATGGTATCATGGTGGCACGTGGTGATATGGCGGTTGAGGCTGGTGCAGAAGTTGTGCCAATCGTTCAGCGCAAGTTGATTGCAATGTGCCGTGCAAATTCTAAGCTTTGTATTGTAGCAACCCAGATGCTCTCCTCAATGGTTGACTCTCCAGAACCGACCAGAGCTGAGGTCTCTGACGTAGCAACGGCTGTAGTACAAGGTGCTGACGTAGTAATGCTTTCTGATGAAACGGCAAACGGTAAGTATCCAGTTGAAGCTGTGAAGGAAATGAAGAAGGTAATCCTCTATACGCAGAACCACTCTCGCGTGGCTCCACTGGCTCAGTCTCCAGAAGGTGAAAACGAGAACTATGATGCGATCTCGTTCGCAGCGGCAAGACTTGCTGAAAAGATTGATGCCGATGTGATTGTCTGCCAGACTGCTTCTGGTGCAACTGCTAGGACAATGGCAGCTCAGAGGCCAAACGTACCGATTATTTCCGTCACTTCTAACCCACGCGTAGCAAACCAGCTTGCTCTGATGTATGCGAACTCAGCATTTGTTCGCCCATATTCGCCAGATTTTGGCTATGATTTGGCCGTAGAGCTAAAGGAATCTGAATATCTCAAGACTAAAGAGGGTAAAAAAGACCTCTTGGCGGTGATTGTATCCGGTAATCGTGATAAAATAGGGACAGATACTATTAGAATTAGATTAATATAATGGGGGCCTAGGAGGAAAATGCGCACAGTTCGTGATTTTGATTTTAACGGTAAAACGGTGCTCGTCCGTGTGGACTATAATGTACCACTTGAAAACGGTGTGGTAACTGACGATTTGAGAGTGCGTGCAAGCGTGCCGACAATTCAATACTTGCGTGAGAATGGCGCGAAGAAAATTGTGCTCATTTCCCACCTTGGTAGACCAGAAGGTGTAGATGAATCTTTGTCTTTGGCGCCGGTGGCTAAGGTACTAGATGGCCTTGTAGGGCAGGCTTATTTCGTGCCGGCTGTGGCTGGCGACGAAGTGGCTAGCGCGGTCGAGGCGATGAAAGATGGTGACGTGCTCCTACTCGAGAACTTGCGTTTCTTCCCGGGCGAGGAAGCGAACGATGCTGAATATATCAAGGGAATTATTGATGCTGTTGGTGCTGAGGTCTATGTACAAGATGGCTTCGCAGTAGTGCATCGTGCACATGCTTCTACGGATGCTGTGGCGCAGTTCTTGCCGGTGGTAGCCGGGCTTCTACTTGAAAAGGAAATCGTTAATCTCCGCAAGGTGATGGATGCTCCAGAAAAGCCATTTCTCATGATTGTGGGCGGCTCTAAGGTTGAAGACAAGGCTCCGCTTATCGATAAGTTCGTAAATATTGCAGACAATATCGTGGTCGGTGGCAAGATTGCGGCTGATGGCTATGACGCTGGCGAGCACGCTGATAAAATTTATGTAGCTGAAGACTTTGACGAAGACGGTGCTGGTGCTAAGCTTGATGTTGGCCCGGTTTCTACTGGTAAAATTGCTGAATATATTAATGGTGCAAAGACGATTATCTGGAACGGCTTGATGGGCAAGGCTGAGGATCCAGCCTATGCGACGGCTTCCACGATTGTGGCGGAGCTTGTGGGCGAGAATACCGAAGCTACGACTGTAATCTGCGGTGGTGATACGACTGGATTTGTCGAGAATTTGATGGAATCTCATCCGGGACTTTCCTATACTCTCATTTCTACTGGTGGTGGTGCAGCTCTAGAATTCTTGCTTGGCAAGGAACTTCCTGGCATCAAAGTTGTCCAATAACTTTATTGTAAAAAAATTCACGTCGTGATATAATTTTTCTATGAAAAAAGCTAAGTCTTATAATGAGGTTATTGGCGAAACTATCGAGCAAATGCGCCTTGAAAAAGGCTGGACTCAGGGTGAGCTCGCCGAGGCGGTAGGCTCTTCGCAGTCTGCAATTCATAGGATTGAAAAAGGCGGACAGAACGTCTCGCTTGCGATGATAAAGAAGCTTTCGGAGGCTCTTGGTAACCAAATTCTCTCTATTAATGACTCTGCTTCACAGAGTTTCCGCATTCGTGGTGGCAAGGAGCTTTCTGGTGAAATTACGGTAAATACGTCTAAGAATGCAGCCGTAGGTTTGCTCTGCGCGGCGTTACTTAATACTGGCAAAACTGTACTTCACCGTGTAGCTAGGATCGAAGAGGTTTTTAGAATTATTGAAGTTCTTGAGTCGATTGGTGTAAAATGCCATTGGCAAAATCGCCATCGTGACCTTGAAATTATATCACCACGTGAATTGAAACTTGACGAAATGGACATTGAAGCGGCCAGGAGAACGCGCTCTATTATCATGTTCCTTGGGCCTCTGCTTCATCGCTACCAGAAATTTACGATTCCTTATGCTGGCGGCTGTTCTCTTGGTACACGTACGGTGGAGCCACACATTAAGGCGCTAGAATCCTTTGGCCTTAAAGTAGATGCAGAGAAGAATAGTGGTTTTTATGAAGTAGAAGTAAATCAACACACGCTTCATAAGTATACGGATAGATATATTGTGCTCGTTGAACGCGGTGATACGGTGACGGAAAATGTTTTGATGGCGGCGGCACTTTGCCCAGGCAAGACGACGATCGTTGGCGCTTCACCAAACTATATGGTGCAGGATGTTTGTTTCTTCCTCGAGAAGCTTGGTGTGAAAATTACTGGTATTGGTACAACGAAGCTCGTAGTGCATGGTAGGCCACGCTTTAATATGGATGTGGATTATACTGTATCTGAAGACCCGATTGAGGCGATGAGCTTTATTGCGGCGGCACTTGTGACACATTCTGAAATTCAGATTCAGCGAGCACCGATTGAGTTCCTCGAGATTGAGCTTGAAGTTCTGAAGAGTATGGGGATGAAGTTCGAAAAATCACCTGAGTATGTGTCTGCAAACGGACGGACGAGACTCGTGGATCTTACGATTAAGAAATCCGAGCTTGTGGCGCCAGTTGATAAGATTCATCCAATGCCATTCCCAGGGCTTAATATTGATAATTTGCCATTCTTCTCCGTGATTGCGGCGGTAGCGACTGGTCGTACAATGATTCACGACTGGGTGTTTGAAAACCGTGCAATTTATACAACTGAACTTGCGAATCTCAACGTGAAGGTGGAACTGCTTGATGCTCACCGCCTCTATGTGGAAGGTCCTACGAACTTCCGCCCAGCGGAGCTTGTGGCGCCGCAGGCACTTCGCCCGGCGGTGGTGGTTTTGATAGGTATGTTGGCGGCACCTGGAACTTCGATTCTACGCAATGTCTATCCAATTAATCGCGGTTACCAAGACTTTGCGGCAAGGCTTCGCCATCTTGGGGCAGATATTGCTCCGCTCACTGGCATATAATGCTATAATTGATTGATGGAATCTGTATTTGACGGACTAAATCCTGCACAGAAGGAGGCTGTAGAGACGCTGGAGGGACCAGTGCTCATCTTGGCTGGGGCAGGTTCTGGTAAAACTAAAACTTTGACACATAGAATTGCAAATTTACTGATGCACGGGGTACACCCGAGCAAGATTTTGGCGGTTACTTTTACGAATAAGGCCGCAAAAGAAATGCGCGATAGGCTAAATAATCTTGTGCCGGCGCTCGGAGCTTTGCCTTACATGGGGACATTCCACGGGATTTGTGTGAAGATTTTGAGGATGGAAGCGGAGAATGCGGGACTGAGCCGGGATTTTGTGATTTATGATGCAGATGATCAGGTATCTCTCATAAAGCGTGTGATGAAGGATTTGAAACTTGAAGGCGAGAAGAATTTGAAGCCAAAGTCTATCCAGTCTATTATTTCGGCAGAGAAAAATCGTGGTAATGGGCCAGATGAATACGAGGCAAGCTCGTTCTATCCGAACCAGAAGAGTATCGCGAAGATTTTCCGTAAATATGAGGAAGAGAAGGGTAAGGCAGCAGCGCTAGACTTTGATGATTTGCTTTTGAAAGTTTTGGAACTATTCTCGAAGAACGCGTCGATTCGTCATAAATGGCAGGAAAAGTTTGAACATATTTTGATTGATGAGTATCAGGATACAAACGTGATCCAGTACAATATTGTGCGTTTGCTCGTGAATGAGAAGCGCAATATTTGTGTAGTGGGGGATGACTGGCAGTCTATTTATTCGTGGCGTGGAGCGGATTTTACAAATATTTTGAATTTTGAAAGAGACTTCCCGGGGGCGAAGGTGGTGAAACTCGAGCAGAATTATCGCTCGACGGGTAATATTTTGAAGGCTTCGCAGAAGATTATTCGTGAGAATAAAACACGCACGGATAAGGTGCTATTTACGGAAGAAGGTGATGGCGAACCGGTAGATATTGAAAGTTTGCGTGATGAAAATGAAGAGGCGAGGTATATTGCGCTTACTATCATGAATATGCACAAGAAGTTCCCGGATTATAAGAGTTTTGCGATTCTTTATAGGATGAACTCACAGTCGTATACGTTTGAAAAAGCGTTTATTGACTATAAAATTCCGTACAAGATTATCGGTGGTGTGAGATTCTATGACCGTAAGGAAGTGAAGGATATGCTGGCGATTTTGCATCTTGTGGTGAACGGGCGTGACAAGGTGAGCCTCGAGAGGGTGGCGAAAAATGTGCTTTCTGGTATGGGTGAAGTGTCGCTTGCGAAGGTGCTCTCCGCAATGGACGCGATGATTATAAATGGTGACACGGAGCCGCTAAAGAATCCGGATATTTTGGAATGTCTCAATGCGGCTAAGGCCAAGAATGCGCTTGCAAGGATTTGTAATTTCTTGAAGAGCGTGGAGGAAGGCGAGAATCCGGGCGAGACTGTGAAGAAGGCGATTTCGTACTTTGATTTTAAGAAATTGACCGATGATGGGACGCCAAGTGCGGAGGAAAGAATGGGGAACCTTGAGGTGCTGGCTTCTACGGCGGCAACTTATGCGACTTTGTCTGACTTCTTGGCGGATGCGGCACTTATGTCTAGTGTGGACGAGGCATCTTCGGATAACTCGGTTACTTTGATGACGATGCACGCGGCGAAAGGTCTGGAATTCCCGGTAGTATTCCTAGTTGGTATGGAAGAAGGACTATTCCCAAGTGGTAGGGCTTCTGAAACTCCGGAAGGACTGGAGGAAGAGAGGCGTCTAGCATATGTAGGTATGACACGTGCGATGAAGAAGCTGTTTTTGACTTATGCGGCATCTAGGTATAGCTATGGTAATAGGAATTATAGTATGCCATCGAGGTTTTTGATGGAGCTTGGTTATAATCCGTATGGTTCGTCGTCCTATCGCGATAAAGATGGGGATGGGTTTAGTGATTTTAGTGATGACGAGTTTGGTGAGAGCGACTTTGATCCGTTCCCAGACGACGTGCCAGTATATGAATAGTTGATTTGATTTGCTATAATGGGGCTATGAAAATTTTGTGGACTGATGGCAGTGCTGTGCCAAACCCAGGCAAGGGCGGGTTTGCTGTGATTGAAAATAAAAACGGCGTGGGTGAGCCGGTAGCGCTAGGTTCGGGCGATAATACGACGAATATTCGAATGGAAGCTGAGGCGATGATTGCGGCGATTGAATATGCTGATGGCGAGCCTTGCGAGATTCATTCTGACTCTGAATTTTGGATTAATGTTCTTACAAAATGGGCACCAACTTGGGAAAAGAATGGTTGGGTGAAGAAAACTGGTGAGATTAAGAATCTGGATTTGGTACAAAAACTCTACAAGCTCTACTGCGAGCATGACGTGACACTGGTTTGGGTGCGTGGCCATGTGGGAACGGAGCTAAATGAGATGGCGGACGTCTGGGCCAACAAGGCTCGCGAGGGTGCGAAAATCTCCAGAGTATGATATTATATAAATATGAAATTATCAGAGGAACTAAAATACCGTGGCTTTGTAGCCGAGACGACAATTGAGAATCCAGAAGATTTGGATACAAGGGCGTCTAAGAAGTTTTATTGGGGTGCAGATCCATCTGCAGACTCGATTACGATTGGCAACCTAGCAGCACTTATGATGTGTGCTTGTTTTGTGAGGCACGGATATCAGCCGTATCTACTAGTTGGTGGTGCGACTGGTCAAATTGGTGATCCGAAAGATAATGGCGAGCGTGAATTAAAGACGCTTGATGAAGTAGAACACAATAAGAAGTGTATTCGTGAGCAGATTGAACGCGTGATCAACTCGGCCGATGGTGATGGCGATAATGGCTCGACAGCTTCGCTCGTGATGGTTGATAATTACGATTGGTTCCGCGATATGAATTATCTCCAGTTCCTCCGTGAGGTTGGTAAAAACTTCTCGATGACTCAGCTACTTGATAGACAGTTCGTACAGAAGCGTATCGGTGAAGGCGGTGCTGGTATTTCCTATGCTGAGTTTTCTTATACTTTGATTCAGGGCTATGATTTCTTGCATCTATATCGTCAGTACGGTGTGGATTTGCAGCTTTGTGGTGCTGACCAGTATGGCAACACGACGTCTGGTATCCACCTAATTAAGAGACTTGAAGATGCGACGGCTGATGTATGGTCTACGCCACTTATTATTGACCCAGCGACTGGTCGTAAGTTCGGTAAGTCTGAAGGTAATGCTATCTGGCTTGCTGGTTCTGACAATGGCTCTGGCAATTATACTTCAATCTTTGATTTCTACCAGTTCTGGCTAAATCAGCCGGATGATGCGGTTGAATACTTGATCAAGATTTATACTTTGCTTACCCCAGAAGAGATCGATGATATTATTGCTCGTCACAAAGAGGCTCCAGAAAATCGTATTGCACAGAAGGCACTTGCTCATGGTGTAACGACTGTGGTCCATGGTGCTGGCGCAGCAGCTGCAGTAGAAAACCTCACAGCAACTTTGTTCAATCGTGATACGGACTTTACTGAGTTTTCTAAAGATGAAATCAACGAGTTTGCTGCTTATCTACCAGTAGTATCTAAGGGTACGGCACTTGTAGATGTTCTCGTAAATACTGGACTTGCAGAGTCCAAGAAGAAGGCACGCGAATTTATCGCTGGCGGTGCTGTTTCTGTAAATGGTGTAAAGGTGACGTCGGAAGTTGATATCAACCAAACGACCATTGTGAAAAAAGGCAAAAACAAGTTTGCAATCGTAAAGTAGAGGCAAGATAAAAAAATAACCCCGCGAGGGGTTATTTTTAGATACTTAATTAGCGAACTTCTACGCGAACGCGTGGCAAAGATTTGCCGGAGAAGTGAGTTTTCTTAGTCTTAACAAAAGTAACTACACCATCCTTAGCAGCGTGAATCGTGAAGTTGCGGGACATATAAGTACCCTCACCTGCGATCTTGGTTGCACCAGTTTGGCGAACGATGACTTCACCGTTTTTTACTTTCTGGCCACCAAAGCGCTTGACGCCAAGGCGCTGGCCAGCATTGTTATGGACGTTTTTGGCGGTACCGCCAGCTTTTACGTGTGACATTTAATTCTTCCTTAATATTATTATATCTCTCGCAACGATTTGACCTTCACGAAAATATAGAAGGCCTCCGAGCGATTTATTGTAAACATTATACCCCATATCTTTAATTTCGTCAAGAATTTCTAAGCGAGAGTAGGAACCATTCTCGCGAAGCCAAGCTGGAGCGGCAATTACGACTGGTGTGTCAGACTTGATTTGGGTAGAAAGATTCTTCAAAAAGCCTAGAATAATAGCCTGACACTCCTGTTTTTCAGTCTTTAACTTGATATCTACCGGTGGAGTAGACATTGGTTTTCCAAGATAGCCTTCACAGGCGACAGCGTCGACTGGGTTTTGCCATTTATGGTTTGTAGCATCGCCAACTTCAAGCTTGTAGCCGTCGAATTTGAAATGTTTGAGATTTCTTTCGGAATATTCGATCATGCGGTCGCTAAGATCGGTGCCGTAGGCGGTGTAACCCATAAGGATGGCTTCTTGGAGAACTACGCCGGTACCACAGAACGGATCAAGAATGCGAGAATTTTTTGGTAAATTGCCACAAAGATTAATCAGAATTTGGGCGAGCTTCGGTGGAAGCATGCCTACTTTGGCATCTCTGGCTGGGCGAGCTTGGTCGCGTCTAGCGTAGGCATCGATGTCTTGGATGAAAACAACTTTGTACCAGTTATCGATATTTTTGATGAGTTCGACTTTGCGCTCGTTTTTGCCAGAAAGACCGTTGTGAAGGGAAGTAGCAGTAGAAAGAACTGGGCTAGCATTGCTGGTAACTACGCGGACGGAACGGTTGTGACGAGTAAGAATGTTTTTTAGTTTCAAAGCTTCCTTGAAGACAGCGTGGCTGTTGGCGTTTTTTGAATAGTCTGAGAGACCAAGCGTAATTTTGCCTTCTGGTAGATTCTGGAGAAAGTCCATGATTGGTATATTGATTTTTACTGCGACCTTGATGGTACCGCCAAGACGGGAAAAGTCGGTACCTTCCTTTGCGGTAAAGGTGGCAAGGGAACCAGGAATCTTTTTGACATCAGAAAAAAGTGCCTCTAGCTCGGCGATGGAAATGTCGGTCTGTCTACCAAGAACTGCGAGATAATCCATGCAATCATTATATCATAGTATGATATAATCTTGATATGGCTACGAAAAAACTTAAGTTTTCTGTGCGGACATTTTTGTCGATTGCTACCGTTGGGCTTGTGGCGTATGTTGTATATCAAAACTGGCCAGATATTATTGAGACAGTTCATCATTTGAAAGATACGAACGTTTTGGTTTTGTTGCTGCTTGTGCCGGAGCAGCTATTTATGTATTACGCATGTGGGCAGATTTTCTTTTCTTATCTCAAATCGAAGGCAAAGAAAAAGTTTACCAAGAAGGAAATTTTGGTTATTTCTACGGAATTAAATTTTGTCAATCATGCGGTGCCAGCTGGTGGGTTCGGTGGGCTGGCTTATCTTATTTATCGTTTTCGTGAGTATGGAATTACGGCTGGACAGGCTAGCTTTCTCTATGTTTTTCGCTATGCGATTACGACGGTAGTGAACTATTTTCAGGCTCTCGTTGCGATTTTGATTTTGATGATGCTAGGGTTGATTCCGCCAGAAGCGACCTGGGTGATTTGGGTTTCACTTCTCATGAATCTCGGTGTGTTTATCGGACTTGCCTTGATTGTATTTGTAGCTAGTAGTAAGAAGAGGATTGGATTTTTCTCTAGATTCATTACGAAGGTTTCAAATGGACTAGTAAAGATCGTGACGTTTGGCCACAAGAAGCGCGCCATGAAGGAAGGTAAACTTGATGATTACTTCCTCGATATTCACGAGTGCGTTTTGACCGTAAAGAAAGATAAGAAGTCTTTGATTAAGCCGACGATTTGGGGTTTTATTTATAGTTTCTTCGAGATTGCGACATACTGGATTGTAGCTATTTCGTTAGGTAGGCCAGAGCTTTTGCCATTTATCTTGGTAGGTGAGGCGATTGGCTCGGTCTTTGATGGGATTGTTCCTTACGGCCTATATGAGCTAGGTATGGCGGGTGTGATGATTGCGCTCGGCGTAGATTTCCCAACCGCGACGATCATCACTGTAATGACAAGAGTGTTTACTTTGATTTTTACGATTATTACCGGTTCTTGGCCATACGCGAAGGTGATTCGGGGCAAGAATGGAAAATAGTTTCACTCCGTCTGAATTTGTATCGGTTGTAAATCAAACTTTAGACTATGCGTACTCGTCGGTTTTGATTACGGGCGAAGTGGCGAGTTTTAAAGTTAATCAGGGCAAGTGGGTTTTCTTTGACGTGAAGGATGAAGAGACAAGCGTGCCGTGCTTTATGACACTTTATCAGTTAAAGATGCCGATTGAAGATGGCATGAAGGTGATGATTCGTGGTGTGCCGAAAATCACGAAGTGGGGGAAGTTTTCTTTCACGGTGACAGCGGTAAAACCAGTGGGGGAAGGTAGTATTAAGAAGTCGTTTGAGATTCTGAAGAAGAAATTGACGGAAGAAGGGCTCTTTGACTCGGCGAAAAAGCGTGGAATTCCAGAGGATTTGACTAAACTTGGTGTGATTTCTTCAACGCAGGCGGCTGGGTATGCGGATTTCATCAAGATTATTAATGCGCGTTGGGGCGGTATGAAGGTGACGGTGGCGCATACGCAGGTGCAAGGTATGGATGCGGCGTCACAAATCGTGAAGGCTCTCAAATATTTCAACGAGCATGGCGATGTGCAGATGATTGCAATCCTTAGAGGTGGTGGCTCGGCGGATGATTTGTCCTGCTTTAACGATGAGGAACTCACGCGTGCGATTGCAGCGTCTAAGATTCCGGTGATTACGGGTATCGGGCATGAAGTGGATGAATCTTTGGCGGATCTTGCGGCAGACGTGAGAGCTTCTACGCCATCCAATGCGGCGGAAATGCTGACGCGCGATAGGATGGTAGAGAAACAGAAGATTAAGCAGACGATGCTAAGAGCGGCGCAGGTGGTATTGAAACAAACTGAGCAACTAAAGAGTGAAAACAATAATAAAGTACGCGAAGCATTCAAGAGAATTCAGTTTAGTTTGTCTGCTTTTGAAAATGACTTGAAGCAGAAGATTAAGATGATCGAGATGCTTAATCCAGAGAAAGTATTAAGCCAGGGCTACGCTATAATCAGTGGGAAAGTTTCTCCTGGTAGTGTTGTAAATATTACAACATTTAAGAATGAAATTGAAGCAGAAATAAAGGAAATCCATGACAGAAAATAAGGCAAATTTGAATGACAAAATCAAAGAACTCGACTCGAGGGTAGAGTGGTTTTATTCGGACGATTTTAAGCTGGAGGAAGCAGTAGAGAAATATAAGGGCGCTGCAGAGCTTGCAAAAGATATTGAAAAAGACCTGGATGAGCTGAAGAACGAAATCGAAGTCCTGGCGGAAGATTTTAGTAAGTAAAAAGATTTGTGATATAATAAGCTTATGGATAATAGTCAAATGCCAATTCCAAACGGTGTGGATGGTGGGATGCCTATGAATGGTATGCCGATGAATGGTATGCCTATGAATGGTATGCAAATGAATGGTATGCAAATGAATGGTGTGCTGATGAATGGTATGCCAATGGGCGGTAGCGCGATAATAAACGTGCCAGAGAAAAAACAAACTGAATGGGGGCCAATTATTAAGACTATTGCGCTTATTGTTTTGACGCTTGCCTGTATTACTTTAGTTGGACTCTTTATTTGGAAGAATAATCAATATGAAGAAGCTCAGAGTGATGTTGATGAGAAGATTGCTGAGGCGGTAGCTGAGGCAAAGGACGAACAAGCAGAAAAAGATGAAAAAGAGTTCGCAGAGCGTGAAAAATATCCATACAGGAATTTTGCTGGTCCTGCTGATTATGGTCAATTGTCATTTGAATATCCAAAGACTTGGAGCTTATATATTGAGAAGGATGCATCAAATGGCGGTGATTATATGGCGTATTTTAACCCGATTGAAGTTGAAGTTGTTTCAAATAACACAATCAATGCTCTTCGTGTAGAGATTCTTGATCGGGCCTTTGACGATGTCGCTCGCAATTACCAGAATGCAGTTGAAGGGGATAGATTGGATCTTGAGGTGATCACTGTTGGTGGTACTACGGCAAACAAGTATACTGGTTTGCTTCCTGACACTGAAGATTTTTCTGGCATAGTGGTGCTGTTTAAGATTCGCGATAAAACTGTTGTGCTTAGAACTGATTCAGTGCTATTTACAAGTGACTTTGAGCGTCTGCTTTCCACGATCGCATTTAATGCCTAATCTGATTTAAGGTGATATAATGGGGGTATGGATGCGGAGGTAGATGGTATTTTGGTAGCAGCGCATGAGCTGAAAGCTCCGCTTGCGGTACTAAGGCAGCTAGCTCTGTCTTTTGACGAGATGGATGCGCCAAATGAACATATACGCTCCGAGATGATTAGCGTGTCCGAACGTGCAATTAAGCAGGTAAATGATCTTGCTAAGATTCGTAGGCTTTCGGATGGGCTATTTGAGATGGAGCCGGTGGCGGTGAGGGCGGTTTGTGATGATGTAACGAGGGAGCTGGCGTATCTATTTAGATTTAATCGTAGAGATTTGGCGATAAGATACTCGAATAAGTCTAAGCTAGTGACGGCGAACCGAGATTTACTACATAGTGTGATTTATAATTTCCTGCTCAACGCGATGCATTATTCTGGTGAGGAAACGAAGGCGGAACTCGTGGTGAAGGATGAACACGGCAAAGTAAAGGTGGAGGTGCGGGACTATGGTCCGGCTCTCCCGATGGATGTTTGGAAGGAGATGAAGCGTGGGTGGATAAAGAAGCCGACGTCGATTGCGATGCGACCGGGGTCTTCGGGACTAGGGCTTTATATTGCTTCGAAATTTTCGAAATATATGAAAGCGGAAATTGGCGCAGTGAGACATAGGGATGGGACGAGTTTTTATGTGCAGTTGCCAGTGTCTAGGCAGGCGACTTTTTGGGATCTGTGATGATTTTTGTAGTTGACGATAATAGGGAAATGGCAGAATGCATCGTGCGTGCTACGAGGCGGGAAGCACGGATTTTTGGTAATGCGTATGAAGCGATGGATGCGTTGAGTGATGAATTGCCGGAACTAATTTTCCTAGATATTTTACTGGATGGACCGGATGGATTTACTTTTCTAAATGAATTGATGTCGTACTCGGATACGGAAAAAGTACCAGTTGTGATTGTGACGTCACTAGACCTCGCTAGAAAAGATTTGAGTGCTTATGGGGTGGTGGGGGATTTGAACAAGGATACGATGACACCAAAAGAAATACGGAGCTATGCTGATGAGTACGCAAAATGATATCAGAACCAAGGCGTATGTTCTCCGGCGAACTAATTATGGTGAAGCGGATAGAATTCTTAATTTGATTACGCCTGCTGGTAAGATGTCTGCCATTGCGAAGAGTGTGCGAAAGGAAAAATCTAAACTTTCTGGCGGTGTGGAGATGTTTTCTTTGATTGATATCAATGTGCATACGGGCAAGGGCGACATGGGAGTGGTGACGAGCGCGAAGATGTTGAAATATTATAATAATATAGTGACGAGCTTGCCCAAGATGGAGCTTGCGGCATTGATTTTAAAGAAAGTGAGCCTGGCGTCGGAGCATTCGGATAGCCCGGAATATTTTAAAATTGTAGACCTGGCGCTCGCGGCGATTAATGATGGGGTGATGCCGGAGGTGGTGGAAGCGTGGTTCTGGTTTAACTTAGCTAAGGCGTCTGGTGAGCAGATTAATTTATATCGTGACGTGGAAGGCGCGAAACTAGACCCAGAGTCTAATTATATTTGGGATACACAGGAGGAGGCTCTGATGGTGAGGCCGGGCGGCGAGATTGGGGCGGATGAGATTAAGATTATGCGTCTCATGCTGACGACGGAGCTACCGGTGGTGCTCCGAGTAAAAGGAATCTACGAAAAGATTATCCCTATCTTAAAGATAGCCAGGGCTGCCGCTAAAGCGTAAAATGTGGTATAATATGGGGATAAAAAGGAGAAAATAATGGCAGACTTTAATAAAGTTTTGACCCCTGGGGATTATGAGAATGGCGAACTTAACGTCGTGATTGAAATCCCAACTGGTTCCAACCACAAGATTGAATGGGACCGTGAACACGCTTGCTTTATGCTAGATCGCGTAGAGCCAGTTGCATTTGCAAAGCCTTGCAACTACGGCTTTATTCCACAGACTATTGATGAGGATGGTGATGAACTTGATGTTCTCATGATTACCGATCAGCCACTTACGACTGGTATCTGGATGAAGGCTAAAATCCTTGGCGTAATGAAATTCGTTGATGGTGGCGAAGTTGATGATAAAATCATCTGCGTTCCTGAAGACGATCGCAACAACGGTGACTGTTACAAGACTCTCGAGGATCTTCCTGCACAGACTTTGAAGCAGATTGAATTCCACTTCAACCACTACAAGGATTTGAAGAAACCAGGCTCTACTGAGGTTAAAGGTTTCTTCGGTCTTGATGAGGCTAAGAAGGTTATCGCTGCTTCTATCGAACGCTATCTTGATGAGCACCCAGAACTTAGAGTTAAGGGCGGCATGAAAGATGCAAAGAACAAGATTAAAGAAGCTCTCGAAAAAATCTAATATATAATATATATAAAAAATAACTCCCGTGAGGGAGTTATTTTTATTCATGGTTGATTACTCTTCGTTTTCGGTGGTGGTTGTACCATTTTCAACGGATTCTTCACCTTCACCAGTACCTTCGTCAGTGGTGCTTTCGAGGTCAGCGTTTTTGACGGACTCTAGCAATTCAATGTAGGACTTGATGGTAGAAGTGGTGAGATCCTTGTACTGCTCTTCTGGGACAGTGAGGATGACATACTTGCCGTCGAGCTCAATATCTTTGAATTCAGAGCTGAATTCGCTGGAGCTCTTGTAGTTGTCGTAAACCTTCTTTGCTGAGTCAGCAGAATCGAACTCTGCGTAGCTCTTGAAACCAGTGATGGTTTCGCCAGAGTAGGTATAGACCTGGTGTTGCTTGATGAGACCGTTTTCAGATGCATTGCCGTCGATTGAGATTACGAGTTTGCTTCCATCAGACTTGAAGTAGTCATCATTGAGGACTGGCTTCTTGTTCTTTAGGATTACAACTGCAACTACGACGATAACAGCTATAGCGGCCACCGCACCAACGATGCCGAGTATTAGTTTTTTATTGTCTTTAGCTTCTGTAGCCATAAATATCTCCTTTTGAATAATTATAGCATAAGAAAATAGCTAATGTCTATAGTTCTTCGATGGAGACTCTGACCTGTTCGGTGGTGTCGCGGTCGCGTACGGTAACGGTGCTGTCTTCTAGAGTGTCAAAATCAATCACGACGCACTTTGGAGTACCGATTTCGTCCTGTTTCCTGTAGCGCTTGCCGATATTGCCGGAATCATCCCAGGTAACATTGCCATACTTGGAACGGAGTTTACTATAAACTTCCTTGGCTTTCTCAACGAGCTCTGGTTTGTTCTTTAATAGTGGGGAAACGCAGAATCTGTATGGAGCGAGATTCTCTGGTAGCTTCAAAACGACGCGCTTTTCGCCATTGATTTCATCCTCGCAATATGCGGTAGAAAGAACGGCAAGTGTGAGGCGCTCGACGCCAATGGATGGTTCGATGACGTGTGGTACAAAAGTTTCGCCAGTGTTTTTATCACGATAATCCATAGATTTATTAGATTCACGAGCGATGTTTTGAAGATCGAAATCTGTACGATAGGCAAGGCCCATGAGCTCCTCTTCGCCGTTTGGATAATCAAACATAAAGTCGATGGTGCGCTTGGAATAATGTGCGCGGTCCTCGGCTGGGACTTCGTACTCGTGGATATTCTCAGCTTTCAAGCCAATGACATTTTCGAGGAAATCGTGTTGAGCTTTCCTCAAAGCTTCGAAGTTTTCTTCCCAAGTATCTGGATGAACGAAATATTCGATTTCCATCTGAGAACATTCGCGATCGCGCAAGATAAAGTCGCGTGGACTGATTTCGTTTCTAAAGGCCTTGCCTTGCTGAGCAATACCAAATGGAATGCTTGGATAAATTGTGTCAACGATGTTCTTGTAGTTGGTAAAAATACCCTGAGCAGTTTCTGGGCGAAGGTAAGCGATACCTTTGGCGGCGATTTCGGCGTCGTCGTCTGGGAGAACTGCACCAACGTGAGTAGAGAACATCATATTAAATTTGCGAATTGGCCCCCAGTTTTCTTTGCCACAAACTGGACACTTGGTATGAGTTGCAAGAAATTCTTCGGTCGTAACAGACTCGGAAATACCGGAAGCGATTTTGTCTGCGCGGAAACGAGATTTACATTCTTTACATTCCACGAGAGGATCGGCAAAGGTGGCAGTGTGGCCACTGGCTTCCCAGGTTCTTGGATTCATTAAGATGGCTGCGTCTACGCCGTAAATATCATCGCGATTTTCTACGAAATAGTTCCACCATTCGTCCATCAATTTTTTCTTGAGCGAGACACCAAGTGGGCCAAAATCCCAAGTACCGGCAAAGCCGCCATAAACATCTGAGCCAGGGAAAATAAAACCTCGGCGTTTGCATAAGCTTACAATATCTTCCATGCTATAATTATATCATGGAGAAGAGAAAAAAGAATCCTATTAAGAGGACGCTGTATTATTATTGGCGCGAAAACAAGAAGTATAAGCTGTATACTGTCGGTGTTCTTTTGATGACTCCAATTGTGATTGGGATTAGGATTGCTAGCTCTCTTATCTTGGCGCAGATGCTTGAGATTGTGTCTCTTGGGCTACCGGTAGAAGAATTGATGGATAAGATTTTGCCGTATGGTGCGCTGTTTGTGGGGCTAGAGTTTGCGAAGGGTGCCGTGTTCGGCCCGCTGAGGCTCTGGTGCTGCTGGAAGATGGAAATTTGCACACTTTATGACCTTAACGTGCTTTGCTTTGATGTGATTGAAGCACAATCGATGCAGTTCCATTCGGATAGATTTTCGGGCTCGCTGGTGTCGCAAGCCAATAAGTTTATTGGTTCCTATGAACGCTTTGCGGATGAAGTGATTTGGAATATTCTGCCGACTATAATTGATGTGGTGATTATTATGTATATTATGATTCCGCGTGTGCCGCTCTACGCTGCGGGAATTTTGATTTTTATGGCGATATTTATGGTGGTAGCGACGCTCTGGTCTAAGAAAATTGCGCCACTTAATGAACATGAGTCTTCGATGTCTAATAAGCGTACTGGCCAACTCGCGGATGCGATTACGAATATCATGGCGGTGAAGAGTTACGCGAGGGAAAAGTTCGAACACAAAAGATTTGAAAAATGGCAGAAGGCAACCTTCGATGCGTCTTATAATGTACTTAAAGCTGATACTTTGAGGAATTATTGCTTTGATGCGATTTTCCTCGGGATGAACGTGCTAATAATTATTCTTATGATGTTTGGTAGGCAATGGTTCATGCTTTCAGTCTCGACGCTTGTTCTCATTGTGAGCTATTCGTCTACGCTTATGCGCGACCTTTGGGACGTGCATTCGATTTTCAAGACGATGAACAGGATTTTTGGTGATAGTCGTGAGATGACGGAGATTTTGGATCTTAAGGATGATGTGGTGGATGCGCCGGATGCGAAGGTGATGAAGGTAACGGATGCGGAAGTGGTGTTTGATAATATTTCTTTCAAGCATGATAAGGCGAAAGAATCAATCTTTGAGGATTTCAACTTGACGATTAAGCCAGGCGAGAGGATTGGTCTCGTGGGTATCAGTGGCTCTGGCAAAACGACACTAACGAAACTGCTTCTCAGATTTGCGGATGTAGATAAGGGTGCGATTTATATTGATGGACAAAATGTGAGCGAAGTGACACAGAATAGCCTGCGTGAGGCGATTGCGTATGTACCGCAGGAATCGTCACTTTTCCATCGTAGTATCTTTGAGAATATTGAATATGGTAAGCCGGGTGTGACGGACGAAGAAGTCTATGAGGCGGCGCGCCTTGCGAATGCAGATGAGTTTATTGAGAAACTTCCGGATGGTTATGACACGATGGTGGGCGAGCGTGGTATTAAGCTTTCTGGCGGACAGAGACAAAGAATTGCGATAGCGAGAGCAATACTGAAAGATGCTCCGATTCTAGTCCTAGACGAGGCTACGTCTGCGCTAGATTCTGAGTCTGAGGCTTTGATTCAGGGGGCGCTTGCAAACTTGATGGAAGGCAGGACTTCAATTGTGGTAGCGCACAGGCTTTCGACGATTGCGGGGCTGGATAGAATTGTGGTTCTTCATGATGGTAAAATCGTGGAGCAGGGTACGCACAAAGAGCTTCTAAAACTTGATGGTGAGTATGCCAAACTTTGGAATAGACAGAGTGGTTCGTTCCTGGAATAATATAGTATAATATAAGTATTATGAGTAAACTTATTAGTGATCAAAGCTTGGAAAAGTTTAAAGCTTTTCGCAAGAACCTACTAAAGATTGCTATGTGGATCTTTGTGGGCGGCGTCGTAACAGGCGTATTATTAATATTATTTGGCGGCACAGATAGTGCTGAGGTAATGGGCAAAATCATGGGGACATTGTTCCTCCTGGCTCTTGGCTTTGCGGTGTCATCGAACTTGGTTGGAAAGTTGGAAGAAGACAATGTCGCGGCACAGGGATTTGCATTCTTGGGTATTTTTGCTTCTCTCGCCGCTATTGTTATGTGGATTTTGTTTACTTGGGGAGTATTCCCAGAATATGCAAAAACTAACTGTAGCGGTATTTTCGATTGTTATAATGCTGGATACCATATTATGTATAAGATTTCACTATTTATAACTTATCTTGCCTCCCTTGGTTTCTTTGCTGCAAATACAATTGCAATTAAAGAATATGATAGAGGCAGCGCGATGAAGCCACTAAAGATTACGGCTGTCATTGCGCTCGTTTATACTGAAATTTATTCAGCCATAACGGTGTTTAATAATAATACGGTTTTCAATACGCAAAATGATTTTTCGACAAGGCTTAATCTTCTAGCTGCTTTTGCTAGCGGCATTTGGCTTATTGCTACGATTGTGGCACTTATTATTTCACATGGTGCGAAGAAACAGCTAACTCGCAATAATCTTACGTCTGAACGTGATTTGCTTGAAAAAGTGCATAAGCAGCTGGATGAAATACAAAACGCAAAGGCACCTGAAGTAAAAGTTAGCGAGCCAAAGAAAGATGAACTTCCTGACGACGAGGAAGAAATGCGTAAGGAAATTGAGAAGCGCGTTCGCGCTGAAATGATGGAAAAAGAGATTCGCGAAAAAGTCGAAGCCGAGATGAAGGCTAAGAAGGACGCGGAAAAATAATCTCGTCTTTAATGGAGTCTGGTAAGTAGTTTTTATCGAGATGAAAGCCGGACTCCCATTTTTGTCCCTTGCCGTAGCCAAGGTCTTTCATAAGTTTGGTTGGTGCATTGCGAAGCCAAATTGGGACTGGTTCGTTCATAGTTTTTCTAGCTAGGTCTTTGGCTTTGAACCAAGCGTCTGTAGTGGCGCGAGATTTTTTACTGAGGGCAAGGGCGGTGACGGCGTGAGCGAGAATGAGACCAGACTCTGGCATGCCGACTCTTTCTACGGCCTGGAAGCAGGCGGTGGCAAGACTAAGCGCTCCGTTGCCGGCTAGGCCGATATCTTCTGAAGCAAAGATAACCATGCGGCGCGCGATGAACTTAGGATCTTCGCCAGCCTCGAGCATACGTGCGAGATAATAGAGTGCTGCATCTACGTCTGAACCGCGCATGGATTTAATGAAAGCAGAAATAGTGTCGTAGTGTTTGTCGCCTTTCTTGTCATAGCCAGGAATTTTGCGACCGGCAGCCTCAATGACGGTTTCTTTATCTACTTTCTTATTGAGCGACATGGCGAGCTCGAGGTCACCAAGGGCAGAACGGGCATCACCGCCAGAAAGCTCGGCGAGATAGTCTAGAGCATCTTTCGTAATAGAAATATCTTCTTCTTTACAGGTGCGCTTCAAAATTTTGAGCATGGATTCTTTGGAAATTGGCGCGACGACTACGACGCGTGAGCGGGAAAGGAGCGGGGAGATCACTTCAAAACTTGGGTTTTCGGTGGTGGCGCCAATCAGAGTGATGAGGCCAGACTCCACGTGGGGAAGAAAAGCGTCCTGCTGGGCCTTATTGAAGCGATGAATTTCATCTACGAAAAGGACCGTACGAGTTTTTAAATTCCAGTTGAGTTTGGCACGCTCTACGACTTCCTCGACATCTTTTTTACCAGCCGTAACGGCGGAGATTTCAATGAAGTCAGCATCGAATTCGTGTGCAAGAATGCGAGCAAGGGTAGTTTTGCCGGTGCCCGGAGGGCCCCAAAAAATAAGGTTGACCGGCTCTTTTTTCTTGGCGATTTCTGTTAAGATTTTTCCCTCACCGATAATCTCTTCTTGCCCTAGAACGTCGGATAGTTTTGTCGGGCGCATACGCTCTGCCAGGGGAACTCTATTCATACTATTATTATAATAAAATTCTTTACTTTTTTTAATTTTTTATGGTAAAATCAAGGTAATAATAATATAAGGAGTTATTAAAATGAACGAACTATTATCAGCCTTTGGTGTGTCTGCTGGCCCTAGTGGTTGGGAGTATGCTGGTGTAATTCTAGGCGCCCTTGGTGCAATCGCACTTTGGTTCGTCTTCACCTTCATCATCAAGGCAAAGGGTGAGGGCAAGCGCAACATCGTTGAAGATATTAAGAATTTCTTCACAATGAAGGGTAATTTTGCTCTTGATCTAGCAATGGTTGTTTATTGGTACATGACCATCAAGACCCTAATCTGCTCTTTCGAGCTCTTCGGTTCTGCTAATGGCTTCTGGAACTTCCTCAAGACTGTTATTGGCCAGCTCATTTGGTATCGCTTTGTATATGAAATTATCAAAGCTATCATCAAGAAGAACGCTGATAAAGCTGACAAATAATTACGATTTGTAATTAAAATCCCCCTTCAAAAGGGGGATTTTTTGTAGTAAACTAGATTGAAAAGGAGGTCTATGTTTGCGCCAGAAGAGGTTGCGGAAAAAGTGGTGGGCGCAGGCGAGAAAAAGGCAAATTTGCCTGTCTTTAAGATGATTTTGCTCGGGATGATGGCGGGTGCTTTTATCGCACTGGCTGGAGTAGGAGCGACGCTCGGCGGAGTTTATGGTGGCAAGTTGGCTGCGGCATGTATATTCCCGGCGGGGCTTGCGATGGTGGTGATTGCTGGGAGTGAGTTATTTACTGGTAATAATTTGATGATAATGGCGCTTTTTTCGAGGAGGATTGGGTTTGGCGGACTTTTGAAAAACTGGGCATTTGTGTTTCTTGGCAATTTGATTGGTGCAAGCCTGGTGGCGCTATTTGTGATTCTTAGCGGCGTGATGGATGCTAATATCCAGACGGTGATTGCTACGGCCGAGGCAAAGGTTTCGATGGACTTCTTCGAAGCAATGTTTAGGGGAATGCTTTGCAATTTCTTAGTATGTATTGCGGTCTGGATGGCTTTTGCGGCAAAGACCGTGACGGGGAAGATTGTGGCGGTGTTTTTCCCAGTGATGTTATTTGTGCTGTGTGGGTTTGAGCACTCGGTGGCAAATATGTATTACGTACCGGCAGGCATTTTCTCGAAGTTGCTTGGTTTTGGTGGAGGTGAAGGTTTGACTGTGGCGAATATGTGGCTAAATAATCTGATCCCTGTGACGATTGGAAATATTATCGGTGGTGCATTTTTCGTGAGTGGAGCATACTACCTCTCTTTTGCTAAGGGAAAATTGTCTAAAAAATAAATTTTGTGTTATAATAAGTGGAGTGTGGCTCTGTAGCTCAGTTGGTAGAGCAGAGGCCTGAAGAGCCTTGTGTCGTTGGTTCAAGTCCGACCGGAGCCACCAGAAAACAAGAAAATAACCTAGAAGGTTATTTTTTGTTTTCTACATGGCGACGGCTAGCGAACGAAGCGAGCGTCCCGGAGCCACCCTTCTGCGGAATAAAATAACCCCTTAGCTGCTGCTAAGGGGTTTGTTGATGCTAGTTTGAACCGTAACCAAAGATGAGTCTTTGGCCTTTAGCTATTTGTGCTTCGGTTTTCGCATCGATAGTCTGTACACCTTTATCGACTTTCGCCATCTTGTCGACGAGGTCCATGATGTCGTTTGCCATATCCGAATCGTAATCGCAGTACATAATATTTAATCTGTCGTAGAACTGTTTGCGATGGAATACAGGCTGGCCTGTGCGCCAATCTTTTTCGACGGCCCATTCGTTTAATGGATACATGTGGGCATAGATTGCTGCGACGATGATTTTGGCTTCGTCTTCATCATCTTCTTTCTCGAACCAATGACTGAGGATGAAGGCTGAGATTTGAGCGTGGTTGTAGAAACATATCTCGCCAATTTTGTTGGTGGCGCAGGTATATTTCTTGCCGAGATCATGGTATAAAGCGAGTTTTATGGCCCTATCCTTTGGTACGCCTTCATCTATAAGACCGGCCGCAACGATTGATACATGCTGAAGCAGAGTCTCTGAATGATACTTGGATTTCTGTGTGCCGAAACGGTCTACTACCTCTGTGATATCATCTGGTATGGCTGCGTCGATAAATGGGAAGCGATATGTATCATTGTGTTCGTCCGTAGGTTCATGTTCATACATTCCCTCCACCAGCGGATCCCTATGCGCAAGGAATAAATATGCGTCTTGGGGTGCTAGCTTTGGGTTGCTACAGACAGCTTTGAGTTGAGCCAACTGGTCATCCGGCATCCCTGCTTTTGACAAATCATCGAAGCTTGCATACCAACAATCTTCCAATGACAGGTTTCTAAAGTATTTTGACAAAGTTCTATTCATACTTTATCCTCCTTATGGTGTATAGATTTTTAAGCTACAATAGCTGTTATTATAACATGATTTTTATGTGTTTTTGGATTTTTGTGGTATAATAAATGAAGTTACATTTTGTAGCTTGCAATAATTATAGATACGGGCGGTTAGCTCAGTTGGCTAGAGCGTGTCTTTGACGTAGACAAGGTCACAGGTTCGACTCCTGTATCGCCCACCACGTTGACAATTTGGGTCGGTAGCTCAGCAGGTTAGAGCACGGGCCTTTTAAGCCCGGTGTCGAGGGTTCGAGCCCCTCCCGACTCACCAAATTCGAAGAATTTGGTGAGTTAGCGAGCACGATAGTGCGAGCGTCCTCACCACTTATATGAGAAAATGGAGAGCTTGCTCTCTATTTTTGTTTCTTACTCTTTTTCTTGCCTTTAATCTCTTTGAAAAAGCCGATAGCTGAAACGATTAAGAGGACTGATTCTAGTATTACGCCAAAGATTGAGCGGGTGTAGGTGTGATAGGTAACCCAGAAGATGCTAACTGGTATGCCACAGGCTTTGTAGACTTTGGTGCTTTTTTGCCAGATAGAGAAAGTGTAGATTCCCGTAGCAATGATGGAACATAGGCTCAAGATTCCGTCGTAAGTTGGGATGGAAACTAGGGCTAGGGCTAGAAGGACTACAATAAGGAAGATAACTTCTCTTTTAGTGATTTTCTTGCTCTTGCCGTATTTTTTCTCAGCCCAGAGTAGGTAGAAATTACGACATAAATCTACGATACACGCTGCAAACCCAGTCCAGGCACCGAGAAATAGGAATGATATCATGCTTGCAAGGAGAGCTAAACTACTCAGTATGACGATTTTATGTTTGCTCTTGGTCAAATAAGTAATCGCAAGAAAAACATACATGATTACTATAAAAACTTGTGAGAGGATATAGTTTACATCCATGATGAGATTCTTGCGATTAGATTATCTTTTTGCTTTCTTTGAAACAAAGATAGTGGTAGCTAGGGTGATTAGGGTAATGATGGAGAATAATGGGAGCTTGGAAATAGCTTCGGTGACGTTGTCCACGGCGCCAGTGTCTGGAGCGAGAGGCGCGTCATCTGAGCCAATGAGGGCATAACCACTAAGATGTGGCACAGTGCCAACTAGATAGCCGTCTACAAGTGAAAGGCTGATAGCGTCTTCTACGGTGACAAGACCATCTGGTGAAATGTCTACGTAGATTAGTTTGAACTGAAGATAGTCACCCATGTCCTTAGTGTATTTGATTTTGATGTCAAATGGACCTTCATGGATATAATCGCGGCACTCGTCTTGGTCACAGAATGGGGAAAGCTCATAAACGCCAATTTCAAAGTAAGAAACTAGCTCGCCCGCATCGCCAACAGCTGCAATAATGGTGGCTTTGCCAGCTTCGTATTCTTCTTTCGGGATGCCGGCGGCGGCGATTTCTTCATCCGTCATATTGAATGATAAATTATTGATCTCTAGGTAATACTCGTGACCTTCTTGACCTTCAAAGGATACTTCATTGCCGGAGTCGTCGGAGAGATTTTGAGTTTCTGTTGGGATATCTTCCCAGAAATATTTAATTACGGTATCGCTATTTAGGAAGAAACTATCGCCTGGTGCTAGATAGTGTTCCTCGCCGTTGATAGTGACATAACTGAGCTCTTTATTCTTTACGACATCTAGTGGATGGCACTCGTCTTCCTCGATACTATAATCAAAGCAGTCGATTAGGTTGCTATGGCTAAGGTCTGGAGCAAAGGAAACTAAACCGCTCTTGACGTAAGTGGATTTACCTTCATAGGTGGCTCCGCCGTTAAAATCATAAGTTATAGTAAAAGTTGGCTCGCCGTAGTCTCCACCTTCTCCTTCTCCGGTTGCAAAGACATTTGCTGGTGCAAAAACGGATGCAGCAAAGGCAATAGCTAAAGTTACTCCACTCAATTTCTTCATGCTATCCTTTCTAGATATTTATATATTAATTGTAGCATAAGTTCGATGGTTTTTATCAATATTTCTTCTGTGGTATAATATAAGATATGAAAAGAATTAATACATCACCAATTTCTGGGGCGCAGGAACTTTTGCCAGCGGCTCAGGCTACATTTGACAAACTTAAAGGTATTTTGGCGGATGTATATCATATGCATGGTTTTTCAAATATTGAAACACCTGTCATTGAGAGAAGTGAGATTCTTTTAGCAAAGGCTGGTGGTGACACTGAGAAACAGATTTATAAAGTAATTAAAACTGCAGAATCTGCCGAGTCGGCTGACCAGGCTTTGAGATTCGATCACACTGTGCCGCTTGCTAGGTACGTGGTCGAGCATGAAAGCGACTTAGTTTTCCCATTTAAGGTTTCACAGATTGGTGAGAGCTTCCGTGGTGAGAGAGCACAGAAGGGTAGGTTTCGTGAGTTTTATCAGTGCGATGCTGATATTGTCGGTCGTGGTGATTTGCCAATCGAGTATGATGCGGATGTGATTTCGACGTTTCTCGATGCTTTGTCTAAATTTGAGCTAGGTACGCCGATTCTCGCTAGGATTAATAATCGCAAGATTTTAAGTGGTCTCCTGGAGGCACTTGGGATTTCTGATAAATCTGGTGCGGTCTTTGACGTGATTGATCACGCTGAGAAGGTGACGCCAGAGCAGACTAAAGAGGCATTTGCTGAACTTGGACTGGATAATGCCACAATTTCTAAACTGATGGCGTTTTCTGGGCTACACGGCGATAGGGAAATGGTAGTTGGTAATTTGCGTGGTATCGGAATTGAGAACGATATGTTTAGCGCTGGTGTTTCCGAGCTAGACAAGGTAATGCGAATTCTAGAGCTAGATGGACGCGGCAAAGAGATTGAAGCCGATATGAAGATTGTACGTGGACTTGATTATTACACCGGTACAGTGTTTGAGTTTATCTTGCCTGAGTATAAGAAGATTGGTTCAGTCTGTGGTGGCGGACGCTACGAGAATTTGACGGGCTACTTTACGGAGCAGAGCTTCCCTGGAGTAGGTGGTTCGATTGGACTAACTAGGCTGTTTTATGTTCTAAATGAAAATAATTTGGTAAAAAGTCAAGAAGAGAAAACTGTAGATGTAGCTCTGATGCCTTTAGGCGAAAATGAGTTAGAGTTTGCTCTTAAGTTAGCTCGTGAGTTTAGAGATAAGGGTGAGTCCGTTACGATTGTGGCTGGAGATAAGAAACTTGGCGACAAGATGAAATATGCTTCTAAACTAGCTAAGCGCGGCATTGTGCTTGGTGAGAACGAAGTTCAGTCTGGTTCTTACGAAGTTAAAGAATTCTTTTAGCCTCGAAAAAGACAGTTGGGACGGCCGGCGGAGGGGTGAAATCCGTCGGCTTCAATGGGAGGCGGATTTTGGTGGTATATTCTCTAGTGAGTGCTAGGCCGAGCTGGGAAGTGTAGTGGCGGTCTGTATTTAGAAGTTTCAGAGCGAATTGTTTCTGAAGAATGAAATAGAAGGATTCTGGAGGATTCTTAGCCTCGATCAATTTATGAATAATTGCTGAACTGAGATGAAAGGGTGGGTTGGATAGTACTTTATACGGTGTATCTGGAAGCTGGTAATCCATGAAGTCCGTCTCTACGACCTCTACGTTCTCGATGTGCCTTTTAGCTAGGTTAGCGCGGAGTTTCTCGGCGGTTTCGTGGTCTTTTTCGATGGCGATGACGTGTTTTACTCTATAGGAGAGGGCGCTAGTAATAACACCTGAGCCGGCACCGATTTCGATGACGGTGTCGCGCTTTTTGAGATTTGAATGACCAATCAAAATCAGGGCAAGACGAGGATTTTTCAGAAAATGTTGAGAAAGGTTAGGGTCTCGCATTATTTTTTCTTTAGGCCGGCATCAAGGTGCATTTTTGCATCTTCCCATGTGCCGTTTGGGCTGAAACCAGAGAACGTGTAATTATTAAACTTGAAGAATGGCATGCCGTCGACGAGGTCTAAGGTTTTTCTGGCAGTGGCAATAATCTCGCTGAGAGGGGTTTTGTTCTTGTAGCAGGATTCGAAATCTTCTCCCAAGCCGACTTGTTTACCTAGCTTTAGCCAGTACTCATCGGTAGTGCTGCCTGCGGTAGGGTTGGTGCTGCCAATGCCGTAATGATCATAATCATTAGCAATGGTCTTGATGGCAAGATTGTAGTAGTCCCAGAATTTGCCTTCGTTTTTTGCACAATAGGTGGCAATGGCACCAAGGCGGGAAGCTGGGGATGGGTGCGCGCCATATTCATAAAGGAAGTCTGAAATGCGAACTTCTATCAAGATGTTGTTTCGGTTGATATACTCTTGATATTCCTCCTCGTGACTTAGAAGTGCATTTTCGAAAATGATACAGTAAGGGCATGCGAGATCAGAATATATAATATAGTGGTTTTTGGCATTGGTATTACCCATGGTAGTAGCGTCATCCCAGATATCTTCTGGCTCACTGGCCTTTGGCATCATACTGATGATGATGGTTGCAAATAATACGACGGTCACTAGAATAATGCCGATGATTCTAATCGCTTTTTTCATTTGAACTTTTTACCTTCCTTTTAGACTCTCGTTTCTTTAAGAATCGATCATTAATAATTATAGCATAGGTTTCTACGCCGAGACGCTTCAATGAGAGAATTGCGATGATAATAGCGAGGCAGGTAACAATGGTGGAAATTGCTCCAGTAATAGCGAGGCCACCGGTGGAAAAGATGGCGCCGAGGAGTGGGGTGAGGAGGGTGGTGCCACAGGTTGGACAGCCAGCACCGAGAGCGATAAGGCCAGTGATAATGCCGGCTTTCTCGATGTTCTCAGAGTTAGACGAGCTGTCTTTTTGTTCACGCTTTTTGGCCCAGAGGAAAACGATAAGTCCAATCAAAATACCCTGAAGCAGAGCAATGCCGAAAACCGGAAGCCAGTTGAAGAATGGTTGGTTGATACCAAAAAGTCCAATAAAGGCTTTGCCGATTATCTGCATGGAGCCAGAAAAACCGGTGGCCCACATCAGGTTGAAACTGGAGAAACCTCCGGCAAGTAAATTCATAAGTACGCCAAAAAAGATAAAGGCTGGAACGAAACCAAACCAAAAACGTTTTTCTTTTGTGACGAGAGTGATGCCTTTGGCAGCTAAAACAAACTCGTCTAACCATTTCCTCCAATTCATGTACTCTATTATACCACATTTTCTATGTAATTAACATAATAATTATCGTATTTGTCAAGTGTAGTTATGACATGAAAAATGTGAAAAATCAATATTGACGTTCATAGTGTCTATGCTAAAATAAAATTAAGTTCAAACCGGTCAAC
>Ga0310786_10002248_pt1 | contig 29858 bp, 30 predicted proteins | sample AusTroGonzalo_MG_FD_203881 | JGI IMG/M metagenome (GOLD analysis project Ga0310786, IMG submission 203881) | Bovine rumen microbial communities from tropical cattle in Woodstock, Queensland, Australia - Gonzalo_03 (v2) (version 2) | ecosystem: Host-associated > Mammals > Digestive system >...
TTTATCGGTGGTCCCGTGTGGTGGGGAACCTATCCGCAGGTGATGTTCACGCTTTTCCGCGATATAAATCTTGACGGCAAAACCGTCATCCCATTCACAACCCACGAAGGCAGCGGCTTGGCATCTTGTGTCGATGATGTGAAAAAAGCTTTTCCAAAGGCAAGTGTACAAAAAGGCTTCAGCATCTACGGACACGAAGTGCGCACAGGCAAGGCAAAAGTTGAGAAATGGTTAAAAAGTCTTGGCTATTAACAATTTAAATTCAAATTTTATGCAATACATAACATTAAACAACGGCGTAAAAATGCCGCAGCTGGGCTACGGAGTTTATCAGGTGACACCAAGCGAGGCAGAACGCTGCGTGAGCGATGCGCTTAGCGTAGGTTACAGAATGATAGATACAGCTCAAGCTTACCAAAACGAAGAAGGTGTAGGCAATGCAGTGAAAAAGAGCGGCATATCTCGCGATGAAATATTCATCGTCTCCAAAATATGGATTTCGAATTACGGCTACGAAAGAGCAAAAGCATCAATCGAGGAGAGCCTGCACAAGTTGCAAACCGAATACATCGACCTTATGTTGCTGCACCAGCCATTCTGCGACCGCTACGGAGCATACCGTGCATTGGAGGAGGCTTACCACAAAGGCAAACTACGAGCAATAGGTGTAAGCAATTTCTACCCCGACCATTTCATAGACCTTGCATCGAATGTGGAGGTAAAACCTATGGTAAATCAAGTCGAAACTCATGTTTTCAACCAGCAGCATCTACCGCAGAAATATATGGAGGAGTTCGGATGCCAGATTATGTCGTGGGGTCCATTGGCAGAAGGTCGTAACAATTTCTTCACCAACGAATTACTTTCCAAAATTGGCAAAACTCACGGTAAAAGTGTTGCCCAGGTTGCACTTCGTTTCTTATTGCAACGCAATGTGATTATCATTCCAAAATCGACACACAAGGAGCGCATGGCCGAGAACTTCAATATTTTCGACTTTGAACTTTCGGCTGACGAGATGGCTCGCATCGAAACACTCGACACAAAACAGAGCCTCTTCTTCGACCACCACGACGGCGAAGTGACCAAAATGTTTATGGGATGGAGAGGTTTAATCTAAATTTATAAAATATGAAGAAAACGATATTAGTAATTTGCTCGGCGGTTCTTATGACTGCTTGCAACAATACGACCAACAAGACTGAAAAAGACATGAACACATTGACATTCAACGAAAAACAGGCATCGTGCATAAGTGCAATTGCTTGTTACGAAGCGCAAGGAAATCTCGGAAAACTTGCAGAATCCATCAACAACGGCCTCGACAATGGCTTGACAATCAGCCAAATCAAGGAAGCCCTCTCGCAACTTTATGCCTACACAGGTTTTCCTCGCTCGCTCAATGCCTTGGGAACTTTGCAAAAGGTTGTTGCCGACCGCGATGCCAAAGGTCAGAAGTGCGAATTGGGAGAAGATGCATCGCCGTTGCCATCAAACTACGACGCGCTTAAGCAAGGAACCGATGTGCAGACAAAACTCAGCGGACAACCTTTCAACTACGACTTCTGCCCTGCCGAAGACTATTACCTGAAAGCGCACCTATTCGGCGACATCTTCGCCCGCAACAACCTCACCCACGCCGACCGCGAACTAATCACCGTAAGTGCTTTGAGCGGTCTGGAGAATGTAATGCCGCAGTTGCAGGCACATGTGCGTGGTGCTTTGAATATGGGTGTAACAGAAGAGCAGTTGCGCAACATCCCGAATTCGTTGAGAGAAAATGGACTTTCCATCGAAGCTTCGCGCTGTGAGGCCGCCATTGCTATGGCTGTTGACGGCAAGACAGATGTTGTTTGTGCACAGTCGCCATGGCCCATCGGAGAACCTAATACGGCATACGCTCAATATTTCATAGGCAACAGCTACCTTGCACCTATGGATGGCGGAATGGTTAATGTCAGCTTCGAGCCAGGATGCCGCAACAACTGGCACATTCACCACAATCAAGTTCAGGTGCTGGTATGCGTGAGCGGTCGCGGATGGTACCAGGAATGGGGAAAGCCAGCCGTCGAGCTGAAACCCGGCGTGGTAATTGAAATTCCCGAAGGCGTAAAACATTGGCACGGAGCTTCCAAGGACAGTTGGATGCAACACCTTACATATCATAAGGATGTGAAGGAAAATGCCAGCAATGAGTGGCTTGAGCCAGTAAGCGACGAGCAATATGAACAGCTATAATCATTAACTAATATTGTCAATTGCCATTTTGATGTTTTTTAGTATTTTTGAACCCTAAACATAAACATATAGCTCAATGAAGAAAATAGTATTACTCGCATTTGCTACCATTTTAATGATGGTAAGCTGCACTAACCGACAGAAAACGCCGCAGTTTAAGGAAAATCCCGATATGGAATACCGCACATTGGGAAGCACAGGACTGCGTGTTGGCGTGATTGGACTTGGATGCGGAGGATTCGATGAAATTGACTCTACCGCTTCGCGCGAACTCGTCACATACGCCCTTGACCACGGCATGAACTACATGGACCTTTACGATGCTAATCCAAAGGTTCGCAGCAACATAGGTTACGGACTTGGCGACCGCCGTGCAGAAATGATTATACAAGGTCACATTGGTTGCTGGTGGAACGGCGACAGCTACGAGCGCACCCGCGATGTGGAAAAGTGCAAAATCGGTTTCGAAGACCTGTTGGAACGACTGCACACCGATTACATTGATGTCGGCATGATTCATATCGTTGACAAGATGGAAGAATGGCAGGAAATACAGGGAAGCCCCTATCTGCAATATGTGCAGGACCTGAAGGCTCAGGGAAAAATCAAGCACATTGGTCTAAGCAGCCACAATGCCGAAGTTGCACTTGCCATCGCCAAGAGCGGACTGGTAGAGGTTATCATGTTCAGTCTCAACCCTGCATTCGACCGTGTACAGTCGGACAAGAATCCTTGGGATTCAAAGACTTTCGATGAAATGCTGCCCGGAATTGACCCCGTCCGCGTGGAATTGTACGACTACTGCGCCCAGCACGACATTGCCATCACAGTTATGAAAACCTTCGGCGGAGGTGACCGTCTGCTCGATGCCGAGAAATCGCCCCTAAAGATTGCGCTTACCCGCGACCAGTGCTTTGCGTATGTGCTGGCAAAACCTTGCGTAAAAGTGGCTCTTTGCAGTATCGACAGCGCCAGCAAGGTTGACGAATACCTGCACTACCTTAAGGCTACCGACGAGGAAAAGGATTACAATTCAGCACTCAGCAAGCAAACAGCGCAAAACGATATGGACAAAGGTGCATGCACCTATTGCAACCATTGTATGCTCTGCAGTGCCGGCATTCCGATTGCAAAGGTAAACGAACTGCTCGACAAGGCCGAAAAAGAAGGACTTACATCAGAATTGAAGGCAAAATACGATTCGTTGCCCCATCATGCAGGCGAATGCACGCATTGCGGTGCTTGCCTAAGCCGTTGTCCGTTCGGAGTTGACATTCCAACGCAAATGGACAGAGCAAAGGAAGTGTTCGGAAAATGAAAGTTATGGTCAGCATATTAGCTTTTGCCATGCTATTTTTCGCTTCGTGTACGAAAGAAGAACCTGATATGCCAACGCCAGCATCTGTAAAGACAATGCAACTTTCGATTGGCAACAAGATTTTCACTGCCACACTCGAAGACAACAGTAGTGCAGAAAGTTTTTACGCACTATTGCCGACTACTTTGGAAATGAACGAGTTGAACGGAAACGAAAAATACAATTACCTCGAAACCACCCTGCCCGTCAACAGCATCCGTCCAGGAACCATCAACGCTGGCGACATTATGCTTTACGGGGACAACTGCATAGTGGTGTTCTACGAAACTTTCAAGTCATCGTACAGCTATTCGCCAATCGGACATATAAATGATATCCAACAACTTAAAGAAGCACTTGGCACAGGAAACATAACAATAAAATTCAGCAAGCAATGAACGACAACCCTACAGGAAAAGACTATGTCGGCAGCGACGACCTCTATGCCGATGTGCAACGGACAATGAAACTGTGTGCCGAAATGAACACTGGCTATCACAACGAAGCAGAAGTCAGAGACTACTTGCGACAGATAACCGGCAGCAACATCGACGATACCGTGCGTGTGTTTCCTCCGTTTAACATCAATTATGGACTTACAACACGCTTTGGCCGCGACTGTTTTGTAAACTTTGGCTGCACATTCCTTGCACTCGGCGGCATAACAATCGAAGACGGCGCGTTCATCGGACCGCATTGCGTACTTGCTACCGAATATCATCCCGAAGACCCTGCCACGCGTCATTCGTTGCTTACAAAGCCCATTGTCGTCGGACGCAATGCTTGGCTCGGTGCCGATGTGAAGGTTCTTGCCGGCGTTACTATCGGCGAAAATGCCATAGTTGCTGCGGGAAGCGTTGTTATCAAGGATGTGCCAGCCAATATGGTAGTTGCTGGAAGTCCTGCCAGAATAATTAGAGAAATAAAAGAAAACAAATAACAATTACAACTATTTGATTATGAAGCAAATTACATTAATAATCGCAATATGCTGCCTACTGTCGGGCGCATACGCACAAAACAAACAAGCAAAGGAGAATACCGAAATGAAAAAGACATTAGTAGTTTATTTTTCGGCTACCGGCACAACAAAGGCCGCAGCCCAGAGGTTGGCAAAGGAAAAGAATGCCGACCTGTTCGAAATCGTACCAGAGAAACCCTACACTGCAGCCGACCTCGACTAGCGTGACAAGCAGTCGCGTTCAACGCTGGAAATGAAGGACAAGAGTTCGCGTCCGGCAATCAAGAACACCTGCCCCAACATTGCCGACTACGACACCATTTGGATTGGTTTCCCTGTATGGTGGTACACTGCACCAACAATCATCAACACATTTATAGAGGCTCACGACCTTAGCGGCAAGGTGCTGAATGTGTTTGCAACCAGCGGTGGTAGCGGAGTCGAAGGTTCTGCAAAAGACTTGAAAAAGGCCTATCCGCAATACACTTGGGGCGAAAGCAGACTTATGAATTAACCCTATAAATAAGTAATAATGAGGAAATTAGCATTATTTGCAACGATAGTTATATTGACAACTGCCTGCAACGACAAAACGCAACCAACAAAAACAAAAGAGGAAATGAAACAGGAATTACAACTCACGCAGGAATGGGACAAGGTTTTCCCACTCAGCGACAAAGTTGACCACCGCAAGGTTACATTTGAAACACAGTACGGACTGACCTTGGCCGCCGACCTTTATACGCCAAAGGCAGAAGCTGTTGCGGATTTGAAATCCGCAACTCAAGAACCGGGGATTTCTAATCCCCTCCTCCCTGCCATCGCAGTAAGCGGTCCTTTCGGAGCTGTCAAGGAGCAGTCGAGCGGACTCTATGCCATGCGTATGGCTGAACGCGGATTTGTTGCACTGGCATTCGACCCGTCATATACTGGCGAGAGCAGCGGTGAACCTCGTCGCACGGCATCACCCGACATCAACACCGAGGACTTTATGGCTGCCGTCGATTTTCTGTCGAAGCAGGACAATGTGGATGCCGAGCGCATAGGCATTATCGGTATCTGCGGTTGGGGTGGCATCGCCCTCAACGCTGCCGCTGCCGACACGCGCATCAAGGCTACCGTGGCAAGCACAATGTACGATATGACCCGTGTCAGTGGCAACGGATACTTCGACAACGAAGACAAAGAAGAGTCGCGCCATACTGCCCGCGAGGCAATGAGCAAGCAACGCCTCTCCGATCCAATGGTAATGGCTGGCGGTGTCATCGACCCGCTGCCCGATGAAGTTCCACAGTTTGTGAAAGATTACCACGCTTATTACAAAACTCCGCGCGGCTACCACAAACGCAGTGGCAACAGCAACGACGGATGGCGCGTCATCGGCACACAGGCTTACGCCAACAGCCGCTTCCTCTACTACATCAACGAAATTCGTTCCGCAGTCCTCGTGATGCACGGCGCAGAGGCTCATTCACGCTACTTTGGTGAAGCAGCCTACAAATATATGCTGGAAGGTCAGGCCGAAGGCTACAAATTCATCGGCAAACCGAATCCCAATCCCGAAAACAAACAGCTGCTCATCATCCCGGGCGCTTCACACTGCGACCTTTATGACGGTGGCGAGGGCAACTACATCCCTTGGGATACGCTGGCAGAATTTTTCGGGAAGAATTTATAAGTCATCGTAATCACAACCAGTCTCCGTCCCGGCACTAACAGCCACGCAAAGGCGGAGCAGTTTGCCAAGGGCTTGGAAGCCGTCGTGCATCAAGAGGAACTCATCTCATTGCGAGACAATGAAATCAAGTTATGCGACGGTGAGGGTGACCCGAACGAGATTGATTGCAGGATGCATACTAATTAGTAAAACAAGTTTAAAAACAAATAATAGTTTATGAAACAACCAATTAAAGTAACAGAAGCCATCTTCCCGATGCCCGTTTTGCTTGTGGCTACTTACAACGAAGACGGCACCATTGATGTAATGAACGCCGCATGGGGCACCATGGTCGACCGCGAGCGTGTAGCCCTCAACCTCACCGAAACTCACCGCACGGTGGAAAACATCAAGCGCACTAGGGGATTCGTCATCCAAATCGCCGATGCAGCCCATGTCGTTGAAGCCGACTGGTTTGGCGTGGTTAGCGGTAAGAAGGAACCCGAAAAGTTTGCCAAGAGCGGTCTCACCGCCACTAAGTCAGCATTGGTTAACGCCCCGATTATCAACGAACTGCCTATCGCCATTGAATGTGAATTTATAGAATACCAAAGCGACGACACTGGTCTTGGTGTCATTGGCAAGGTGCTGCAGACCTCCGTAGAAGCCGACAAGATAAAAGACGGCAAAGTTGACATCGAAGCACTGAAAGCCATCGCCTTCGACCCATACACTCACGGCTACTACCTTGTAGGCCAGCGCGTTGGCGAAGCCTTTAAGGACGGGATGAAAATAAAATAATCATCGGCAGCAACCAGATTAAACAGCACCAAGGTCTTCGCTTTTCCTATGTTTCATTTGCAACGATTGTGCAGTTCCACCACACAAATACAAGCCCTTGACTATTTCCATTTTGGAAACAGTCTCGAAAACAGGTATGGTTTCCGTTTTAAGACCTAACTTCCAATCTTGGTTTTCCATATATTTTCAAATATCTGTCAGGGTTCTTTATATCAAAAAACATTGCTGCAAGTAGCCAATTGATTATACCATAATACTCGCCCTGCGGAACCAGACGCCTGCGCCACACATCTTTCACATATTTTATAGGATACAATTCGCTCAAACTATGCAAATCTTCAAATTCAAGATACAGCAACGCCTTCTCAATCAACAGTTCATCATCAATCTTGCCTTCTTGTTTTGGAGCATACGACCACAAGCAACCCTTATCTTCAAGTTGCTTCAGGAGAAAATGCTTTTTCCTCTCAAATTGGCCGTTTTTGTCGTGCGCCATTAACATATTGCAAAAATACAAAAAAAGGGAATACACCAAACATAAAAAAGGACAGCATTGCACCGTCCCGTAATTGTTATTTGTTTCATCTAGCGAGCGCAAAGCATTGCACCGCTATAATTATTAATTGTCAATTATCCATTGTACATTATCAATTGTTCATTCCTTCCTCCACTTCCTTCGGATTCGGACCATACTGGTTTTCACCCTTCTGACCATCGATGCAACCGAGAATGATATACAATCCTAGAATAATCATGTTGCAAATTGAATTGATTAGGCTGAATATTACGGCAATTGTCACCGAATCCATATTGAAAAGCACTATCAGTCCAAATATTGGCTGAATCAAAAGCAACAACAGCCATGTTCCTTTTTGTCCAATATCGTGCAGACGACGAACCGTAACCGCAAAATAAGGCAGTAACGAAGCCAGGGTGAATGCCACACATACAAAGAAAACAATCCTTACCCAACCTTTTCCAATTCCGAAAAATACAAAAGGATTGGTCGTTAATGAATTGTACATACTGATACTAGAAATATTCTGCACAACAAGTCCAATACCTAAAACAAATCCCAAGACCAAGCTTATTATTGTATAAAACAGCAGGAACATCCAGTATTCCTTTCTTCTTGCCCTGCCCTTAAAGTCGGCATAGTGCTTCCAACATTTCAAAAAGTATTTCATATAATTTAAGTTTAAAAGTTTCTAAGTTTCTATGGCTTCGCCGTTTCTGGTTGAGACGCAAAATTTTGCGTCTGTACAATTAATCTAGAATTGTTATTGTCCTTTGTTTTCTTCTTTCCTTTCTCTTCCAACCTGTTCTTCATATTATCAACAAGGGAAACGAATACTAACTAGTGTCTCTTACTTTTTTGTGTTACTGCAAATTTCTTAACAAATCAGCGAACTCATCAATGCTAATGCAAGGAACTTTCGGGAAATCAATCTTCTCCAAAACTTTATAATGCCTGTCGTCTGTAACAATAAACCTTGCGTTTGCTGCTATTGCACAATCCACAAATTTATTATCATCAGGGTCATCTTCTATAAGATGAAAGTTATAATAAGTTTCAATCCGTCGCGTATTGGGGCGATTCAATATCGCCATTATGATGTTATTGGAAATTTCCGGTGTTGTAACAGCCGACAATATCTCACTGTATTCTTCTAATATTTCTGTAGTTACACAAAGTACATATTCTCCATCTATGAACTTTTTCCATATTATGTAGTTCCTTGATTTTCTTGACACCGATACTACAAGGCTATTTGTATCAAGCACAATGTTTTCCATCACTTCTTTTCAATCAACTTATGAAGGTCTGCCTTTTGCAACATATCAAGTTTTTCCTGCGACATTTTACCAGATTCCCAAAGCAAATCGAGTTGCCTTTGTGCTTCGTTTTCATAATAATCGGCAAGCACCTCCTGCAACCGTTCCAAATCGCTCTTGGTTTTACAGAATGAAAACATCTGCAATATATGCATTTGCGCCTCGTTTAAAATCCGTGTTTGCATAACTCATTATTTTAGGACAAAAATAGGGCAAATTCTGTTAAATGCCAAAAATATAGCAAATAATTTTGCTCACAATCACATCGACGGTTGTTCAAAGTTCAAAGTTCAATGTTTAAAGTTTCTAGGGTTCTCGCTACGCTGTTTCAAGTTTAACTTCGTTGAGGGCTTCGCCGTTCTATGGCTTCGCCGTTTCTGGTTGAGACGCAAAATTTTGCGTCTGTACAATTTAGATTTATAAAATGTTAAATCTCCTTTCCTTTCTTTTTTTTCCTTTTAGCCTTTTCGTCCGTTAGCCTGTCAGCCCTTTTTAGTCGTTTCGCTGTTCTGGGTTTAATGTTGTTTCAGTATTTCCAGCATTTCGGCGGGAGTAACAACGATGGGATTTTTAGGAAAATGTTTTGTGTTTCCTGTTACCAAAAAAGCATCTTCCTTTGAAAGAGCAACTTCGTAGAATACAACATCGTCTGCATCTTGGAAAATCTCTGGACTATGTACGCGGTTTGCATTTGTGCCTATCTCTAAAATTTTATTTATGATGCTCTCTACTGCCTGAGCAGGAAAATTAAATTTCGCCCGACTCAGTACATCCTTGTATTCTGTAATAATCTCATAATTGTATAACGGACAAATTCCTGTTTTGGAAATTGCATTGACAACCAAAACCGTAGCAGAATATGGATTACGAGACAATAGTGCAGAAACAAGCACATTGGTGTCAATTACTGCGTAAATCATAATTTTTGTTTTCTTTCTTTCCTTGCCAATTTGATTTCCTCGTTAATGTCTTCAAGCGAGAGATCGGGCAACTGTCCGTTTTCTGCCATATTTCGTATTTCACGGAATGCTTCCAAAGCGCCCATTGATTCGTCTTTTTCCGGGGCTTTTATCTCGAACGGAATCTTTCTGTACAAAACTACTGCCTTTGCGAAAACATTCATGGCCGTGTTTGCGCTCATACCAAACTGGGAGCACAACTCATCAAATGTTGCCTTTAAGTTTGAGTCCATGCGGACTGTCATCGATACCTGTGCCATAATCAATATTTTTTGCAAAGATAAAATATTAATTTGATATTACATCATTATGCAGTAAAAATATTTTTAATTTATGTCAGAACGGTGTAGATTTGTGGTTTGGTTGTTTGAGATGGTTTGAGACTTGCAGGCTAATAGCCTGTCAGCCTTTTTTAGTCGCTACGCGAGAATGGTGATTTTCCCAGTCGCTACGCGAGAAATTCAACAAATTTACACAAATCTTTCAAATCTATTTGTTTAATTATTCACAGTCATTCCGCAAAACAAAGCGAACGGGCGCAGGTACGAGCCTTGTGAGCCTGTTTATGCGGAATCTCCAAATAGTATCACAAAGGAGATTGCGGATAACCGTCTTCACAACGCTCTGTCTATTGACAATCGCGTGTTCAGTCAGGCTTCCGCAATGACGGTACTATGGCATTTGTTTGATTTGATTCCAATTTGTTTTATTTAACTTCGTTGAGGGCTTCGCCGTTCTGTGCCTGCGGCGTTTCTATGCCTTCGGCGTTTCTGATTGTTTCAAGTTTAAAGTTGTTTAATGTTGTTTCAAGTTGTTTATGGTTGTTTTGGAGAGACGCAAAATGTTGCGTCTGTACAGATTGGAATCGCCCCGTAATTGTTGAGACGCAAAATTTTGCGTCTGTGCGGTGTGAAATTTTCGATTTATTCTATCTCGTTGTAAAAATTGGTTGGAGAGCAACAATGTCTTCGTCAATAGTTTGCCACAATTGAACAGGACGGATTTTATAGTAGCCGTGAACAAGCACATGCCTCATTGCCTCAATCACATCCCACTCCACCTCGCTATGCGCTTCCTTTAGTTCCTTTGAAAGCATATACACGGCTTCGCCTATTATTTCGACATGCTTTACAAATCCAAAATACCTAATCGGGTCTGCCTCAACCTCCTCATGAGAACACAAATCCTTATTAGCCAATAAAATATCGCATGTGTCAAGGATGTGTTTCAACCTTTCCTTGTCCCTAATTTGCTCTCTCATATATCAGTATTTTATCTTGATTTGCACTTTCCTTGGCAAACGGCATAAGACAACCGTCCTCGACCAAATCCACATTACGGTTTATGCTTTTTTCAATATCGCGCTTTATCCTGCAAATAGTCATTAACGAAATGTGGTCACTGTCAATGTATTGGACAAGCAAATCGACATCACTATCGGGCTGTTCCTCTCCCCTCGAACACGACCCGAACAACCATGCCCGTGCAATTGCATCCTGCTTGGAAAGACTTTCCCGAAGCAATGGCAACATTTGTTTTGTCCGCTGAGTTAACATAATCAATATATTTTCTGCAAAGGTAATGAAAAATTCAATGATTCAAAAAATTAAAATGTTTCTAAGTTTCAAGTTGTTTAATGTTGTTTTATTATGCACAATGCTTTGTGATGATTCAATGTTCAACGAATTTGGTTTTTTTGTAGGTTATTTTTTAACATAATGTTAATAAAACATATATGTATATTGATTATATTTGTGGCGATAATGAATATTTTGTATTACAAAAAATAAATAATTATGAAAGTTAAGTGTTTTGTAAAAATCTTGTTAGTGATTTTTTTGCTTCCTTTCTGTTCTTGTAAAGAAGAATTTGAATGCATCGAATACGATATAATATGGGCAGAATTTAAAGAATATGTCCAACTGAATTCGGATGCATATAAATCGGCAACATACGAAGATTTTGGTTGCTTTGATGAATTGTATGATAAATGCAAGTCCACTGACGAAAAAATCAAAGAATCATGTAATACTACGGTACAACATATTCATACACATGAAAACCCAATGAACCCAGACTATCCGATTAGACATTCAACTTATGACGATTCTGCATATCCGTGCAGTTATTATATATATGAGATTTGTGAATACATTAGTGAAATGAGAAAAACAGTCAATATTAAAGATGTTGACCGAAGAAAGTCCAGGTTCGAAAAAAAGAAAGAAAAAGTTCTAAAATATGTTGATAAAGTAATAAATTCATAAAAAAAGGACGGCATTCAACCGTCCCTATTTGTTTCATTTAGCGAGTGCAAAGCATTGCGCCGCTACAATTAATTGTCAATTATCCATTGTCCATTGTTAATTGTTCATTCCTTCCTCCACTTCCTTCGGATTCGGACCATACTGGTTTTCGCCTTTCTGACCATCGATGCAACCGAGAACGATGTAAAGGACTGTAAGCGCAATGTTGACAACAAATACTGCTATGCCTGTTCCGACCGCAATGGCAAGCGAAAACATATTGAAGTAAAATATGCACATCAGCAGCGTTGGTACAAGCAGCAGCAAAATCCAAGTGCCTTTCCGTCCAATGTCGTGCAGGCGGCGGACAACCACGGCAAGTGTCGGCAGAAGAGATGCCATTCCATACGCTAGTATTATGCAAAAGATAATCGAAACGGCATCCGAACCATTGAACATCTGACCTTCTCTAATCATTTTGAACGGATTGCCATCGGGCGAGTTTAGAGCCTCGACCACTTGTGCAATATTCAATGCAATAGTCAGAATTGTGCTTATTATCGTACTGAACAACAGGAACATCCAATATTCCTTTCTTCTTGCCCTGCCCTTAAAGTCGGCATAGTGCTTCCAACATTTCAAAAAATATTTCATATAATTTAAGTTTAAAAGTTTAACTTCGTTGAGGGCTTCGCCGTTCTCGCTGCGCTGTTTCAATGTTTCTATGGCTTCGCCGTTTCTTGTTTCTCGGTTAATGGTAGTATTGCATCGTTTAAAGGTTTGATTATTCTATATGTTCTGCTAGCAGTTGCTTTAGTTCTTCGGGCGATGGCAGAGCATTACGCAATCTTTCGGGCATATCGGCGGCGGTACGGTATGTTGCCACTCCCATAGGCTTGTCGTAATCGCGGACAGCATACTCTGCAACAATCTTATTTACTTCCTGACACAAAACCAAACCGATACTAGGATTTTCATTCGGCAATCTCACTTGGTCGTCAAGTGCTTGCAAATAAAATTTCAACTGACCAAGGTACTGCGGTTTAAAATTGCCAGTCTTCAGTTCTATGGCGACAAGCGATTGCAATTCGCGATTATAGAAAAGCAGGTCAACATAATAATCCTCGCCACCGACAGAAAGGCGGAACTGATTCCCAATAAAGGAAAAGCCTCTCCCAAATGTCATTATAAAATTCTTTATGTTGTGAACAATTCCTTGTTCCAGAACTCGTTCGTCCACATCGGCCATATCCCTCACGCCAAGTTCTTCCGTATTGATATAATCAAGAAAATATTCGTCCTTAAAAATAGAAATCGCATTCAACGCCGACATTGGTGTTAGCGTCTCCTCGAAATTGTTTGCCAAAGCCCCACGGTGATTATAGGCATCAGATTTTATTTGCGACCTGAGAATAGTTTTGTTCCAATGGCAAACCGCTGCCTGCTGAATATAAAACATCCGTTCCTCAAGACTTTCTGTTCCTCTGATAATAATCATGTGATGTGTAAAACCAATTGAAAGGAACGCATCAGCAAGAAAACCTTCCGCTTTTACATCCTTTATTGCCAGCAACTGGTATGCGTTGATTTCGCTAACCGTGGTTAGCGTTTTTTCTCCATCGAATTCGCTAACTGTGGTTAGCGACGTAAAGAAATCACGCCACGCTTCATAGAACTGTCTCATAAACTTTATGTTAGCAGCGCCAAAACCACGGAGACCTGGCATTTGCTGTTGCAGCAATTCACTAATGCGTTCTATTGCTCCCGTACCCCAGAAGCCTTTGCGTGAATTATCGGCAACATATTGACCAATACCATAATACAGGGACAACTGCATACAATTCACCCCTTTTATTGCCTGATACTGACTTTCAATAATAGCGCATTTGATTGTATCAACAGCCTTGGATATTTGCTTATCGCTTTCTTTCATTACTTTTCTGTTGCATATTAGAAACACGGCAAATTTATGAAATAATTCTGATTTTTGGAAAATGAAATATTAGCATTTAATAGTGTTGATTACAACGGTTCAATGGTTTAATTAATGTTCAATGGTGTCTTGGTTGAGACGCAAAATTTTGCGTCTGTACAATTTAGATTTTATAAAATGTTAATTCTCTTTTCATTTCTCTTCCTGCCTATTCATCTTCGCTAACGCAGGACAATGTGTAAATTATTTTCTTGGTGTGGTAAAGATTATCGTAATCACCAACTTCCGCCAATATCACACTGACAGGGGTATTGGAGTTTATGCCTTTGGGAACTTTACCTGCCAAATAAAATACATTTCCGTCAACATCGGTAAAATGTGCGGTAATCTTGTAACCCTCCAACACAAAAGTATCGTCCGTCTTGTACGGTTCGTCAAGTTTCTGGATGAAACCGCGAACTATACGCCCGTCATTGGAAAATGCCGATTCACACGATTTTTGTTTCTGGCATCCTGCCGACAAAAGCATTGCAACAAACATTGCAAGTACTACAAGAAAAAGCCTGTTCTTCATACTATATAAATTTTTTAGTTAATAATTCGACAAATATACAATGTTTTTTCAAAAATTCAATCCGAAATCGTAAATCGTTAGCCTTTTAGCCTGTTTTAGTCGCTTCGCGAGAAATTTAACAAATTTTACAAATCTGTTTGTTTATTTTCATTTTATTGCTGCTACAACGCGAAATCCGACCATTGCTGATGGGCATTTATCTACCTTTTTATGCGCATTGTTTTCTCCAACAATATTTTTTCCAGTAGTTATTTCAGAAATCATATAATACCCTTGCTTATCAGCAGGAATTTTTCCACTCCATGTTTCATTTGCCTTATCGTATTGCTTCGTATAGTTTTCTAATTCTTCTTTTGTCGGCAAGCGAAACTCAACATTGGTAAACTTCTTTTTCGTTGTGCTATTATATTTTTCAGTAAGCCATTTGCAATATTCAACAGCACCTTCGTACGACATTGTCACGACTGGACATTCAAAATAGACAGGATGAGCATGATAGAGAGTGGACATCGGCTCACCCCATTGGGCTGTATCAAGCAGACAATATTTCAGTTTGCTTTTCTCGCCTTTTTCTTCCAGATATGAAATAAAATCGGCATACTGCTTATTACTGACATAACATTTAGAAACATAAAGATTTTCGGACATCTTATACAATTTTTTCTCTATAATTTTTGCATTAAACTGAGAAAAAACGGTTGTTGATGCAATCACAAAAACCAATGCAAATACTAACTTCTTCATCTTTACTTTTATTTAAAATTATTACTAAAATTTATTCTTTCCTTTCTCTTTTTGCCTTCAAGCCTGTTAGCCTTTTAGCCCCTTTTATTCTTTAATCAGTTTCAGTTCCTCCGTTTCTCCGTTTATTCTCTCCACCTTTACCACATACTCGCCGGGGCGGAGACCGCTGATGTCGAGTTGCATTGCGGTGGTGCGGAGAAGGGTGCGGCCGCTGATGTCGATTACTGTGGCACAGACGAAGCCATCACCGAAGATGGAAACAATATCGCTGGCGGGATTCGGGTAGAGCGACATTGCCGTAGCGGTAGGCTCGGTGATGCCGTCGCAGACCTGCGCGGTGATGCTGATGGTACGGGTGGCAGAGCATTCGCCACGGGTGACGGTAAGCGTGACGCTCTGCGTACAGGCATTGTCGAACTGAAGCATTTCGGTGCAGCCTGTTCCGCCTGTGCTCCACTGGTAGGAATCGAAATCGCCACAGGCATCCAAGTAGAACTGCTGGGCGGTGCAAACGGTAGTATCGCTAAGCCCGATAGTGAGCGGAGGAAGCACGGTGGCGTGGACAAGCACAATGCTGTCGAACTCCTGTGCACCCTCAGGATATGCAAATGTGTAATCGCCCGAAGCGGTAAGGGTTACACCCTGCACTACATCGCCATAGCAATAGGTAGCGGTATCGTAAATGTAGGAGGGGCAAGGCAGACCGAACTTGGCAATGAACATATCGCTTTCGCTGTGTGCATAAAGAGTATCATTTCCGAATGCTATAAAATTGTCAAACCTACCTGCGGTATATATCTCGCCCAAAACATTTGTACGTGTGTCGTATGGCTCTGTTTGTGTTTGCGCCCTGCTATATATTTGCCTTACATCGGTCATATTTCCTTGCATATCCCATTCGCAGATGGAATATCCCATATATGCAGCACCCGCGCCTTGATTTTGTTCGCTTGGAAGATATGTATTTTCTCCGCATACGAGTCCGTATGCAGACCAGCAAACTCCTGCATACAGTTTGTCATTGTATTTTGCCAGGCTACCAATACTACATTTTGTGGTCTGCGGACAATTGTACCATTTGTAGTTGCCTGCTGTATCGTAGCAGGCAATGATATAAATTGGGTTTAATATTGTACCTTCTCCCTCATATTGGCTTACAAGGGTGTCGTTTTCTCCAAAAATTGTATAATCATCTGGCCACATATCCGTTTTAGGTATTGAATAGTCAGAAACATAAATATTTCCAGATGTTTCATCCAGAAGCATAGAGTGGAACTCAGACAAGGCGCGTGTAGTCCCGTGATTTATAGGTTGGCTTATCCATAATATATTGCTTTCGCTATTCATCTTAATTATAAATCCATTTCTCTTTTTATTGTATGAATATATATGTTTATTGTCAGAAAGTTCTATATCGTAAGGATAGGCAGGGTTGCTTGTAGTGTCGTTTACTTGGATATATCCACAAAGATATATGTTGTCTTCTGAATCACATTCCATATCATAGAAACACATTCCCAGTGTCCAATATGGAGCGTGGACACATTCTGTAATTGGCTTTATGTACTGGAAATTGAAATCGGAATCAAACTTTAGCATATAATATCCAGGATTAGTATTTGGTGTCATAGTATCGGTAATTGGAACATCATTGTGTTTTATGAAAAAATGTTGATTATCCTCAATTCCACCATCAGTATGTTTCATAAGCAAATAATAGTTCCCTTCGCTGTCAATTGAGAACGGCAGTTGTTCATTTGCTCCGTCCCATAAGTCCATTAGATGGATTTGATTTGTTTGCAGAAGGTTGTAGTCTATTATGTTTCCATCAAGGTCTAGTTCCATTATGTATGTATAGTTGGAAAAAGGAATCCAAGGGAAAACAAGGCTATCTGGGCAATGGTTTTGATAGTAAGAAAGGAGACTGCCATAAACTGTTGTGTCAAGGAAATATGTGTTGTAATATTGGTCTATATGCACAGTTCCCTGTAAGTATAGATGATTATTCTTTAGTATCATATACTGGGCGCGACAATTATGTTGTCCTGAACGCGCAATAGCCTTGTGCCACACTACATTGCCGCCACAATCAAACTTGGTGACAAATGCACCGCAATTATTATCGGCAAACAGCGGTAAATCTTCACCATTGACTTGCGTACCAGTGCCGTAGGTGCCAAATAAGTATGAATTTCCTTGATTGTCAAGAACAAGGTTATGTGGTTGATTATTGTAATAATTAATGGTTCCGCTTGAATTGGGATTGTTAGAACCACCATAACGATGCGCCCACTGCCAATCCTGAGCGGAAGCGAATGGAATGAATGAAATTGCTAGGATTAGGGATAAAAATATTTTTTTCATACAATTAATTATTTGAAGATTTGAAAATTTGATAATTTGATTGTTCGATGATTTTATTGTTAATTCTCCATTCTTTTGTCGTTGTATGTTTTTGTGGTGATACATCGTAGGGTATGGTTTGAAACCAAACCCTACGATAGACCACAAAACATTTTATTCTTTAATCATTTTCAATTCCTCCGTCTCTCCGTTTATCCTCTCCACCTTTACCACATACTCGCCGGGGCGGAGACCGCTGAGGTCGAGTTGCATTGCGGTGGTTTTGAGAACGATGCGGCCGCTGATGTCGATTACTGTGGCACTGACGAAGCCATCACCAAAGATGGAAACAATATCGGTGGCGGGATTCGGGTAGAGCGACATTGCCGTAGTGACTGGCTCGGTTATGCCGTCGCAGACCTGAGCGGTAATGCTGATAGTCTTGGATGCGGAACATTCGCCACGGGTGACGGTGAGCGTGACGCTCTGCGTACAGGCATTGTCGAACTGAAGCATTTCGGTACAGCCTGTACCGCCTGTGCTCCACTGGTAGGAATCGAAATCGCCACAGGCATCCAAGTAGAACTGCTGGGCGGTGCAAACAGTGGTATCATTAAGCCCGATAGTGAGCGGTGGAAGCACGGTGGCGTGGACAAGCACAATGCTATCAAATTCCTGACCGCCCTCGGGATATGTAAATGTGTAATCGCCCGAAGCGGTAAGGGTTACACCCTGCACTACCTCGCCATAGCAATAGGTGGCGGTATCGTAAATGTAGGTTGGGCAAGGCAGACCGAACTTGGCAATGAACATATCGCTTTCCGATTTTGCAATAATAGTATCTTCACCAAATGCCATTCTATTGTCGAATCTGCCAACCATATAGATTTCACCCAAGGAATTTATGCGTATGTCGTATGGCATAGTTTGTAGTTGAGCCTTGCTATATACCTGTATCACATCTGTCATATTTCCCTGCTGGTCCCATTCGCAAATGGAAAAGCCTCTGTATGGAGTGCCAGAGCCTTGCAGTTGCTCGCTAGGTAGATATGTATTTTCGCCACATACAAGACCAAGAGATGACCAACATGCAGCAGCATATAATTTGCCATTGTTTGCAGCAATGCTTCCTAAATCACATTGTGTAGTTGTTGGGCAATTGTACCACTTGTAATTACCATCTGTGTCATAGCAGACAACAGCATATGTGAAACTAGTAAATCCTCCTCCGTTCCAATTGTTTACTAGAGTGTCATTTTCTCCCAATATAGTATAATTATCAGGGAAAAAAGATGCTTTGGGAAAAGAATAGTCGGTAATATATATATTGGCTAAGTTTTCGTCAAGGTGCATTGATTCGAAGCGCGATTCTGCATAATTATCTCCGTGATTTCTAGTTTGCTTTACCCACAATATTTCTCCATTGCTGTTAATTTTAATAATAATTCCCTCTGTACCATTCACATAAATATGCTTATCGTCTGCAAGTTCCACATCGTATGGATAATGAGAATTAATGTTATTATCTCTTACATAAGCATATCCGCAAAGATATATATTATCTTCAGAGTCACATTTCATATCATAGAATTGCATTTCAAAATAATCGTATGGGGCGCTAATTGATTCGACAATGGACTTGTTATACAGCAAGTTGAAATCCTGGTCAAACTTTAGCAAACGAAACTGATATTGATTATCTTCTGGCATTATGGTGTCGGTAATGTCCTCGCCATTGTGCTTGAATACCATTTTCTGGGGTATAATATTACCAAGACTATCTTCTAACCCATCACATCTCATTTTTGCTGGTATATAATAGTTGTGCTGACTATCAATTGTAAAGGGAACAGGTTTGCTTCTATCTCCATAGTGGTCAAACAGATAATATGTTCTCTTTCCTGTCCATTCTCCATCGTAACTGTACATGTCCTCCTTGTACAACGAAAACAGATTATAGTCAATTATATTACCATCAAGGTCGAGTTCCATAATATATGTATAGTAGTTGTTTGGAATCCATGGAAATGCATTGTCTTCGGGATGGTTAATCAAATAACTGCCATAGACAAGCGTGTCAAGAAACCATACGGAATTGCCCGCTGTTGGTATATGTATAGTGCCTTGCAGATACAGGCGGTTGTCTTTCATCACCATATATTGAGCCTCGTGGTCTATATTTATTTCTCGTGCTATAGCCTTGTGCCATACCACATTGCCGTTGCAGTCGAACTTGGCTACAAATGTACCGCTACAATGGTCGCCATAGATCGGCGAATCAAACGCCAATCCATTAGAAAAATCGTAAAAAGAAGCATTGTCCCCGTATGTTCCGAATATATATGCGTTTCCCTCGGCATCAATTTCGAGACTATGCGGATAGTTGAGTAGTTTTAAACCTACTCCTGGATTTTGAAAGCAGTATCCACCAAACCTTGTAGCATATTGCCAGTCCATAGACTGGGCGGAAGCGAATGGGATTGTTGCAAACAGCAGATAAAGAACGAGGAAAGACTTCTTCATACCTATAAAATTTAAAATTAGACACAAAGTTAACGAAAAGTTTTTGAAATGGTTGCCTAAAAAAAATTTTTTTTTGAAAAATTTTTTTGGTTTGAATGGCTAATGCCGTTTGAGTGGGCTTCGCCCGTTTCTGGGTTTCAATGGCTGCGCCGTTTCTCGCTTCGCTGTTTGAATGCCTTCGGCGTTTCTTGGTTTCTGTGGCTGACGCCGTTTGAGTGGGCTTCGCCCGTTTCTGGGTTTGAATGCCTGCGGCGTTTGATGGGCTAAAGCCGTTTGAATGGCTGACGCCGTTTGATGGCTGACGCCGTTTGAGTGGGCTTCGCCCGTTTCTGAGACGCAATGAATTGCGCCTGTGCAAACGGCTGTGAGCCTTTTAGCCTTTTCGCCTTTCTACTCCTTCACCATTTTCAATTCCTCCGTTTCTCCGTTTATCCTCTCAACCTTTACCACATACTCGCCGGGGCGGAGACCGCTGATGTCGAATGTGCTATCGTAAACCTCCATTACAATCCTGCCTAGCATATCAATTACTGTTGCGCGGTAGAAATTGTCACAAGATATGCTGACCGTAAATGTTGCAGGATTGGGGTATATTGAAATCTCCGCCGTACCGTTCTGCGAAATTCCGCTTAGGATGTTCAAGTGGAGCGTTACGATTGAATCACAGCCGTTTGCAGAAGTGAAATTCTGCGTATAGTCACCCGTTTCGGTGTACTCGATGCCGTTCCAAGTGTAGGGACTTGTGGCGGTTTCGGTGAAACTGTATTGAACGGATTCGTTTATTGTCAGTTGCAATGTAACAACCGAATCGCAACCGTTTGAAGAGGTGAAAGTCTTTTCGTATGTGCCGCTTTCTGTGTAAGTCTCGCCATTCCACTCGTAGGAATCGCAAGCCGTGGCTTCGATATGTTCAGCCAGCGGATGATTGATTGTCAAGTGCAGGGTAACAACCGAATCGCAACCGTTTGAAGCGGTAAAAGTCTTGTCGTATGTGCCGCTTTCGATATAGGTTTCGCCGTTCCACTCGTAGGAATCGCAAGCCGTGGCTTCGATATGCTCAGCCAGCGGATGATTGATTGTCAAGTGCAGGGTAACAACCGAATCGCAACCGTTTGAAGCGGTGAAAGTCTTGTCGTATGTGCCGCTTTCGGTGTAGGTTTCGCCATTCCACTCGTATGAATTGCAAGCCGTGGCTTCGACAAGTTCTGTCTGCGGTTGATTGATGGTAAGATGCAAGGTCAACACACTGTCGCAACCGTTTGACTGCGGTACTGTTATCGTATAATTGCCCGATTCGGTGTATGTCTGGTTGTTCCATACATAACTGCCACAAGCAACTGCTGAAAAATCGCGTGTTGGGGATTCGTTCACAGTCAAATGCAAGGTAACAACGGAATCACAGCCGTTAGATGCGGTGAAAGTCTTGTCGTAAGTGCCACTCTCGGTATAGGTTTCGCCATTCCACTCGTAGGAATTGCAAGCCGTGGCTTCGACTTGCTCAGCCAGCGGATGGTTGATTGTCAAATGCAGGGTGACAACCGAATCGCAGCCGTTTGAAGTGGTAAAAGTCTTTTCGTATGTACCGCTTTCGGTATAGGTTTCGCCGTTCCATTCGTAGGAATCGCAGGCCGTGGCTTCTACTTGCTCAGCCAGCGGATGGTTTATAGTAAGATGCAAAGTCAACACACTGTCGCAACCGTTTGACTGCGGCAGGGTTATCGTATAATTGCCCGATTCGGTGTAGGTTGTGCCGTGCCACAGGTACGAACTGCAAGCCGTTGCCGATGTTTCGCCAGTAGGTTGCTGGCAATCGTGAGTGCTGAAGTTCCATACTGCCGACCACACTGAATTACCGCTTGCATTGTAGCCCTGAACGCGCCAATAATAGGTTGTTCCATACATAAGGTTGCAAGTTGTATTGGTGCCTGCTGTTGTTCCGTTGCGGACTATCGAAGCAAAAGCATTGTCGGTAGCCACCTGATAGCGGTAGCCTGTAACATTGTCGATTCCGTCCCATACAAGTTCAACTCCCGATGGTGCTATTTCGGTGCTGCCGTTTGCAGGACTAACAAGCGTTGGCGCAGTTGTCAACTGATAAGCGGTTGTGAAACGCCGTATATAAGACCAGTCAGAAGTATCAATATCATTTAACGCCCGAACACGCCAGTAATATGTTGTGCCAGATAAAAGCGGTGATACTCTCACATTCCATCCGCCTAAATTATTAGAATATGAAGCAGAACTAGGTTCATAAATTGAATCGTATGGAGAATCAAATGTGTTGGAAATGTCAACTTCCACTTCAAAACCTGTTGTGCCAGACATTCGAAGCCAAACTAAATATACATAAGAAGCATCTTGTAAGGTTATTCCATTGTTAGGACTATATAATGTAGGACACGCAGATGTAGTAAATCTGCATATTTGTGACCATTGGGATGTATCGATAGCATTTATTGCTCTGACACGCCAATAATATGTAGTGCCGAAAAAAAGCGGACTAACATTTACACACGGTAATTGGCTTGTTGCATGGTATGAAAATGAATCGTACATTGAATAGAGTGGAGAATCAAATGTATTTACCGTGTCAATTTCAACTTCATAATCTGTACTCCCTTTAAGTTCGTACCACTGCAAAGATGCAAACGCAGAATTTTCCAATGCGGTATTGGGACTATACCAATCAGGACGCGCAGAAGTCGTAAATCTGCGAACTTGTGACCAGTCGGAAGTGTCAATATCATTTGTTGCCCTAACTCGCCAATAGTATGTCGTACCATATAACAATGGTTCAATAACTTTGTATGGCTTTCCTATGCTTGAATATGTAAAAGAATCGTACAGAGAATAAACGGGCGAATCAAAACTACTTGCTGTATCTATTTCAATTTCATAGCCAGTTGCATCTGATACCCTATTCCAAACCAATTCTACTCGTGCTGCATTTTCAAGATTTGTAGCATTAGATGGGCTGTATAATGTAGGCGCATTGATAGCACACAAACCACTAACAATCAACAAGTTACACAAAAAAAACACTAGGACAATCTTTTTCATACTCATAAAAACTAAATAATTGTAATCGACTTTGAAATTAAATATTAAAGTGCAAATATAGTGAGAAAAATGGAAAGGGCAAAAAAATTGTGTGGCTGACGCCGTTTCTGTGGCTGACGCCGTTTGAATGGGCTTCGCCGTTTCTATGCTTCGCGTTTCTCGCTGCGCTGTTTGAATGGCTGAAGCCGTTTCTGGGGCTGAAAGAAGACCAGTCAATCAGTCTGGCTGTCGGTCTTCAAGCCTGTGAGACTGTTAGCCCTCCATTTCAAAAAAATCGTCAATCTAAAATCGTACTTCGTAACCTTTAGCTCGGCCTTGCCAAATCGTAAATTTTCATTATTTTTGCCATAAATTTCTGTTTATGGAAACGCGCAGATACCCGGTTGATACGCAGACCTTCAGCAAAGTTATTGAAGGCAACTACATTTATGTAGATAAGACCGCCTTGGTTTACAAGATGGTAAAGAGTTTCAATTATGTATTTCTTTCCCGTCCACGGCGTTTTGGCAAGTCGTTGTTGTGCAGTACCCTGAAGGAATATTTCGAAGGCAACAAGGAGATGTTCAACGGTCTGCAAATGGCGGAACTGGAAAAGGACTGGGTGAAGTATCCAGTGATACATCTGGATTTCAGCGACTTTAAGTCGGACAACATAGACGACCTGAAAGATGTCATAAACAACTCGCTTAGGATTATTGAAGAGAAGTATTCTGTTGAACAAAAAGCGTCATCTTTCAGTGCAAGACTTCAAAACATCGTTTTCAAAGCCAATGAATCATACGGACAAAAAGCCGTCATTATCATTGACGAGTATGATGCTCCGATGTTGAATACTATTGATAATGACAGTCTGCAAAAACAAGTCCGCACAATAATGAACGACTTGTTTTCCTCTCTCAAAAAACTAGACTCCTATCTGCGCTTCGTTTTCATTACGGGTATTACAAAATTCTCGCAGATGTCGATTTTCTCTGCGCTGAACAACTTGCAGGATATTTCTTTAATGCCTGAATTTGAAGCAATTTGCGGAATTTCAAAGGACGAACTTTTTACTCAACTGAAAGACGGTATTAAAAATTTTGCCACGGAAAATGAAATGACGGTAGAGCAAGCATCAGAAAGGTTTGCAAAGAAATACGATGGCTATCATTTTTCTAAGAAAAAACAGGATATTTTTAATCCTTTCTCCGTAATTAGGGCTTTGAACGATAAAACATTAAACGACTATTGGTTTGGTTCGGCAACTCCAACGGCTCTGATAAAACTAATTCGCAAATTTGACATTGAAATGTTCGACTACGAATCGGTTGAGTGCGAATCAAGCAGGTTCAATCAACCCGTGGAGAGTGTTACCGATTTGGTGCCGTTCCTGTTCCAGACGGGTTACCTGACAATCAAGGACTACAACAAGGATTACAACACTTATATTCTTGGTTACCCGAACGAGGAAGTGAAGTCGTCAATAGCGAATGTCCTTTACAAATACACATACAATGCAAACAAGAACATTCCTCTCAAGAAAGCGTTCATTGATTTCTCTAAGGATGATGACTTGGACAAGTTCATCAAGCATCTGAAAGTTTTCTTCTATGGATTCCCGTTTTCGATGGACAATGAGAAGGCGAACGAATTGCATTATCATTCAATACTTTATACCGCATTGGCATCTTTCGGGGCTGACATTACCGCCAATCAGGAAACAGCACTTGGCAAGGCTGACTTGGTGCTGAAAATGCCAAAGACAATATATGTCATTGAGTTGAAATACAACAGGTCTGCAAATGCTGCAATGAGACAGATAGAACAACGAGAATACGCCAAGGCACATCTGGATTCGGGCAAAAGGATTGTGAAACTTGCGATTAATTTTTCGTCAAAGGAAAGGAACATTGAAAGTTACAAGGCCGAGGAAGAGAAAATCAACTGATATTTTTAGAAAATATACCTTATAAAAAGGACGGCATTTGAATGGCTGACGCCGTTTGGCTTACGCCGAGCTAAAGGTTAACTTCGTTGAGGGCTGCGCCGTTCAATGCCTACGGCGTTTAACTTCGTTGAGGGCTTCGCCGTTCTAGGTTTCTTAGGCTATGCCGTTTCAGGTTGAATCGCGCCATGACGCGATTGTACAGTTCAAGGGGTATTTTATCTTAGTCGGTCAATGTTATCACATACCATTTGCACATGGTCAAGTCCATAAAGCATCGAACGCCCATCAATTCCCATCCACTGAAACAAAGTCAAAATCTTCTGGTACTCTCTTCTAATATATGTCGTGTCAATAACAGCCTGACCAGTCGGGAAACATAGCGGTTCGTGGTGCGCAATTCGGTTGCGGAGTGTGTTTATTTTATCCAATTCGTTGAAGATGTACGACTGATTTATATGCAACTGTGGCGTGGAACGCTGCTTGTAGGGAAACGCACCCAATAGCGATTGATTGGTCAAGCCATATTGCACGGGAGAGTACATATATTTCCACATACCAAAATCCATCTGTGCCAGCAACTTCGAATGCGAATATGTGCCTTGTGAACGAAGTTTTCCTAACGCATCTGCAATCGTCTTGTTCGTTTTGTGAAGTATGGGAAGCGTGAATATACCTCCGGGCGATATGGAATCCTTGAGCCATTCGCTACCGAACTGACGAACAAGAATGTCGTCAATTGCATTGCGCAGAGATACCTCAAAGCAACTGACAATAGTAAGCAGTTCCTGCGCTAATCGCAAATTATACCTATAAAGCGTCATTGCCTTTCTTTTGTTTCCATTGCACGCCAAAAGGTATCTGTTGAGCCGCTTCTGCGACATAAAATGTTCAAAATCGCGATATTTCATATAAAATATTCAAAATATTTTGTCCGTATCTAAAAAATGCCTATCTTTGCGTCGATGAATCCCACTAACCTCTGGCCGCAAGGTCAAGTTAGTGGGTATTGTTTTTTACAAGCATTGGTGCAAAGGTACAAAACTTCTATAAATCAAGCATTACCTTGTGGCAAATAAAAATCAAAAATTTGATGGTTCGCGTTTATGCCTGCGGCGTTTGATGGCTTCGCCGTTTCAGGTTTCAGGTTGTTCAAAGTTTAAAGTTCAATGGGTTCAATGTTTGAAGATTTGAAAGATTCCAACTATGCGTTGCCGTTCAACTTTTTCAACATTTCATCTATATCAAATGTTATTTTGCTGAATGCAAACATCTTCTTGCCAAGGTCCTTGAGCGATGCGCCAATGAGATACACATTGTCGTCGATAAGCAGGAAACGGTCGTGCGAATCGGCAAACTGGTGAATGTCAATAGGTCTGTATTGCGCGTTGTGCTTTTGAACATCAAGTTTAAGTTTTGCATTTATTTCCTTCGTATATATGCTTGCCACAACATTATCCTGCCGCTTGTCAAGCATTTGCAGGACGGTATCGTCAACATAGTTGTCAATCAGGATTATCCGTTCCTTTGCACTGCGTATCAGGTCGCTGGCAAACTTATAGGCGTCAAATATCTTTCCGTCGAAGAATACCCCCTCGACAGGCGGCAGGGATGTATGTACAAAAAATTCTATCTTGAACAAAATCCTTATTATCTTAGCTTGTATGACCCTTTCAGCATTGCCATCCATGGCACAAATTGACATTCACTGCCACGCCATCACGGAAAATTACATTGACTTTGTAAAGGCCAATGGCGCCGAGATGGACGAGGGCTTCCCTATCCCGAGTTGGAATTTGGAACGCCACATCGCATTTATGGACAAAGCAGGCATACAGACCTCGGTGCTTACAATGCCCGCCCCGCAACCATATTTCGGAGATGCAAAGGCTTCGGCAAATGTGTGCCGTAGGTTCAACGAGGAATGTACAGCCTTGAAAGCCCGTTATCCGGGGCGTTTTATGTTTTGCGCAGCACTGCCCTTGCCCGATGTCGAATCTGCCCTCCGAGAAGCCAAATACGCACTCGAAACTTTGGGCGCCGACGGTGTAAAACTCGCCACCAACAGCTACGGACAATACCTTGGCGACCCAGCTTTGGATACTCTGATGGCTTATCTCGACGCACAAAATGCCATCATCATCCTGCATCCGCACAAGCCCTCGGCGGTAAACGCACAACTGATTGCAGATGTGCCTATGGCAAGTTACGAGTATTTGTCCGAAACAACACGCACAATCCTCAATATGATAGCCCACAATGTGCTGGTGCGCTATCCGCATCTGAAAGTCGTGGTGCCGCACTGCGGTTCGTTCCTGCCCAACGCCTTGCCGCGCTTCCGTTCGCTGCTTCCGGTGATGATAAAACAAGGATATATGCAACCTGTCGATGTTGATGCAAACCTATCAAGTCTATATTACGACCTTGCCGGCGCACCTACCGACGAGGTCATTGATGCGCTCCTTACAATCACCACCCCCGACCATATTCTTTACGGAAGCGACTATCCGTATGTTGCCGAGCAAGTACTTGTTGGCGGTAAAACAGCATTGGAAAATCGCCTTGCCTCCCACGGACTGAATCCGCAGGACATATTCACCGACAATGCACGACGGCTGTTTGGCGAGAACATTCCATTTCGCCAATATGGCGAAAGAATTGTCCGCCTTGCCGAAATCGAAGTGGTACCCGAGTTTTTGGAAGAATATTTGGCATTTGCCAAGGAAGTCGGGGAAACATCGGTGAAAGTGGAGCCAGGCGTGCTGACCTTGTTTTCGATGCAGGAAAAGGAAAATCCGTACAAAATACACATCCTCGAAATCTACGCCGACAAAGAGGCTTACCAAAGCCATCTCCAGACAACCCATTTCAAGAAATACAAGGAAGGCACAGCAAAGATGGTGAAGTCGCTGAAACTGATTGACACCAATCCGCTGGCGGGAATGAAACAATAGGAATAATAGAGTCGTATTATTCCGTTCCGAAAATATAACGGCGGAAGAGCGTCTTTGCTGCTTCAACGCCAAGCATCTTACTGATGGTGTCGAAGGCTGGTCCGCCATTGCCGATTAGCCCTTCAACATATATGCGGTTTCGGGCGGTCTTGGCGGCAGAATCCACATTGCTGGCAGTGGAAAACATATCGATGTATGCAGATGTCATTTCGGAGACTAATGCCTACAGGCGCGACGCTGCCCCAACCTTGGCGGTGCTTGGCGGAAGACGAAGATTGTCGTACCACGCTGGCTTCAGAGGCTTGTCCTTCAAATCGCGGTAAGTATCTTTTACGGTTTGCATTGCCGACAAATCGACAGGATTCAGTTGCGTATCGTAAACCTCCTCAATCAAAATCCGTTTTCCGAAAGCGCTTATTAGGTCGTATGAATAAAGCGGAAGGTCTTTCGCGTATGGCGTGCAGATGAGGGTTTCCATCTTCATCACACCAAGAAAAGCCCTCATTGTGAGGTACGAAAGGCAAGCGCAACCGTTCCAGTCGTACGACTGCAAATGGAATTTCATTCCCTTGCCGGAGAATGTCTGCCAAGGCGTTACATCTTTTGCGACAAGTGCGCCCTTCTGCGAAAACAAATCAAGATTCGAAGTATCCATTTCAACAAAAATCACACATTACATTTAGTTGCACAAAAATAGAACATTTTTCACGAAGGATAAACCATGGAAAGTAAATTCCTGCGCGGGCTCTCTAAAAACTGACATAAGACTATATGTTGCCAAAACATTTTGAGGATTTATGCATTTTCGCCCAAAAACATTTTGAGGAAACCTAAAAGACATCATTTATATTATTGTATATAAACCAATTACTGCTTTTATCAGAGTGAGATTATAAATTTGATAACACATTGCGCATCTCCGACCGCATACTGCTCTACACCAAAGACTATCTGCAGGACGGAGAAACCACCTGTATGCCAGTGTATTTTACGCAATTCTTGTAAATCGGGTTAACCTCTGCGACAAGTCACATTTCTTCACCTTGCATCCGCTTAAATTCCTCACAGAAAGCACACAATGGGACACTTGTCTATTTATCAGCATTTTAGCACGAATGATTAACATTTTTCTGCACGACTTTCAAACAAAATCATACACTTTTCTGCACGACTTTTTGCCGAATGCTGACACTTTTCTGCACGAGTTTTTACCACACCGCCACCTTTTCTGATATTCTCTCATCTACTCGCACGATGTAAATGCCAGTAGTTATTACAATGCTGAATTTACTGCACTTATTGCAAATCTCAAGTTAGATGAATTTGTGCAGTCGCGAACTGCACAAATGGACACAATGTAATTCCTAATGCCTAGTTTATTTTTCGGCTTTCATCGTTTCTGAACTTATGCATTCCTGTTTCGTATGAAATACGTCCCAAAACAATCCATTTGTTCAAATGATTATCACTTGCCCATTGACTGTATTTTGCTTGTATAATCCAAGGTTTGTTGAGTGTAACCTGCGGCAAAAGACTGGTCTTCCATAAATGGTTTGGAATTAACTGCTGAGATGCGTAATTGTTTGCTTCCTGTTCTTCTTTTGCCTCTTCCAATAGGTTGATGAATTTTTTGTCGGTTGGTGATGCGTGAAGTTTCAAATGTCCGATTTCGTGCATAATTGCAAAAGCAAAATTATCAATTCTATCGAATCGTTTTGTTACAATTATAGACGGTGTGCCATCAGTAT